>JGI12109J20283_10264351_pt1 | contig 26740 bp, 18 predicted proteins | sample ElkSlonscriptome_12_FD_20283 | JGI IMG/M metagenome (IMG submission 20283)
GACTTCCTCAGCGTCAGCCCGTCCTCGGGCACCGTCGCTGCGGGAAGCAGCGATGCGGCCACCCTCACCTTCGATGCCACCGGCCTCGCCGCTGGCACCTACGAGTGTGAGGTCACCGTGTCCAGCAACGGCGGCAGCGCGTCGATCCCGGTCGTCATGAACGTGATCGACACCGTGTCAGGCGACCTCGTCTTCACCGACGCGTCGCTCAACGGTGCCTGCTCCAACTCGTGGCTCTACGTCTCGCTCGTTCCGCCTGACGGCATCGATCCGGCGGACATCTCGCCCGACGCCGTGCTCGTGGACGGCGTGCCGGCCGACCCGTCCTACTCGCGCCTCGTCGACCTCGACGGCGTGCCGGGTAACGATGCGCTGGTCGTGCGCTTCGAGTGCAACAGCGTCTCGCGCGCCATCGGTTGCGGTGACGACATCGCGGTCCTCGTGACCTCGACTCTCACCGACGGTCGCTCGATCGAGTTCTCGGGGATCATCAGCAACGGCGCCGTGTTCGACGTCACCTTCGGTGACTCGTGGGACGGCACGCCGCTGCAGCAGATCCTCGACGACGAGTTCGGCGCCGGCGTGGTCGATGCCGCCACCGGCTACGAGGGCTTCCTCTGCGGTGACGCCATCACCCCGTACTGGTTCGACAACCAGGTCGAGAGCTGGATCGTTCGCGAGATCGCGGGCTACAGCAACCAGAACGAGATGGGCTGGTACACCGAGACCTACGAGATGCCGGACTTCACCGGCACCGACTTCGGTCTGATCTTCACGGGCGCCGACGGCGCCGGTGCAACCGCGGTCATCAACCTGCCGGGCGTGCAGCGCTTCGGTCTGTGGATGAACCCGCGTGGTGCCGGTGACTCGACCAACGCTCCGGAGCCCGAGGTCTTCTTCACGAACCGCAACTACAACGACGAGGGTCCCGACGGCACAGGTCCGTCCCCCTACGCACCGGGTGGCGGCGATCCGCAGGCGTTGATCTACAACGTCACGGAACAGCGTGGATACCCGGCGTTCATCATCGCCTGGGAAGACCTCGACTACGGTTCGGGCATCACCCCGGACTACACTCCGAACTCGACGGACAACGACTTCAACGACCTGGTCGTCGAGATCCGCGCGGAGTCGCCGGTGAGCGCCGTCGTCGCGAATCTCGAGATCCAGCGAGCGGATCGTGGCATCCGTCTGAACTGGTTCATCAACGGGCTCGAGCTCGTCGACGGGCTGGAAGTCCACCGCACCGATCCGAGCGGTGCGCACGAGGTGCTCACGCAGCTCGACCGCGCGCAGCTCGAACGGATCGACGAGTGGACGGACACGACCGCGGACGCGGCTGGTACCTACTACTACCAGCTCGCGGCTCGCGTCGGTGAGGGCACGATCCTCTCCGAGCGTATCCCCTTCGAGCAAGAGGATTCGCCGCTGGTGTTCCGCAGCCAGTTCCGCGGCGCGCAGCCGAACCCCTTCAACCCGCAGACCGCATTCCTGTTCTCGCTCTCGAAGCGCGAGAAGGTCTCGCTGCACGTCTTCGACGTGTCGGGCCGCCTCGTCACCGAGATGAAGCTCGGCGAGATGGGACCGGGCGATCATCGCGTCACATGGAACGCCACGGACAGTGCGGGATCGCGCGTGGCGAGTGGTGTGTACTTCGTGCAGATGGTCACGCCGTCGTCGACGGACCGGATGCGCGTGGTGCTGTTGAAGTAACCTCGAAGTCCGACTTCGAGTGAATCCGGCGGGGGCGGTGCACGATGCATCGCCCCCGCTTTCGTTTGCCGTCGATCAGGCGTGCAGGAGTTCGCCCAGATCAGCGGGTGACTCGACCTCGGTCGGCGTCGCGCCAGGACGGAAGATTCTCGCCGGGCGCGTCCCGGCGAGACGCAATTCATCGCCGCGCCGGGCGAGCCAGCCGCCCTCGCGCAGACCCAGCACCGGCATGTCGTTCTCTTCGAGAAACTCGGTGATCCTCGTCTCGCGCGTCTCCCCCATGTGCTCGCTGCCTGGCATCGGGTCGAGGTAATGCGGGTTCAGCTGGAAGGGGATCAGACCGAGCGCGTTGAAGTGCGCAGGCTCGACGATGGGCATGTCGTTGGTCGTGCGGATGGTCGGGCAGGCCATGTTCGAGCCTGCGCTGGCGCCCATGTAGGGCATGCCATCGCGCGCGCGGTCGCGTAGCACGCCGAGCAGCCCGCGATCCTGGAGCGCCCTCAGTAGGCGGAAACTGTTCCCCCCACCGATGAAGACCGCCTGAGCGCCTTTCACTGCGGCCACCGGATCGGCGGCCTCGTGGAGCGAGTCGACGTCGATCGACCAGTCGGCGAAGCGCTCGCGTACCTTGGACGCATAGCCGTCACGATCGCGCAGGGCGAAGGGAACGAAGAGCAGCCGCTCGACGCCGTCGAGGTGTTCGCGCACCGCGTCCTCGGCGTGCTCGAGGTAGGCGCGGCCGAACTGGGTCGAATTGCTCATGAGGAGAAGACGCACGTAGACCTCCGTGGAATGGGACGAGACAGAGTACACGGCCTCGACACCGGGCGCATGCACGGCGTCGGAGAAGGCGGCGAAAGCAGGCGATCTGCGCTACTCTGCCGCGACCCCGGCAGCGTCACGCGGGCGCCCGGCCGAGTCTGTGCGACGGGAGGCGGAAGCGATATGGGTTGGTTGCACTCGATGATCGGCGGAGCGGTCGGTTTCGCGCTCGCCGGACCTCTGGGCGCCGTCCTCGGCGCCGCGCTCGGTCACGGTCTCGCCCAGAGAGGTGGCGGCACCGGACCGACGTCCGGTGATCTCGAGGGCCAGCAACGCGCCCAGGCCACCTTCTTCGTGGCCAGCTTCTCCATGCTGGCAAAGATGGCGCGCGCCGACGGCCACGTCAGCCGCGAGGAGATCGACCTCGCGCAGCGCTTCATGCGCGACGAACTGAGGCTCGACCCCGAGGCCGAGAAGTTCGCGATCAGGGTCTTCCGCGCCGCCAAGGACTCTCCCGCGCCCTTCGACGAATTCGTGCTGCAGTTCCACTCGATCTTCCGCCACGAGCCCGAGATGCTCGAAGCGATGCTCGACGTCCTCGTGCGCATGGCCCTGGCCGACGGTGCGGTGCACGAGCACGAACGCGCACTGATCGAGCGCGCGGCGAGGATCTTCGGGATCGGCCTCGAACGCTTCGCGCACGTCCTCGGCCAACACGGGGCCGATTTCGACCGTCACTACCACACCCTGGGCGTCGAACCGAGCGCATCGCTGGCCGAGGTGAAGAGCGCCTACCGCAAGCTGGTCGTGCAGACCCATCCGGACAAGGTGATCTCGCAGGGAATGCCCGAGGAGTTCGTCAAAGTCGCCCAGGAGCGCTTCCAGCGCGTCCAGGAGGCCTACGAGGCGATCCGCGAGCGCGAGGCTGCGTGATCTAGTCCCGGAGCGCCCCTGGCTCGAAGCGCTTCGAACGTCCCCGGACCTCGCGGTCACCGAGTCCGACGCGCCCCTTCAGCACGCCGAAGAGCTGGCGCGAGACACGGCTCAGCATGCTCTCGTCGGCATCTGCCGACAGATTGCCGCGCAGCCATCTCTCGAGATCTCGCACCTCCTCGAGTGTGAGCGGCTCGACCCGGAATTCGACGGCCACGTAGTACCCGTCGTCGGTTTCCAGATCATCGAGGAAACACAGCGGCAGGTCGTCCAGACGTTCGATCCAGTCTTCGATCTCTCGACGCCGCGTCGAGCGGAACACGACCTCGCCGCGATCGTCGATCACGTCGTAGCGCTCGTCCAGAAGGTCGAAGAGAACACGGTGTTCGCTGCGGTGATCGAGAACGAAACGGTCGAGCCAACCGCTGGCGTTCCAGAGCTCCACCGTCAGACGAACGCGAGCCGGTAGGCCAGAACGCAGAGCACGTTCGACGTCGTCGTCGAGCACGTCCTGGGCGCGCAGGTCGATGCGAAGTTCCCCTTCGACGGCATGCACGTCGATTTGCAGGTCGTCGGCCTGCGCAGACACGACGACACAGGTCAGGGCGAGGAGGAGTAGCGAGCGCAGGCGGGTCACGCGATCTCCTCCCCTAGAACGTCCGATTGAGACGCAGTTGGACCATGAGGTCGCCGTCGCCCTCGAGCGGTCGTGCGAGATCGATGCGCAGAGCGTCGTCTTCGCCGTCGAAGAGAATTCCGACGCCGACACTCGAGACCAGATCGTTCAAGTCGAGATCGTCGTCACGCGTGAACCACACCTGGCCGGCATCGACGAAGATCGCCGCGGCGAATCCGTGGTCGTCCGCACCGAGGACGTACTCGGCGTTCGCCAGCAGCATCTGCTCGCCACCGTATCCCGTGGCGCTTCCGTCGCCGACGCCGAGGGACTGGTAGCGATAGCCGCGTACGGTGCCGATCCCGCCGGCTACGAAGCGCTTCTGAATCGGAAGCGTGCCGGCCAGCGTCGTTCCGTAGCGCAACCGTACGTCGAGACGCGACGCGTAGCCCAACCGCAGTCTGCCCCGATACTGGGCCTCCAGTCGCGTGAACTCGAGGTCCGTGGGAGCGAAGCCGTCGTCGCTCGTCTCGAACTCGATCCAGAGATGATCGAGGTCGGTCCCGAGACGCATGCGCGTGAACAGACTGCGGATCAGTCCCTCGTCGATCGCGGGGTTCGGCAGGAAGTCCTCGCGACCACCCCACCCGGCGATCACCGTCCGGTCGAGACTGGAGTACTCGTCGCTGCGGAACTCGAAGCGTCCGAGGATTCGGTGGTGGAACTCGGCCTCCACCCCGAGGCTCAGACCTTCCCTACGGAACCAGTCGTAGGCATCCTCGCGGAAGACCAGCGTGGCGACCGAATTCTCACCCGGACCGACCCCCGTACGGTCGATCGTATCGGTCCGATCGTAGACGGACGCGTGGACGCGCAGTGTTCCTCCAGGACTGATCGGTTGCAGGAGGCTCAGACGACTGCTCCAGCGGTCGCTCGAGAAACCGTAGAGGAATTCACCGTCGAGTCTCGGAGACCACGCGTCGTGCGTGTAGGCCACCGGGCGGAAGCCCAGGACGAAGCCGTCGACGCGCTGATAACGCACCACGACTTCGTCGAGCAAGTCGAGGTTCGCCCTGTCGTCCCGATGGCGCCGCCGAGGAGCCCGGTCGTACCGACGATCCTCGACGAGGTCTCCGTCGCGATCGATCTCGATCTCGCTCACCCAGTCACGTTCCCGATCCCGTCGGCGACGCGGGTTGGCCGCGTCGGTCCTCACGCGACGGTCGCCATCGGCATCTTCGACGACGAAGACGTAGCGATGCCGGCCGCGCGGCAGTTCGAGTTCGATCGTCCACCGGTCGTTGCCGTAGTCGAACTGCATGGGCACACGCTCCCAGTCGTTCGAACTGATCTCGATCCAGGCCGACTCGTAGTCGCGGTCGCGCAGGCGGAAGCGGATCACGTCACCCACACGTCGCGGGGCATCGAGTGATCGACGGATACGGGACATGCCCCAGCCGTCGTGTTCGTCGGCGCGGAAGCCGTGGTCGAAGAAGATGTCGTGATTGGTCGTTCGCCCCAGAGTGTTCGCGTCGTCGCCCGCCTGGGTGGCGCGCGCGACGAGGAGCAGTGCGAGCAGGAGAACTGTCATCAGGAAGAAGCGCTTCACGGGGACCTCCACGGTCGAGGCACGAAGAGCCAGGTGCATGTCCGTTACCTGGTCCGACACCTCCTCACGGCAAGGCCCCGGCCAACCGAGTCGACATGCCGGGCACCGCCGATCGACTCCCATAACGCCTTTCATGAATGACACTTGAGGCTCCCCATTCGACCGACACACAAAGAGGACCTAGCGTGTCGATCGGCCACGCCGTGTCGGAAAGACACGTGCTTTGCGGTCATGCTCCCTCGATTCCCAGGCGCTTCATCTTGCGATGCAGATTCGCCCGATCGAGTCCGAGAGAACGAGCCGCCGCCGCCTTGTTGCCTTCGTGTACCTCGAGTGCGCGTTCGATCAGGGAACGCTCGGTGGCTTCGAGGACGTCCTGCAAACGGGGGATCTTCCCGGGCGCGGACGACTCCGCGGGGCCGACGGGATCGAGGACACGGCGCACGTGATCGGGCCCGATCTCCTCGGTGTCCACCAGCGCCACCAGACGCGCCATCGCGTTGCGTAGCTCGCGCACGTTGCCCGGCCATGGGCGCGCGACCAGCGCGGCGAGCGCCTCCTGGTCCAGCGCCGGTTCCGGCCGGCGGAACTCGCGTGCGAAGTGGGTCAGGAAGTGAGTCGCCAGGGCAGGCACGTCCTCCGCCCGCTCCCGCAACGACGGCACGTGGATCTCGAGCACGGCCAGCCGGTAGAAGAGGTCCTCGCGGAAGTCCCCGTCCCGGACACGCTCGCGCAGATCGCGGTTCGTGGATGCCACCACCCGTACGTCGACCCGTCTCGAAGACTCCGCGCCGAGACGGGTCACGGTCTGGTCTTCGAGAACGCGTAGGAGCTTGGCCTGCATCTCGAGCGGCATGTCGCCGATCTCGTCGAGAAGGAGGGTGCCCCGGTGTGCGCGTTCGAAGTGGCCGCGCCGACGTCGCGTCGCCCCACTGAATGCACCGGCTTCGTGTCCGAAGAGTTCGGCTTCGAGCAACGTGGCCGGAATCGCCGCGCAGTTCAATTGGACGAACGGCCCTCCGCTCCGTCGCGATGCATGGTGCAGGGCTGCGGCCACGAGCTCTTTTCCGCTGCCGTTCGGACCGGTGACCAGGACACTCGCATCGGTCGGCGCCGCGCGCACGATCGCCTCGCGCAGGGCTTCCATCGCCGCCCCGTCACCGACCATGCTCGGAGCCACACGATCGCGGAGACGCGCGTTCTCGCGTCGCAGGCCGGAGAGTGAGAGCGCGTTCTCCACCGAGAGCAACAGGCGCTCGCCGTGGATCGGCTTTTCGAGGAAATCGACCGCACCGCGTCGAACCGCTCGGAGTGCGAGGTCGACGGACGCGTGTCCACTCATCATGACCACCGCGCCGACGTCCTCGCGCTCACCGCTCACGTGTTCGGCGAGCCACTCCATGCCGTCGGTCCCACCGGGGAGGCAGACGTCGACGAGCGCGAGGTCGGCGGGCTCGCGTGCGAGCTCGACACGCAGCCCGTCGATCGAATCGACGGTCGTGCATTCGTAACCCTCATCGTCGAGAACCCCGGCGAGCAGACGACGGATGTTCGGTTCGTCGTCGACGACGACGATGCGCGCACGTGGTTGTGATCGTTCGGATCGCGTTGTCGTCATCCCGACGCCTCCACCGTCACCTCGGGATCTCGGGCAGGCCACTCCACCGTGAAGCGGGCCCCCCCGCGAGACGAGTCGCCGGCCGTGATCAGCCCCCCGTGATCCTCGACGATACGCTGCACGATGGCCAGCCCGAGTCCGGTCCCGGACGACTTCGTCGTATAGCCGGCGTCGAAGACCCGCTCCGGATCGTCGCCGAGGCCGGGCCCGTCGTCGTCCAGGGTCCATCGTACGACGTCACCCTGCGCGGACGCCTCGATCACCAGGCGGCCGCGCGTACCGAGAGCCTGCACGGCGTTCTTGACGAGATTCGAGACCACCTGGCGGAGCATGCCGGGGTCGGCCCAGACGGTGACGCCGTCGTCGATCGACGTCTCGACCTCCACGGCACCCGCATGGGACGCGTAGAGCTCGATCGCCTGGACGATCGGCGGAGCAAGCGGCGTGGTGACCGGCCGTGGGTCGGGGAGTCGTCCCAGTGCCGAGAACTCGTCGGCGAGCCGCTGGAGATTCTCGACCTCCTCCTGGATCGCCGTGAGCGACTCGCGCGCCACCGGATCGTCGGCGCGGTTGCGCAGGCGATGCACGGCGAGCTGGATCGGCGTCAGGGGATTCTTGATCTCGTGCGCGAGCCTGCGCGCGATCCCCTCCCACGCGGCCAGACGCTCCGACCGCCGAAGACGACGTTCGCCCTCGGCCAATCGAAAGGTCATGCCGTTGAAGGCTTCCACGAGCTCGGCGACCTCTCCCACGGCCTGGGTGTGCACACGGGTCTCCAGATCGCCTGCGGCAACGCGCCGGGTCCCGTCGACGAGGTCTCCCAGAGGGCGTACCAGCCGTGCGCTCACGTCACGGCCCACCAGGGTACCGATCAGCGCGATCGCGACGACGGCGATCACGGCCACGGTCAGGAGCGAGGTGGCCAGCAAGGGGCGGTAGAAGAGCTCGAGCTGACGAAATCCCTGTGAGCCGCGCTGGACCCTTTCCAGGTCGCGCGCGATCGAGTCCGCGACCCGTCGGCCCGCCACGAGAGTCCTGCCGTCGTCGAGAACCATCCCGTGCAGGAGCAAGGTCCCACGCGCGGCGTCGATCCGGTGCGCGCCACGAGGAAGGTCCTCCCCGTTCAACCAGGGCTCGAGATCCAGGCCGCCGCGTTGCGCTCCCCACCTCCAGCCGGCATCCTCTCCCGTGGCCGGCACATCGCCCCTGCGAAGGGCGGAGCCCCACTGGACTGCCTCCTCCGCCAGTCGCGTCTGCTCGCTCTCGAGCCACGCGCGTGCCAGGCCCAGACCCCCATCGACGCCCTCGGCCAGGCCGGGCGATTCGAGGACTTCGAAGACCGATCGTGCATTCGAGACGAGCAGAGCCGTCACGCCCGCGGCGGGCACGAGACACGCCAGGGCGATCGCGACGAATAGTCGCCGTCGAAGTCCGGTACTCCGCGCGAAGCTCCAGCCGGCGGCGGCCAGGGCCAGAATGCTCGCCACTCCGAGCACGGCCTGCAGTGGATCCACGGCTTTCCCCCCTGATTCCGACCGGCACGGCTTGGCGCAACGCGTCGAACCGTCTACTTTAGCCTGAATGCCGCGCGCAAGGTTACCCGAGCCCCCCCTGCTGAAGCGCCGCTACGACCATGAGTACCACGCGAACGCGTAAGCGCTCCAGCAGCGCCCTGTCGACATCACCGTCTTCCGTACCCGAAGACTGGCACGATCCTCTGGCGCAGGCCTACCGACGGTGGGGTCACCTGCACGCCTCGATCGATCCGCTCGGACGCATGCCGCGCGACGTCCACCCGGACATCGACGACCTCGCGGCGGACGCCTCGGATGACCGATATGCGCAGCTCGAGGCAGCCTACGCCGGCAGCATCGGCGCCGAGTTCATGCACATCAGCGACCGCGAGCGGGCCGTCTGGGTCGCCCGGCGGCTCGAGGACACCGCCGAAGCCGGCCTCGACCGTGACCACATGCTGCGGCGGCTCATGGAAGCCGAGCTCTTCGAGCGCTTCCTGCATCGACGCTACGTGGGGAGCAAACGTTACTCCCTGGAGGGCGCGGCCGGACTGATCCCTCTTCTGGACTCGATCCTCGACACCGCGGTCGCGACCCGTGCCGAGACCGCCATCCTGGGCATGAGCCATCGCGGGCGACTGACGGTGATGGTCGAGACCGTGGGCGTGGCCCTCGAGTCCCTCTTCGCGGGCCTGGAGGACGTCGACCCCCGGAGTACGCTCGGGAGCGGCGACGTGAAGTATCACCTCGGGGCCACCGGTGTGCATCGTCGCCCCGAAGGCGGCGAGATCCGAATCCGTCTCGCGAGCAATCCGAGTCATCTCGAGGCCGTCAACCCGGTGCTCTGCGGCCGCGCCCGCGCCCGCCAGACGCGAATGGGCGACTCGGAGCGAACCAAGGTCATCCCGATCTGCCTGCACGGTGACGCGGCCTTCGCGGGCCAGGGCATCACGGCCGAAACGATGAACATGGCGGACCTGCCCGGTTACGACGTCGGTGGGACCGTGCACGTGATCGTGAACAACCTGATCGGCTTCACCGCCGAACCTCCTTCGCTCCACTCCTCGCGCTACTCCAGTGATCTGGCGAAGCGCCTGGAGATCCCGATCCTCCACGTCAACGGCGAAGACCTGGCCGCGATCGAACGCGCCGGCCGCATTGCGATGGAGTACCGCCAGGAATTCGGCGACGACGTCCTGATCGACCTGATCGCCTACCGCCGATACGGCCACAGCGAGGTCGAGGACCCGACGACCACCTCGCCACGTCTCTACGAGTCGATCGCTCCGCGTGGGCTGCTCTTCGAACAGGTCGCCGAACAGTGGGAAGTCCCCGAAGACGTCGTCGAGACCCGCCGCAAGGAAATCGAAGCACGCTACGCCGCGGCTCTCGACACCGGGCGGTCGGCGCAGCGGCGTCCCGTCTTTCACCAGATGCCCTACTACTGGGGCGACTACACGGGTGGCCAGTACGAACCAGCGCGTGCGATCGACACGACGGTCGACGCGGAGGCGCTCAACGCGGTTGCCGATGCGCTCGAGTCGGTCCCCGAGGGTTTCGAGGTCCACCCCAAGGTGGCGAAGCTGGTGAAGCAGCGCGTCGCCATGGTTCGAGGTGACGCGCCTCTGGACTACGGGGCGGCCGAGGCATGCGCCTTCGGCTCGATCCTCCGCGAAGGACGTCGCGTGCGCCTCTCCGGACAGGACTCGCGTCGCGGAACCTTCAACCATCGCAACGCCGCACTGGTCAATCCGGAATCGGGTGCGGTGCACGTCCCTCTGTCGACGCTGTCGACGGGCGAAGCCGGCTTCGAGGTCATCGACTCACCATTGAGCGAAGCGGCGGTCCTGGGTTTCGAGTACGGATTCAGCCGCGACTTCCCCGACGGTCTCATCGCCTGGGAAGCCCAGTTCGGCGACTTTGCCAACGGCGGCCAGATCATCATCGATCAGTTCCTGGCAGCCGGAGAGGACAAGTGGTCCCTCCTGAGCGGCATCGTCCTCCTGCTGCCACATGGCTACGAAGGCCAGGGCCCGGAACACTCGAGCGCGCGCATGGAGCGCTTCCTGCAGCTCGCGAGCGAGCACAACCTCCAGGTCGCTCAACCGTCGACCGCGGCGCAGTACTTCCATCTGCTGCGACGTCAGGTGCTGAGCAACTGGCGCAAACCCCTGGTCGTGTTCATGCCGAAGGGCATGTTGCGTGCGAAACCGTCGAGCTCACCGCGCGAAGAGCTCATGACCGGTGGGTTCCAACGCGCGATCGTCGATGCACCCTCGGGAGCGGTCGAGCGCATCCTTCTCTGCAGCGGGAAGATCGCGCACGAGTTGCGCGCCGAGCGCGAGCGACGCGGATCGGCCTCGACGGCCATCCTCGCGCTCGAGCAGATCTATCCCTTCCCGGAGGCCGAGGTCCAGGAAGCCCTCCGCTCCTGGTCGTCGGCCCGCCATGTGATCTGGGTCCAGGAGGAGCCGGCCAACATGGGCGCGCTCAGCTTCGTGCGCCCCGAACTCCAGCGGTTGGCTGGTGGACGACACGTCACCACCGTCAAGAGAAGCGCCAGCGCGAGCCCGGCGACCGGGTCCAACAAGGCCCACCGCATGGAGCAGGACGCCCTGATCCGCCTGGCCTTCGCCTGATCCGGACGGCCCGTAACAGCACTTTTCCGGGCCCCCAGGGGGCCCGGCGACCACTCGAGGCCCGTCGCTCCTTGCGGCGGGCCTTCGTCTTGCACACGTTGGCCGTCGACGACCGCGTGCCACGGGGCCAGCTTGACAAGGCCCGGGTCCCGTGCTTTTCCTCTCGGCGTTCGGCGCCGGATCCGCAGGGTTCGGCGCCGCGTCGCGAGACCTCGCCGATCCCACGACGCCGCGGGCGAACGAAAAACCGGACGCCCCGACGCCGAAGCACCCCGGACGGAAGCCTGGCATGGCCAAGAAGCGCAGCAGCAGTCGCCGATCCCAGAAGGTTCCCTCCGCGGAGGGAAAGCAGCTGGTGATCGTCGAGAGCCCGAGCAAGGCCCGCACGATCAACAAGTACCTCGGGGACGACTACGTCGTCATGGCGAGCGTCGGACACGTCCGGGACCTCCCGGCCAAGTCACCAAAAGGCGACAAGTCCCCGGTGCCCGGAGTCAACCTCGAGCGCGATTTCCAGCCGACCTACGAGATCCTGAAGGGCAAGGACAAGACGATCACCGATCTCAAGCGCCAGGCGAAGAAGGCCCGGGAGATCTGGTTCGCGACGGATCTCGACCGCGAAGGTGAAGCCATCGCCTGGCACCTGGCCGAGGAGATGGGCGTCGACCCGCACCACGCCAAGCGCGTGATCTTTTCGGCGATCACCAAGGCCGAGATCGCCCGTGCCTTCGACGACCCGCACCCGATCGACATGGATCGGGTGAATGCGCAGCAAGCCCGCCGCCTGCTCGATCGCATCGTCGGCTATCAGGTCAGCCCCCTGCTCTGGAAGAAGGTGGCGCGCGGCCTCAGTGCCGGTCGCGTGCAGAGTGTCGCCGTGCGGCTGGTCGTGGAGCGCGAGCGCGAAATCCGCGCCTTCGTCCCGGACGAGAGCTGGGAGTTCTTCGCGAACTTTCACCCCGACGACGTGGACGTGTCGGCTCTGAGCGCCGACTGGGACGCCCTGCGCGCTTCCCGAGACGCCAAGGGCAAACCACCCCGGCAGAAAGATCTGAATGCCTGGCTGGCCACGGCAGGCGCCCTGCGGGCCGAGCTGGTCAGCGTTGCGGGGGAGAAGCTCGCGATCGAGGCCAAAGGCGACGCCGAAGCGCCCGACGCGCCACCGGTCGACCTGACCGAGAAAGTGCGCGAGGTCGCATCGCTCGCCGGCATGGAGGCCATCGAGATCGAGACGACGGAGGACACGCGCGGCAAGGGGCCGGCGCGGATGCTGCGCACCGTGAGCGGGAGCGTCGATCCCTCGACCCCCTATCGCGTCGTGGACATCGAGACCAAGCGAACGTCGGTCCGTGCCAGCGCGCCCTTCATCACCTCGACGATGCAGCAGGCCGCGAGCAGCCGTCTCGGCTTCGCGGCGCGCCGCACGATGCAGAACGCGCAGCGCCTCTACGAGGGTGTCGAGATCCCAGGCCAGGGCCCGACGGGCCTGATCACCTACATGCGTACCGACAGCACGCGCATCGCCGGCGAGGCGCTGAACGTGGCGCGGGACTTCATCGACCGCACCTATGGTGACCGCTACCTGCCCGAGAAACCCAACTTCTTCGGCAGCACGAACAAGGATGCGCAGGACGCGCACGAAGCGATCCGCCCCACCGACGTGACGCTCACGCCGGAGCGTATGGCCAAGGTTCTGCAGCCTGATCAACTCAAGCTCTACCGCTTGATCTGGGAACGTTTCGTCGCCTCGCAGATGAAGCCGGCCCAGTGGGACAACACGAGCATCTTCATCGAAGGTGGACGCGATACCAGCAAGCCGCTGCGCTTCCGCACCTCGGGTCGCGTGCTCGCCTTCGACGGCCACTACCGCGTGTCCGGCGTACCCGCGAGCGATGAACAGACGCTCCCCGCACTCGCCGAGAACGACGCGATGAACATCTTCTCGGTGGAACCTCGACAGAAGTTCACATCGCCGCCGCCGCGCTACAGTGAGGCCGGCCTGATCAAGACCCTGGAAAAAGAGGGCATCGGCCGCCCGTCGACCTACGCATCGATCATTCAGGTGATCCAGGATCGCAAGTACGTCGAGCTGATCGAGCGCGCCTTCCACGCGACCGACCTCGGAGAGGTCGTGACCGACAAGCTGGTCGAGGCCTTCCCTCGGATCATGGACGTCGGCTACACGCGTGACATGGAATCAGAACTCGACAAGGTCGAGGACGACCACATGGACTGGGTGGAAATGCTCCACCGCTTCTACGGCCCCTTCAAAGAGTCGCTGGAAGAAGCCATGGAGTCGCTCGGTCACGCGAAGGCCGAGACGCAGCCGGCGCCGGACGAGTACCGCTGCGGTGACTGTGGTTCGCCGACCGTGTACCGCTTCGGAAAGAACGGCCGCTTCCTCAGCTGCTCGGTCTATCCCGACTGCAAATGGGCCAGCCCGATCGATCGCGAGGGCCGTCCGCAGGAAGCCGAGACGACCGGCGTCGCCTGCCACAAGTGCGGCGCACCGATGTTCAAGCGCACCGGGCGCTTTGGCCCCTTCCTCGGATGCTCACGCTACGGAGACGACAAGGATCCCTGTGACGGCATCCTGAACATCGACAAGAAGGGCTACGTGACTGCCCCATCGCAGCCACCCCTGTTGGTCGAAGACCTCACATGCCCAAAATGTGAATCCCCCATGAACCTCCGTGACGGAGTTCGTGGTCCGTGGCTCGGATGCTCGCGCTTCCCGAAGTGTCGTGGGCGCCAGAGCTGGGCGAAGCTTCCGGAAGAACAGCGCGCCGAGCTCGAGAAGCGACTCGCGGCACACGTGAAGCAGCATCCGATCCCGACCATTCGTACGGTCGAGGGACGCGCCCTCACCGATGCCAAGGGCAAGCCCTTGCCCGACGCCCCGAAGCCGGACGAAATCCACGTCGAGACCGCCGACGTCGACTAGAGGTGGCATCCATCGCGCTTGGAAAGAAGAACGCCCCGCCCTCCATCGAGAGCGGGGCGTTCCTCCGCCAGGACACGGTCCCCGTTCAGGGATTCATGGCCGTGTGGAGCGTCCCGAGCGTGTCGTAGACCTCGTCGAGCGCGCCGCGGAGGATCCACGCCTGGTCGCGAACGTCGCCCGTCCGGCCCGCACGCCGCAGCGCCCGCTCGAGGACTTCCTTGGCCTCCTCGGGCACCGACTCGAGCGCGAGCAGCCCGTCGGCGGCGGTGACGTAGATCCCAGCGCAGGCTTCGGCATTGCCATCGTTGAAGAGCGGTGCACCGCGTTCGATGGCCCGCTCGATCAGACCCTCCGCCGCGGTCTTGATCCGCGTCTGCGGCAACAGGACCGCATCGATCACGTGGATCACCCCGTTCGAAGCAGCGATGTCGGTCGTGACCAACCGTGCTTCGTTCACGCGAGGCGCTCCGTCGCGGAACGCGAAGCGCACGGCATCGCCCTGGACGGTGTCGGCACTGCGAATGCGGAAGGCTTCGTCGGCTGACACGCGACCCGGGATGACGTGGTAGGTCAGAACCGCCACGAGCTGCTCCCGGTTCTCCGGACGCAGGAGCGAGGCGACCGTACCGTCGCCCAGTGCCGCGAAGGCATCATCGGTCGGCGCGAAGACCGTGAAGGGACCGTCTCCCTTCAACACGTCGACCAGTTCGGCGACCTGGACCGCAGCCACCAAGTTCTCGAACGTGCCTGCCGCCACGGCAGTGTCCACGATGTCCGGCGTAGAAGACGCGGTCGTCGCGTCGTGCCCGCTCCCGCAAGTTCCCGCCTGCGCGGCCGGCGTGAACAGGAGAAGCGCGCACAGCGCGAGCGCGCGAATGGATGTGGAGTTCATGGGTTTCACCGGAGGGGGGCGAAGACGCGGCGGGCTTCGAGGACTGTCCCTCGGGCATTCGGCCGCGAATGCTTTCCGGATGCCACACCAGTACGAAAAAGCGGCCCCCCGTTCTCGGGAGGCCGCACCGTGTCCGGATCGTGCGTACGATCTAGTAGCGGTAGTAGTCCGGCTTGTAGGGACCTTCGACCGGAACGCCGATGTAGTCGGCCTGGTCCTTCGAGAGCGTCGTCAGCTTCACGCCGAGATGATCGAGGTGAAGCCGGGCGACCTCTTCGTCGAGCTGCTTCGGAAGGACGGTCACACTGTTCTTGTCGTAGCTCTGACCGTTCTCCCACAGATCGAGCTGGGCAAGTACCTGGTTGGTGAAGCTCGCACTCATCACGAAGCTCGGATGGCCCGTCGCACAACCGAGGTTCAGCAAACGACCCTCGGCGAGGATCATCACCCCGTGTCCGTCGGGGAAGCGGAACTCGTCGTACTGCGGCTTGACGTTCAGGCGCTCGACGCCCGGGAACTTCTCGAGGCCAGCCATGTCGATCTCGTTGTCGAAGTGGCCGATGTTCCCGACGATCGCCTTGTCCTTCATCCGCTTCATGTGATCGACGGTGATGATGTCCTTGTTGCCGGTCGTGGTGATGAAGATGTCGGCGTACTCGAGGGTCTCCTCGAGGGTCTTGACCTCGTAACCCTGCATCGCAGCCTGGAGCGCGCAGATCGGATCGATCTCGGTCACGATCACGCGACAACCCTGGGCGCGGAGCGCCTCGGCACTGCCCTTGCCCACGTCACCGAAGCCACAGACGACAGCGACCTTGCCGCCCAGCATCACGTCGCTGGCCCGCATGAGGCCGTCGGGCAGCGAGTGACGGCAGCCGTAGAGATTATCGAACTTCGACTTGGTGACCGCGTCGTTCACGTTGATGGCCGGGAAGAGCAGCTCGCCCTTCTTGGCCATTTCATAGAGGCGATGGACACCGGTCGTGGTCTCCTCACTGACGCCACGCATGGTCTCCGCCAGGCGGTGGTAGAGCTTCGGGTTGCTTTCGAACTCCTTGCGGATCGTTTCGAGGAAGCAGCCCCACTCCTCTGGCTCCTTGGCGGCGTCGAACGCGGGAACAGCACCGGCCTTCTCGAATTCGACACCCTTGTGCAGGAGCATGGTGGCGTCGCCACCGTCGTCGACGATCAGATCCGGGCCGCTACCGTCCGGCCACTCGAGGGCCTGACGCGTGCACCACCAGTACTCTTCCAACGTCTCGCCCTTCCAGGCGTAGACCGGGCAGCCCTTCGGATCGTCGACGGTCCCGTCCGGACCGACGACGACCGCGGCCGCGGCATGGTCCTGGGTCGAGAAGATGTTGCAGCTCACCCAGCGCACGTCGGCACCGAGGTCGCGAAGCGTTTCGATCAGCACGGCGGTCTGCACGGTCATGTGCAGGCTTCCCATGATCTTGGCGCCGGCGAGCGGCTTGGTCGCCCGGTAGCGCTCACGCAGGGTCATCAGGCCGGGCATTTCGTGCTCGGCGAGCTCGATCTCACGACGGCCGAACGTGGCCAGGGAGAGATCGGCGACCTTGTGGGCAGGACGGGTGATCGACTCGGTCGACATGCACATACTCCAGACAGAGGGGCCTTGGAAAACACCGGGCGCCGGACGACGGGGGATTCTGAGGAACGTGGAACCCCGTCGAGGGCGGAACGAATAGCGCCGGGTACGGATTGTACCCGGCGCAGGATAGTTTCGGCTCGGACGAGACGCTAGCCTGCATCCGGGACTTCGCTGAGGGGGCCGCCCCGGATTCGAATTCAGCCGGTCCGAGCCTCATCGGCGGCGGAACTGGTCTGCGACACGCGCTCGAGCGGCGTCGGTTTCTCCTCGGAGGCCGGCTCCGCATTGCTGTTGTTGCGCCAGTACCGATCCAGAACCGCGCCCAGCAGCGGACAGAAGTCGAGAATGCACGCCGTGTCGTTCTTGGCATCGGGCGTGTGGAGACGCGCCCAGAACTGGGTCGGCGTCAGGCCCGTCGTCTTCTTGAACACAGCGAAGGCGTGCGCGCGACTGGAGTAGCCCATCGCGTCCAGCGCCTCACCCGCCCTGAGCTTGTCCTGGCTGCCCAGACGCGACAGAGCGATCGCCACGCGCGCCGACTGGAGCAACGCATGAGGATTGATGACCGGGCTGATGCTTCGCGTCAGATGTTCTCGCGAGACACCGACTTCGTTCGCCCATTCACCCACGGAGACGAACGCAGACGGATCATGCTTCAGCGACTCGAAAGCCCGTTGCAGAAGCGGCGAATCGAGCTTGGATTCGAGATTCGTGAAGAAGTGTGGAAGACAGGTGCTCCCACAATCGTGCCGGAGGCGGTGCTCCTCGGTCATACCGACAGATCCTCTCGAGACGGCGTGATGCGCGTGCCCTGTGCCCCGTGCGGACACGGCCTCTTCGCCTACAGATCACAGCATAGATGCACCCGGATGCGGGATCAACCATGATCCTTTATACGGGCGATGATTCGTTGATAGGGAATCGCGGCCGGAGGGTCCCACACGAACGACCGAATCCTGGCCGGAATCCCGTCGTCCACCCGGTTCCGGGAGCAAACCTCGTGCTCGATTCTGTGAGCACGCCCCCCCAGATAGCACGCTACAGGGCGTTTTCATTCTCATGATGAGATGACTCCGACTTGAAATCCATGTCCTCATGCTGGCTATGGAAAGCGTGATCTCCGCGCTTCGCCGTTATGGATCTGTGATGGCACTCAGTGCAATTGAATCACTTTTCGCCGGGTTCGGCTTCCAGGGCGAATGCCGCCGTCCGGTAGTACGCCAGTTCACGGATGGACTCTTCCAAGTCGCCCATCGCGCGATGAGCCCCTCTCTTCATCGGAGCGGCCGCCAGGACCTGAGGTGCCCAGCGGCGTAGGAGTTCCTTGATAGTGGACACGTCCACGTTCCGGTAGTGCAGGAAATCGTGCAGATCCGGCATATACCGGCGCAAGAATGCCCGGTCCTGATGGACCGAATTCCCGGCGAGCGGAACCGCACCGGCCTTGCAACGTTCTCCCAACCAGGCCAGGATCTCGCGCTCGGCCGCCGGTTCGTCGAGCGTCGAGGACTTGACGAGTTCGACCAGTCCGGACTTGCCGTGGTGTTCGGTGTTCCAGGCGTCCATGCCGTCGAGAAGCGCATCGTCCTGATGGACCACCAAATCGGGCCCCCGGTCGAGCGTCTCCAGGTCTGCCGAGGTCACGATGACCGCGATCTCGAGGATCCGGTCGTGATCCGGATCCAGACCGGTCATTTCGAGGTCCATCCAGATCAAAGGTTGCGTCGCCGCCATCTGAGCCCACCATTTCCGCGTCTCGACCCGATCCGCGAGATGCCCTGTGATCCCGAGGAGAGTCCGTGTCCAAACTCCGATCGATCACCCCTTCCGGGGCGCGATCTGCGTTCCGTGCGCGTGTCCCGAAGAATCCAGGGATCGCTCTCGCGGTCGCGATGGTTCTCGGCGGATTCGCCGTGCCGAGCGCCGGGCAGGACTACGATCCTGCCGACATCGTCCCGACCGCACTGGAAGTCTACAACGAGCGCGCGGAGGATCCCCTTCCCTTTCTCACGCCCGATCAGATCGTCGACCTCGTGAAAGGTGACGTCGTCCGCGTGCGGCGCAAGGATCCCCGCCTCGGAGACGAAGGACCCGAGCGCGTGACCGGCTACATGCTCCTTCGGCGGCCGCGCCTGGCCGTGTGGCTGGCCGCCCTCGATCCCGACTTCCCGAGCAATTCCATGCTCACGGAAGTTCAGCTGATGAGGGACGACTCCGGACGGAGTCAGTGGTACCAACACCTGTCGCTTCCGTGGCCGATCGCCGACCGTCACTGGGTGGTCACGCTGCAGAAGGACATCGAGATGGCGCGCGCGACCGATGGTTTCGTCTGGGTCCACGAATGGAACCTGAGTGAGAACGGTGAGCAACTCGCACGCGAGACCGTGGCCGCGGGCAAGGCGGGCGACCTGACCCTGAAGTCGATCGAGAAAGCGATCTACCTGCCGTCGAACGAAGGCGCTTGGATCCTCTTCTCGCTGGACTCCGAACTCACCCTGCTCGCCTACCGGGTCACGACGGTGGTCGGGGGCGGAATCCCGGACTCGTGGATCGCGACCTTCGCGATGGCACAGCTCGAGGGCCTCCTGCATGAGGTCGACGAACTCGCGGAGACCTCCGAGGCCAACTACGACCCCGAAATGCATCCCGCCTACGACGGGTTCGGAAAGCTCATCGAGCGTCCGTAGAGTCCTGTCCGGGTCGAGGTACCGGGCCGACCGGATCCGACGCCTTGACCGGCGCGTGACGGCGCCGGCGCTGCCCGTGCCGAAACCAGGCCAGGAGGATCGATCGCAGCGTGTGCTTCGCGTGGCCACGCCGGATCTGCTCGGCACCGATGCGATAGGCCGCCTCCCACTGCGCCGCGAGATCCGCCCGCGCGTCGCGCAACGTCCCTTGCGGATCGTAGACGTGGGCCGGTTCAGCGGTGAGGCCGTTCAACTCGAGAACCACGAAGTCCTGACCGCGCCGCAGCGCATCCCGTGAAGGAACACGTACGTCGTAACGACCCAGATGGAAGCCTTCGAAACGTCGGCTCAGTCGATCGATCGCATCTTCGAGCTCCGGTGTGATCAGGTCCCGGGCATCGAGGAAGATCGCACCCTTGGCGTGTGTGCCGATCTCGACGAGTGCCACGACCTCTCCTGCTTCCGGGACCCACTCGAGCCTCTCGGCATGACGACGAAGATGACGTTCGGCGAGCGCGACCGCGCGCGGATCATCGAGGATCAGGCGCTCGAGGTTGCGTTGGCCATCGCCGGTCACCCGAAGCGGGCGCTTCTCGGCGATCGACGTGATCCGCCCGTGCGATTCGTCCGGCCCGCGCTCGTAGGAGATCCCGAATTCGATTCCCGACACGAACTCCTGGAGCACGAGATCGACGTCCTGTTCGTCGAGGAGTTCCTCGAGCCGCGCGCGTGACCGGACCACGTGAACACCCTCGCCCCTTTGGCCGACGTCGGGTTTGAGCACGATCGGGAGCTCGAGTCCTTCGTGCCGCATGAAGCCATCGACCGACGCCAAGCGATCGGCCACGGGTCCATCGGGCACGAAGAGCGACCGCGCCACGTGATCGCCGGGACCGATCGCGTCGAGGATCTGCATCTTGCTCTCGCCGATCATTCCCCCAGCTCCGGCCATGCCCCAGTTGGCGGCCGTGGGCGCGGTGAGACCACCGTAGTGACGCGCCCAGCCGAATGCCTTCCACACGATCGGCAGGTACACGACCCAGGAAGGCCAGAACTCCCAGCGCCTCCAGCGCGTCCACCGCGCGACGGCGAGGCGGCGTCCGCGCCGACGCGCCAACGGAATCAGTACCCGGAGCACGACGAAGAGTACGGCGACGACGACCGCGAAGACGATCAGGGACTCCTGCTGCAGTTTCTCGAACTTCGCCAGGGCTTCCTGTCCTACGAGAGCGGCGAATCCGACGAGCACAGGCGTCCAGGCCATGACCGCCACGAAAAAGAACCCCGCGAATCTCCAGAATCCTGCGCGCACGACACCCACCGCCAGGTAGGTCGGCAAACGCGAGCCTGGCAGGAAGCGCGTCAGGAAGATCGCGATCAGCCCCCTCTTCCCGAAGAAGCTCGCACCACGACGCAGATCACGTTCACTCAGGAACCAGCGAAACGGCACCCACTTCACCACGGTCATCCCGAGCGCATGACCGACCCCGTAGAGAATCAGGTCGCCGAAGTAGATCCCGACGAACACCGCACTGAAGCCTTCCATCCATCCGAGGCGGCCCTGGGCAATCAACAGCCCCACGCCGATGCAGGTCGCGTCCTCACTGACGAAAGTCGCGAAGACGACCAGGATCCACAGCAGGAGCAGCGTGACGCCGTGGGCGTGGAAGTCGCGGATCTCTTCGATCGGAACCGCCGCACGGGTGGCTCGAACGAGTTCGGCATCGGCGCGCCACCGAGCCCGGCCGGCTTCGACGTCTTCGATCCATGTGCCGAGGACTTCACGAACTCGTGGCACGGCCTCGTGGATCAATGTGTGCCCGACATCATCGACCATGACGAGCCGGGACTGCGGAACGATCCGCGCGTGCTCGGCGGCGACCTCCGGTGGCACCAGGAAGTCATCACTGCCGTGTACGATCAAGGTGGGGATCTCGAGCGACTCGAGAAGGGGCCGCGCGGATCGACTGTCCCCGCGGTGGAAGAAGCGGGCGTAGGACAGGTTCAACGGCGCGCGGTCGTAGAGTCCGAAGTGCGGAACGACGTTGTCGACGAGCCAGAGGATCGCGAGCTGCGCGGCGTAGAGTGGTTGGTTGATCTCATGGTTTCCGAGGAGTTCGAATTCCTCTACTCCCGACGCGGCCACGAGTGTCAGGGAACGCCCGGCCGCCGGGCGTGCGCGCAGGATCTCGATCGCGACGTTGCCTCCCTGGCCGTGGGCGACCAGATGGGCCTGTGTGACCCCAAGCGTGTCGAGGACCGCGAGCGCGGCCCGCGCGGCCTCGGATGCCGAAGGATCCTCGACGCCGCGGGTCGAGGTGCCGAAACCCGGCAGGTCGATCGTGATCGCGCGATAGGTCAGCGTGGCTCCGTCGAGCAGCGCGTCGAATTCTCGGGAGTCTCCCGGGACACCGTGCAAGAAGAGGACGGCGGGACCGGAACTCTCCCGCACTTCGTAGGCGACTTCGACACCGTCGCCGACCTGGACCACGCGCTGGCTCGCGCGTGGCGCGGGATCGTACGGACCGTCGATCCAGCGCACCGCGTGGTGGGCGAGGAGCAACACCGCGTAGGTCAGCCAGATCCAGTGCTTGGCGGCCCTCGAACCCCTCATTCGTCGTCGTTCGCTCAATCCGCCTGCACCGCGTTCTCTTCGGGTCCTCGCGCGGGCTCGGGCCCGGACGTCGCGTCGTCGCCGTTCGACGAGGGACGGAAGACTCTTTCGACCGCCGCGTGAGCTTCCCGTGCCGCCTGCTTGCGGTCGACCGGGACGATCTCCGCGTCCGAGAAGGTCACGCGAGCGTCCACACGACGCAAGCGCACGAGCCGCCAGGCATGTGGCAGGAAGTCCGTGTCTCCCCACCAGCAAACGGCCGTCTCGGGCGCATCGTCACCCGAAGCGGTCGCGTAGTGAAGCGCCGCGGCATGCACCACCGCCTCGGCACGGACGGCCGACTCGAAGAGCGACGATCGGAAGGGCATCACCACGTCGCCTCGCCCGCTCGTCCCCTCGGGGAAGAATACGATGCTCACCCCCTGGGCGTTCCAGGCGTGCATCGATTCCACGACCGCGGGAAGAGCGCTCTTGCGATCGCGATCGATGAACACGGTACCGGTGACGCGCGCGAAGGGACCGATCACGGGCCAGTTCCGCACGTCGTCGCGCGACACGAAGACGACTTCGAGGAAGGACCCGAGCACGAGGATGTCGACGTACCCGAGATGATTGGTGACCAGGATTCCTGTTCCCGCCGGAGGCGCGCCGTCGACGGTGACTCGCACGTTCAACAGCCACAGGACACCGCGACACCCCCCACGAAGCACACTCTTCCGCCAGCCTTCCTGGCGCCCGCTCGCGGCCGCCAGCGGCCACAGGAGTGCGCTGCCGATGCCCCACGACACCAGGAAGCAGAGCACGGCCACCGTGCGCCCGATGCCGCGCAGCGCCGCGATCACGTGCGCTCGCGCAGGTCGACCTCGAACTGACGAAGGATGCGATCGGTGTCCACCTCGTCGAGGTCCAGCAGGGCGAGGAAATCGATCGTCTTGAAGGCGCGATCGATGGCCGGGCGACCGCAGATCCGCGCTCCGTAGCGCAAATAGGTACGGAAAAGGGTCGGGATGTGACTCGTCTCCCACCCGTCGACGGGAAGAGCGTCCTCATGTGCATCGTAGTCTGGCATCGGGTCGAGCGGCAGTGTGGCGTGCACATGACCGTGCTGACGCAGGTACTCCGCGACACGTGCGGCTTCACCGGCGTCCTGACTCGTGAGTGAGCAGCAGCCGAAGAAGTAACGCTTGCGGCTCACCACGACGTAGGTCGCCAAACCGCGCCACAACATCAGCAGAACCCTTCGGTGACGATGTTCGGCACGGATGCACGCGCGACCGATTTCGCAGGACGCGCCCAGGACGTCTTCTGGCCATGCGTCGATCCGGAATTCGTCCGCGGAGTAGAACCCTCGCGCCGACCGCGCCATTTCTGCGGTCTGCAGACGGTAGGTGCCGATCACCTCACCACTGGGTTCGTGGATCACCATCAGGTGATGGCATTGCGCATCGTATTCGTCGAGATCCATCCCCGTTTCGTGGGAGACCTCGAGGCCTTCGCCCAGCTCCAGATTGAAGACCTCGTAACGGAGCTTCAGAATGGCATCGAGGTCGGAGCGTTCGCGCGCCAGTCGGCAGCGGTAGTTCCCGTCGACGAACTCGAACTCCGGACGCACGTGCGCCGAAGGCGGATACGCGAAGTCGTCGGGTGGGGAGTGCGATACGACGGATTCGACCATGGCTCAGCTTGGGATTCGGCTCGGAATTCGGCTTGGGACTCGCTCCGGATCTCGACCGGCGACCCGTGGCCGATCTCGACGCAGGACGTCGTATGGATCGCACCCCAGATGCGGTCCCAAGGTGCTGCCCCGAGCGCCTGAGGGACCGTGCCCTCTTCGGCAGAGGTCCGTTGAAGCGGGGGCACTATAGCGCAGGGTCCGCCAAATGGCTTGTCCGGAGATTGCCTTTCCGGCCGAGGTCACGGCGTGGCCGATCGGCGGGCGGATCCGGGGGGCTCTCGACACCCGGTTCGGAGTCCGTGATCAGAGTGCGTCGAGAGCCTGCTCCAGATCGCCCAGAAGATCTTCGGCGTCCTCGATTCCGACGGCCACTCGGAGCAAACCGTCGCCGATCCCCCGTTCCGCCCTGGCCTGCGCCCCCAGCAGCTTGTGACTGGTGTGAGCCGGTCGCGTGATCAAGCTCTCCACGCCGCCGAAACTCGGTGCCGCCGTGAAGTAGGCGAGGTCTTGCTGGAGTCGTTGCGCACGCGCCGCCGATCCCAGATCGAAACAGAACAGCGCTCCCGGAAAGGCCAGGAACTCCTGCGCCCATTCGAAGGTCGAGTGCGAGCGAAGCGAAGGGTGCACCACGCCATCGACCTTCGGATGCTCGTCCAATGCAGCCGCCAGAAGCGTCGCTGTCGCACACTGACGTTCGAAGCGCAGAGCGAGTGTTTTCATTCCGCGCATCAACAACGCGCAGGCGTCCGGATCGAGGCTCCCACCCAGATGCTGCGCCTTGTGCAGAACCGCGCGACACCGTTCCCGTGAACCGACCACCGCGCCGGCCACGATGTCCGAATGACCGTTCAGATACTTCGTCGCACTGTGGATCGAGAGGTCGAACCCGCGCGCGTTCGGACGCAGACCGAGCGGCGTGGCCATCGTTGCGTCGATCATCGAGACCAGGCCGTGATCGCGCGCCAGGTCGCGCAGACCGGCAAGGTCCGGTACGTGGAGCAGGGGATTGCCGATTGCCTCGACGTACACCGCGCGCGTCGTTTCCCGAACACGATCCCGCCAATCCGCGACGTCGGCAGAGGCTACGAACTCGACCTCGATGCCCATCGCGGGAAGATCTTCGGTGAAGAACGCATGCGTTCCCCCGTAGACCGTGCGCTGGGCGAGGACGTGATCACCCGCTCGCACCACCGACAACACGGCGGAACTGATCGCGGCCATGCCGCTGCCCAGGACGACCGCATCCTCGGCACCCTCGAGCGCCGCCAGCTTTGCCGCCACGGCCCGATGATTCGGTGTGTTGTGGTAGCGGATGTAGACGACCTGGTCGTCGACCTCGACACTCTCCTCGTACATCGCCGAGCGGAAGACGGGCCGGACCACGGCGCCCGCGAACTCGCCGGGATGCTCCCCCGCGTGGACGAGGCGGGTCGTGGCCCCCTGTGGCATTCGTTCACTCATGGTCGACTCCGGGGCAGCCCGCCCCCCGCGCGGGCCGGGCAGCGAGCGGACGCAAGGCCTTTCGTGACGCGAGCGTCGACGGTATCATCTCCGCATGCGAAACCCATCCCGAATCTTCGGTCGCCGCCCGGCGGCGTCCCTGTGCCTGGTTGCAGCTCTGGCCGGTTTTCTCGGCGGCTGCGCCTCCTCGGGCACCTACTTCGCACGCACGCCCCGTTCGCAGGAGGGCGACGCCTTCCCGTGGGACCGCGTCGACATCGTTTCCTACGAGGACGACACGCGCCGAACCCTGCTGCCGGGCGAATACGTGGCGATCGAGAACGACGAGCTCGTTCTCCACTCGACCGCGACCCAGAGTCGTGAGGTTCTCGACCTGAATGCCGTGGAAGCCGTGCGGCTCGTTCCCGTGGACGGTGTGGCCGAGTGGCTCGACGTCCTCACCGTCGACGACCTCCTGACCTTCGACCGCGTCCCGCCGATCGCGCGCATCGAGCTGCGGGACGGGAGCCGCGTGATGCCCGATCCCGACGCCGGTGAGACCGTGAACTGGACTCCGGAGCGGCTCGGGCTCGTGATACGACGTGGAGTCGAGGACGAAGGCGCACGCACGGTCTTCTTCGACGAGATCGAACTCGTGGAATTGCGCGAAGGTTCCTCGCTCAAGCAGACGCTGCGCTCACCGATGTTCTGGGTGGCCGGCGCGGTCGCGGTGGGTGCGGTGATCCTGATCGGGCGCCAAGCGAGCGATCCCGAAACGACCGCGACCCGCTGAGCGCGACCCGGTCGATCCGCGACGTCACTTCACGTGCAAGCGCCAAGGCAGAGCGAACTGCGGCGTACCATCGAGCGCGACGTTGAACTCGGCCGATGTCGTCACCACGTCGAGCCATGGCGCCAGGACCGCCGACCAGTCCGGTCCGACCGCCCGACCCACCGAGGCGCCTGCCAAGGCATTCGCCAACGCGCGGTCCAGCAGATTCGGCTTCGGCTGGTAGGTGATCACCTGCGGGTCGATCGAAGTGTCCAGACCCGCGTAGGCTGCGGCGACCTCGATCGCATGGGCACGAGAACCGAACTCGTCCACCAGCCCGACCTCGAGTGCGCGCCGCCCCGACCAGACACGGCCCCTTGCGACCGCATCGGCTGCGGCCACGTCCATTCCACGTCCGTCCGCCACGGCAACGACGAAACGATCGTAGAATCGCACCAGCTGATCGCGGATGGTCGCTCGCTGTCCGGGCGTCCACGGCCGCGTCGGATCGAAGAGTCCGGCATTCGCGCCGCGTGCGAAGGTCTCGACACCGATGTCCAGCTTCTCGTAGGTACCGGCCAGGTTCGGTCGCATCACGAACACGCCGATCGAGCCCGTCAACGTGAGCGGATCGGCCAGGATTCGATCGGCGTTCATCGAAACGTAGTAGCCGCCCGAGGCCGCGGTGTTGCCCATCGAC
>JGI12109J20283_10281100_pt1 | contig 26700 bp, 24 predicted proteins | sample ElkSlonscriptome_12_FD_20283 | JGI IMG/M metagenome (IMG submission 20283)
AAAGGTTTTGATCATTTTAACAAAGCTTAAGGAGTTTGATTAACATTAATTAACAGCTGGCAAATTACGATGGCTCTAGGCCTCGTTAATTTTGAATATCAAATTTAGAGAAAGAATGGAAGCAGAACAGTCAAAGGAAACGACCAGTCCGACCATCGCTGAAAAGCGCGATAATGAGGTGGACATCAAAGCCCTAAACGAAAAGATCAAAGAGGAAAGCTCCTTTGTCGACATGCTTAGCATGGAGATGGATAAAGTGATCGTTGGCCAAAAATACATGGTTGAGCGTTTACTAGTGGGATTGCTTTCCGACGGACATATCCTCCTTGAAGGAGTGCCCGGCCTGGCAAAAACACTGGCCATTAATACCCTTGCCAGTGCGGTAAAAGCTGATTTCAGTCGCATACAGTTTACTCCTGACTTATTGCCTGCCGACCTGGTAGGCACCATGATCTATTCGCAGAAAAAAGAAGAATTTACCATCAAAAAAGGACCGATCTTCGCGAACTTCATTCTGGCAGATGAGATCAACCGTGCTCCTGCTAAAGTGCAATCTGCCTTGCTTGAAGCCATGCAAGAAAAACAGGTCACCATTGGTGAAAAAACCTTTGAATTGCCCAAACCATTCTTGGTGCTGGCTACTCAGAACCCGGTTGAACAAGAAGGTACCTACCCTCTACCTGAAGCGCAGGTCGATCGTTTTATGCTGAAAGTAGTATTGGACTATCCCAAAAAGGAGGAAGAAAAGCTGATCATTCGTCACAACCTGGCCAAGGATGGCATGCCGAAAGCTAAAGCCATACTAACGCCCAGCGACATCACTAAAGCTCGCCAGGTGGTCAAGGAAGTTTACATGGATGAGAAGATCGAGCAATATATTGTCGACATCGTCTTTGCCAGCAGAAATCCGGAAGATTACAAGCTCTCCAAACTAAAAGACCTGATCACTTTCGGTGGTTCGCCGAGAGCCAGTATCAGTTTGGCCTTGGCTGCCAAAGCATACGCCTTCATCAAGCGAAGAGGCTACGTAATTCCGGAAGACGTTAGAGCAGTAGCTAAAGACGTGCTTCGTCACCGTATTGGCTTAAGCTATGAAGCTGAAGCTGAGAACGTGACCTCAGAGCAGATCGTCGATGAGATATTAAATGCGGTAGAGGTACCATAATCTCATATAAGTTTGTCAACCCATACTCAAAATACGCAGGACCTCCTCAAGAAGGTCCGAAAGATCGAGATCAAAAGTCGGGGACTCTCGAATCAGATCTTTTCTGGAGAATACCATTCTGCCTTTAAGGGAAGAGGTATGGCTTTTAGTGAGGTGCGTGAGTATCAGATCGGCGATGAGATTCGAACCATCGATTGGAATGTGACTGCTCGTTTCAACACCCCCTACGTGAAAGTGTTTGAAGAAGAAAGGGAGATGACCGTGATGTTGCTGGTGGATGTGAGTGGTTCAAAGGATTTTGGATCAAGTTCACAGTTCAAACAGGAATTGGTCACCGAGATCTGCGCCGTACTGGCTTTTTCAGCGATCAATAATAACGATAAAGTAGGCGTGCTTTTCTTCAGTGATCAGGTGGAGAAGTTCATTCCTCCCAAAAAAGGAAAGAGCCATATATTGATGATCATAAGGGAGCTGCTCGATTTCCAAGCTGAAAATAAAGGGACCAATATAAAAGAGGCGCTTAAGTATTTCAGTCGCGCCATTAAAAAACGCTCTACCGCTTTTTTAATTTCCGACTTCTTGGATGAGGGTTTTGAAGATGAGTTGAAGATCGTAAATCGAAAGCACGATCTGGTGGCTTTGCAGGTTCACGATCAAAGAGAAAGCGAGATGCCCAATGTGGGGCTAATTCAGCTGATAGACCCGGAAAGCGGTTCAGTGAAGTGGATGGATAGCAGTTCGAAAAGAAACCGTTCACTTTACAAACAAGCAGCCCTGAAGCAACAATCGCTGATACAGGATGCCATGCTGAGAAGTGGAGTGGACCACTGCAAAATAGCTACGCATCAATCCTACGTTGCTCCGTTGATGAATCTTTTTAAGAGAAGAGAGTCCAGAAGGTGAAAGGTCTGATGAAACATATCGTCTTATTATGCATCAGCTTGATGGGCATGCAATTGTCCGCTCAGGAAGTGAGTGCGGTGTTGAAGGACAAACAGATCAAGATCGGCGAGCAAACTACTATTGAGCTGAGCATGAGGGCAACTGCCGACGGGCGCACAGTTCAGTTTCCAGATTTGCTTGATACCATTAGCGCCAATATCGAGATCCTAGAAGTATCCGAAATCGATACGGCTTACGATGAACAAGACATCAGCATCCGAATCCTAAGTCAGACCATTACCATCACTTCTTGGGATAGCGGTTTTCATGCGGTTCCTCCTTTCGTCTTCTTTCTTGGGGATCAGCAAATCGCAAGCGAGGCAGATCTGTTAGAGGTAATTAGCGTGCCGCTAGCAGCTGAAGCGGATATCAAGGATATTAAAAAGATCATGGAGGTTCCTTTTTCGCTTTGGGATTGGATCTTGGTGCACAAGTATTGGTTCTTAGGAGGCTTGGCACTTATCATTTTAATGATACTCGCATGGATGCTGATCAAACGTTTTAACAAGCAGTCTGCAGAAGAGCAGGTAGTGGTTCCTAAGGAAAAAGCAGACGTACTGGCCATTCGCCAGCTACAAGAACTTGAAAGCGCAGCGCTTTGGCAAAATAGCAAGATCAATCAATATTATACCCAATTGTCTCACATTCTCCGTGAATACTTGGAAAACCGCTTCCAATTATCAGCCCTGGAAAAAACTACAGACGAAATTGAAATGCTTTTAAAATATCACAAAGAGGTGGAAGAAAAATACCGTGAGCAATTCATTGGATTGATGCAGCGCTGCGATATGGCCAAGTTCGCCAAGCAAGAACCCTTGGCTTCGGAAAATAAAGAAGCAATGAAGTTTGCCTACCGTTTTGTGGAGGATACGAAGATGGTTATCGAGGAAAAATCAGACATCTCGGCTCCCCTTCAGCAAGCTCAGGACGGCGCGCTTGATGTGACAGGTCAGAAATCAGAAATGGGGTCAGCTAAGGATGATGACCGGACTCGTACCCCGAACTCGACCCCAAAGGATGATAGTCAATTCGAAAATTTACCCAATCAAGAATCTGCTTCTAAGGAGGAGAAAAGCGCATGATTAGATGGTGGAACGACATACAGTTTGCCAATCCTGAGCTGTTCGTGCTCTTTGCGATCGTACCCCTCATTTTGGTAGCCTACATTCTAAAGCTGAGAAAATCCAAGGCCTCTGTGCGACTGTCTACCTTCAACTTTTTACCCAGCTCAAGCGGGGATCTTAAAGTAAAGGCACGTCACCTGCCTTTCATCTTTGGCCTGTTGGGCTTGAGCTTTTTGGTAGTTGCCCTAGCCAGACCGCAGTCTTCTTTAAGCTGGCAAGACGTGACCACTGAAGGTATTGACATTGTAATGACCATGGACATCTCCGGATCCATGCTTGCAGAGGACCTCAAACCAAACCGTTTGGAAGCCTCGAAAGAAGTGGCTATGGAGTTCATCAGTGGTCGACCAAACGACCGAATCGGGCTGGTCACTTTTAGTGGCGAGAGCTTTACCCAAGCCCCGTTAACCACGGATCATGCGGTTTTGAAGAACTTATTCAAAGACGTAAAGAACGGCATGGTAGAAGATGGCACCGCTATCGGAATGGGACTGGCAACGTCTGTGAATCGCTTAAGAGAATCGGACGCCAAGAGTCGGGTGGTGATCTTGCTCACTGATGGATTCAATACCAAAGGATCAATTCCTCCACTTACTGCTGCTGAGATCGCCAGAGAATTTGGCGTGCGAGTGTATACAATTGGTTTGGGAACCAATGGACTGGCCCCTTACCCCTTTAAAACTGCCTTCGGCACCATTTCCTACCAAAAAGTTGAAGTGAAGATCGATGAAGAAAGTCTTAAGCAAATCGCCAATATGACCGGTGGCAGGTATTATCGCGCAACCAACAACCGCAGTCTGGAGGCAATATATGAGGAGATCGACCAATTGGAAAAGTCAAAGATCGAGGTGACCGAGTACCGAAAGAAAAGGGAGGAATTCTTGCCATTTGCAGTGGTTGCTGCTGTATTTTTTTTACTGCAGTTTACTTTGAATAACAGTGTGTTAAGAAGTTTGAATTAGATGTATAGAATAGAACACGATTGGGCTTTGTGGCTTTTAGCATTGATTCCGCTGATGATTCTAAGCTGGTGGTTGATCCAGCGATGGAAAAGGTCGGCCCGGGATCGCTTTGCGGAAAGTAAACTGATGGAGCAATTGATGCCCAGGCATTCCGCGGTGAAATCGGCCTGGAAATTCGTCTTCTTCATGCTGGCATGCCTTTTCTTGATCTTGGGCATTGCCAACCCGCAGATCGGAACCAAATTAGAAGAAGTTAAACGAGAGGGAATCGACCTGATCGTGGCCCTAGATGTATCGAACAGCATGATGGCTCAGGATCTTTCACCAAACCGACTGGAAAGAGCCAAAAGAGCCATGCTTCAATTGCTGGAAGAGCTGAGATCAGATCGGATCGGCATCATTGTTTTCGCCGGCCAGGCCTACACTCAACTTCCGGTCACCACCGATTACGCAGCTGCCAAGCTCTTTTTGAATACCGTAGATACCGATGTAGTACCCACCCAAGGAACGGCCATTGGTGCGGCCATTGAACTGGCAGAAGAGTCTTTCAATTACGAGGAGGGCGGCAATAAAGCATTAATCATCGTTACCGATGGTGAGAACCATGAAGACGATGCCATCCAGGCCAGCCGATCGGCCAGCGAGAAAGGGATACGCATATTTACCGTTGGCATGGGAACCCCCATGGGTTCTCCGATACCGGTGATCAGAAACGGCCGTCAAACGGGCTTTCGCCAAGACAATAACGGCAATACGGTGGTAAGTAGTCTCAATGAAGAAATGTTAAAGGAGATCGCCGGAATCGGAAATGGCAGCTATACCAGAGCCACCAACTCATCATTGGGTTTCGAAAGGGTGTTGGATCAGTTGAGCGGTTTGGAGAAAAATGAATTTGAAAGTCAGGTCTACACAGATTATGAAGATCGCTTTCAGTTCTTTTTAGGAGGAGCTTTCTTATTTTTCGTGCTATCGCTGATCATGGGAGAGAAGAAAAGCAAATGGAAAGAACGCATTAATTTGTTTGAATCATGAAAATGGTGAAGCTGATCATCTGGTGTTTTGGTCTTATTCCTACAGCAATCTGGGCGCAATCCGCCTATCAGGACGTGAGAGTGGGGAACGACAATTACAAGAACAATCAATTCGAAGAATCCATTGCGCAATATCGCGCCAGCATCAATAAAGATGAGAAACCACTAGAGGGCTTTTATAATCTTGGCAATGCCTACTACCGACAGGGGAAGTTTGAAGAAGCTACAGAGTACTTTAAGATGGCAGCTGATCGAGCAGAAGAAAAGGCTGCCAAATCGAGCGCCTATCATAATTTAGGAAACTCGCTCTTTAAGCAACAGCAGCTGGAACAGAGTATAGAAGCATACAAGCAGGCCCTTTTGAACCAACCGCAAGACGAAGAAAGTAGGTACAATTTAGCGTTGGCGAAAAAGATGCTGCAACAGCAGCAAGAACAGCAGCAACAGCAGCAGGAACAGGAAGAACAAGACGAACAAGAGCAAGAAGAACAGGAACAGGAACAGGATCAAGATCAAGATCAAGATCAGGATCAGGATCAGGAAGAGCAAGAACAAGAACAAGAAGAACAACAAAAACAGGAACAGGAGCAGCAGCAAGAAGAAGAAAAAAAGCAACAGCAGCCCCAAGAACAGCAAGTCTCCAGAGAGGATGCTGAGCGAATCCTTGAGGCACTGAACAATAAAGAGAAAGAAGTGCAAGAAAAGCTAAAGAAAAAGAAAGGAAAAGCTGTGAACGTAGATATAGAAAAAGACTGGTAATGAGACGCCTGCTGATCTTCATACCCATTCTATTGTTAGCTAGTCAACTCCTTGCCAGTGCCGTTAGTTTCAAGGCGAAATTAAGTCACGACAAGGTAGCTGTAGGTCAGCGATTTAGAATCACATTCACCATCAATGCGAATGGGGGCAATTTTACCGCTCCCTCATTCGAGCAATTCAAAGTGCTTTCCGGACCTAATCAAAGTAGCAGCATGCAGTATGTGAACGGTAAGGTAAGTAGAGAGTATTCCATCAATTATATCTTGCAAGCCACTACAACCGGCACCTTTGAATTGGGGCCCGCCTTGATCACTACCCAGGGCGACAAAGTCGAGAGTAATGTGGTTACCCTTGAAGTGGTGAAAGAACTGTCAGGGTCTGCAGCACAAAACCAACGTCAGGACCAACGGAATCAGTCGGGCAATGAGCTTGGAAAATACGTCTACATTAAGGCTTTCGTAGATAAGCGTTCGGCATTTGTCGGCGAAAAACTTAGCGTCACGTACAAGTTGTATTCTCGTTTAGGATTGCGCTCACTCGACCTGGAAGTGCTGCCTGATCTAAACGGCTTTTGGACGCACGACTTGCATTCGGTGTATGACCAGATCGACTTGAAAACCGAGTATATTGATGGTGAGGTGTATCAGGTGGCCACCCTTAAGCAAAGCCTGCTTTATCCGCAGCGTGCTGGAAAATTGACCATCGATCCGCTCAAAATGAAGGCTGTAGTTCAGGTCAGAAGCAAGCGCTCTCGCTCGATTTTTGACTCCATGTTCGGTTCCTATGAAACCAAAGAGCTTATTGTGGGGAGTAATCCCATCACGGTGAACATCAAATCCCTGCCTAAATACCGAGGGACTGATCAATTTTCGGGAGCAGTAGGGCGCTTTGAGATCAAGTTAAAGAGCAATAAACAAGAATTAAAGGCCAATGAAGCCGTTGATCTCGAATTAGAGATCAGCGGACAAGGAAACTTGCCTCTGATCTCCGCACCAAAACTGAACTTTCCTCCTGACCTTGAAGTGTATGACCCGGAGACCAAGGCGCAATTCAAAAACAGTGCATCCGGTTCGATTGGAAAGAAAACATTTAAGTATTTGGTCATTCCAAGGCATGAAGGAAACTACCTGATCGAACCTTACGGATTCAGCTACTTTGATCAAGCAAGCAAGACATATAAAACCATCTATACAGATAGTTTAATTTTTGAGGTGGAAAAAGGCGAAGAGCAGCAGAATATCGTGTATGATGCTTCTCAACGCAAAGAAGAGGTTGAATTGTTGGAACAGGATATTCGTTATATTCATTTGAACCAGTTGGCCCTCTTTAGTCAAGACGATTGCTTTTACAATTCGATCACCTTCCCCCTGCTTATTGTCTTTTTACTGATCGCAGCCATCCTGCTTTTCTTTTACTCCAAAAAGTTCAAGGAAAAGCAAGCAGATCGTGGGGGAATAAGGAGGTCGAAAGCGCGTAAGATTGCAGCAAAACGGCTCTCGAAAGCCTCAAAGTTTAAGGAGGACAATAAAAATGTAGCGTTCTATGAAGAAATCGGCAATGCCTTATATGGCTATTATTCAGACCGTTATAATATGGGTACTTCAGAATTATCTGTAGACGTTTTGCTTGAAAAACTAAGCCTCGAAGGGGCCGATCAATCTCTGATCGATCAGTTAAATGATAGTCTTGAACAGGTAGATCTTGCGCGCTATGCACCCGGCTCAGCAATTGCCACTGAAGCACTTTATCATGATGCGAAGAAAATTATTGAAGAAACTGAATCTCTAGGCAGATGAAAGCATTGATGTCCATTTCCATTCTCTTGCTCCTGGTGATCGAGACCATCGCACAAGCTCCCAGCGAACGATTTAAAAAGGCCAATGCGCTTTATCAATCTAAAGAATATAGTGAGGCCATCACATTGTATGAGTCGGTTATTGAAGAAGGCCTTACTTCTGCTGATCTGCATTACAATCTTGGCAATGCATATTTCAGATCCGATGAGTTGGCTTTGGCAATCTTACACTACGAAAAAGCTTTGAAGATCGAACCAGCCATGGCTGATGCAAAGCACAATTTGGATTTTGCGAACAGTCAAACCTTAGACAAAATTGAAAGTCCACCCAAACTCTTCTTTTATAGATGGTGGGACGCATTGATATTCGCCTGCAGCTGCAATCTTTGGTCGCTGATCAGCATTGGCTTACTGCTTGTTTCAGTCTTGATGTTTGCCACTTACCTATTCGTAGGGAACTCTTCGTTAAAGCGATTCGGCTTTTATGCTTCAACGATCTTTTTCCTCCTTTTCATTTTTACCGTGTTCATCACCGACCAAAATTTACATGCGCAAGACAGGCAGGATTACGCCATTATTTTGCCACCCACGGTGAACATCAATAGTTCGCCTTCAGAAGGTAGTTCTAAGCTATTTGTGCTTCACGAAGGCACTAAGGTAAAAATCGGAGACCAGAGTGGAGCATGGAGAGAGGTTAGCCTGCCCAATGGCAATGAAGGATGGGTTTTGAGCACCGATTTGGGGGAAATATAGGCCAACTTAACAAAGCTGGAGGGTTAATACCTGACACATCAAGAAATAAAATCTACTCGCCTGAATTCAGGTAATTGATACTCAAAACTGCCCAAGAAGCCTTGGATGACTCTTTCATCCTAAACTCCTAATTCAAAAAGAACATTAAAGGTTCTCAGAGGTCATATTACTTAACTTTGTCAAATAAATAACTGCCATGGAGCTGGATAAAATTGAAGACGCCATAGAGGCTGTCAAAAACGGAGAGGTTATCATCGTTGTGGATGATGAAGATCGAGAGAATGAAGGAGATTTTTTAGTGGCTGCTGAAAAAGTGAACAGCCAAGTGATCAACTTCATGGCCACCCATGGTCGCGGTTTGATCTGCGCTCCTTTGGTTGAAGGTCGCTGTGATGAGCTTGGCCTAGATATGATGGTAGATCAGAATACAGCGGCTTACGAAACTCCCTTTACGGTTTCGATCGACCTGATCGGGCAGGGAACGACCACCGGAATTTCTGCCAGTGATCGCGCCAAAACAGTACAGGCCTTAGTGAATCCAAAGACCAAGCCCTCGGAACTGGGTAAACCCGGCCATATTTTTCCACTTAGAGCAAAAGCAGGTGGGGTATTGAGACGGGCCGGTCATACGGAAGCGGCCATTGATTTTGCAAGATTGGCAGGTATGCAACCCGCCGGCGTGATTGTGGAAATCATGAACGAAGATGGCACCATGGCTAGGCTACCGGAATTGAAGAAGATCGCGAAAAAGTTTGAGCTAAAGTTGGTGAGCATCAAAGATCTGATTGAATACCGGATGCGACACGAAACGCTGATCGAGCAACAGGTATCCATACAACTGCCTACTGAATACGGTGATTTTGAGCTTATCCATTACAAACAAGTCACAACCGGACAGGAGCATTTGGCCTTGGTCAAAGGGGATTGGGATAAAGATGAAGCCGTCTTGGTGCGTGTGCATTCCTCTTGCATGACTGGCGACATCTTCGGTTCCTGTCGATGCGATTGCGGGCCTCAACTCCAAAAGGCCATGTCAATGATCGAAGAGGCAGGAAAAGGCGTGATCGTTTACATGAATCAGGAAGGAAGAGGGATCGGCCTGCTCAATAAATTAAAAGCATACAAACTACAAGAAGAAGGTCTTGACACCGTAGAGGCCAATTTGGAACTGGGTTTCAAAATGGACGATCGGGATTATGGAATCGGAGCTCAAATCCTGAGAGACTTGGGCGTTAGCAAGATGAAGTTAATGAGCAACAACCCTAAAAAAAGAACCGGAATGATCGGCTATGGATTAGAGGTTATTGAAAACGTGCCGCTAGAAATCGAATCCAATAAGCACAACCAACTTTATCTAAAGACCAAGAAAGAAAAAATGGGCCATTCCTTAAAACTAAATAAAGAATAAAGCTGCAATATTTTAGTATTTTGGCCGCACGTTGAAAAGGCTTAAATTTCTTCACAAACTCCTCTTTTTGCTTAATGTAGTGGCCGGCATTTCGCTCTTGTTGGCCTACATTTCTCCTTACATAAATCCCAGAGAATTCTGGCCTGTCGCCTTCTTCGGTCTCGGTCTACCCTATTTGTTCCTTCTCAATATCCTTTTCTTGCTGGTTTGGGTAGTGTTGGCCAATGTGAGATTCATTTTCCCCTTGCTGATCGTGATCTTAGGGTACAAATCCATTCCCCGATACTTTCAAATGCGGTTCAACCCTCCAAAAGAAAAAGCCAATACCATCAAGGTGATGAGTTTCAATGTGAGGGTCTTTGATCTTTACATGTGGTCAGAGGATAAAAGTACCCGAAACCAGATCTTTGATTTCTTGAATGAAGAACAACCCGATATCCTTTGCTTACAGGAGTTCTATCAGGCAGATTCCATCAAGAACAACTATGAATTCAACACGCTTGACACCCTGGTTAAATTCTTAGAGGCGAAAAACTATCATACGTATTACACCACTACTTTAAGGCGCACTGACCATTGGGGATTAGTGACTTTTAGCAAATTCCCCATCATTGAAAAGGGCGTGGTGCCTTTCGAGCGAAGTGCAGGGAATGCGTGCATTTTTACCGACGTCAAGGTGGGATCCAAGATTTTCAGGGTCTTCAATGCTCATTTGGCTTCTATCAAATTGGATAAGCACGATTATAAAGCCATGAAGAAGATCAATCAAAATGATTATTCTCAAGACTTTGGTGACGAAAAGCTCTTATTCGGTAAATTAAAAGCCGGTTTTATTCGCCGGGCAGAACAAGCTGATTCCATACGATCAAGTGTTGAAAATTCTCCTTTTCCTGTGCTGGTATGTGGTGACTTTAATGATACCCCATCCTCCTATGCCTATGAACGGATAAAGGGCAATCTTTTGGATGCTTTTGTTGAAAGTGGTTCAGGCTTCGGACAGACCTACATTGGGGAATTTCCTTCATTTAGGATAGACTACATCCTTCACGACAAAAATTTACGATCTGTCAATTATACCACCCATTCAGCGCGATTATCAGACCACCATCCCATTTCAACCTATTTGCATCTCAAATAAACTGGTCATCAGCTTTATTTACCACCTGTAAAGCCTTAAGCTGCCTTGACTTTTAAAGAATTATATTTACCAAGTGATCAATCTAGAGAAAATCCATAAGTCTTACCAAATGGGTAAGAATTCCTTGCACGTGCTGAAAGGAATTGACCTGGAGATCAAAACGGGCGAAATGGTTTCGATCATGGGATCTTCAGGCTCCGGAAAATCTACCTTGCTCAACATCATTGGCATGCTGGATAATTATGATGAAGGCAAGTACACCCTTGATGAGAAAGTGATCAAAGATTTGAGTGAAACCAAGGCTGCCCGTTATCGAAATCGCTTTCTTGGTTTTGTTTTTCAATCTTTTAATCTAATCTCGTTCAAAAACGCCCTCGAAAATGTAGCCTTACCCCTCTATTACCAAAATGTAAAAAGGAAGGAACGAAATGAATTGGCCATGGAATACCTTCAGAAGGTAGGCCTGGCTGAATGGGCCACCCACATGCCCAACGAACTTTCCGGGGGTCAAAAGCAAAGGGTAGCCATCGCGAGAGCCTTAATTACGAGACCTAAGGTGCTACTCGCTGACGAACCCACCGGAGCATTGGATTCTACCACTTCTTATGAAGTAATGGAATTGCTAAGGGAAATCAATGGAGAAGGCATTACCATGGTGATCGTGACCCATGAGAACGATATTGCCGCTAAAACCGACCGCATCATTCGATTGAAAGACGGACAGATCATCAAATCGCAAGCCACGGCAAATGTTTGATCGGGATAAATGGCAGGAGATCTTCCACACCATTGGGAAGAATAAACTCAGAACTTTTCTTACTGGTTTTTCGGTGGGTTGGGGCATTTTTATATTGATCATTCTATTGGGCTTTGGAAAGGGATTACAATACGGAGTATCCAATACTTTCAAAGATACCGCCACCAACAGTATTTGGGTATTTAGCGGACAAACTGCCTTGCCACATAAGGGAATGAAACCGGGAAGGTTCATTCGTTTCGACAATTCTGATTACCAATTGGTAAGCGAGCAGATGCCTGAGGTAAAGGCAAGCAGTGGTCGCTTTTACTTAGGCAATAATGAGGTGAGCTATGGTGGAGAAAAGGGAACTTTCAATATTAGGACCGTACATCCCGATCATCAATACATCGAAAAGACCCTCACGATCCAGGGCAGGTTTTTAAACGAGATTGATATTGAAGAAAAGCGAAAGGTTGTTTCAATAGGAACCTTGGTCAGAGATGCTATATTCATTCATGGTGAAGACCCATTGGGAAAATACATCGAAGTGAGCGGAATCCCTTTTAAAATAGTTGGGGTTTTTGAGGATGAAGGAGGCGAAAATGAACAAGAGATTCTATATATCCCGATCAGCACGGCGCAAATGGTCTTTAATGGGGCCGACCGGATAGACATGTTCATGGTAAATCTAGCGGAAGGTGCCACCGTAGCAGAAAGTCAGGCCATGGTAAAAAAGATAAAAACCACCATGGCCGAGCGGCATAAGTTCTCGCCCGAGGATGAACGAGCCATTCGCTTTTGGAACAATGTGGAAGATTTTATGCAATTTCAAAACCTCTTCGAAGGTATCCGGATCTTCATATGGATCATCGGCATCATGACCATCATTGCCGGGATAGTTGGGGTAAGTAACATCATGATGATCGTGGTGAAAGAACGAACTAAAGAAATCGGAATTCGAAAGGCCTTAGGGGCCTCGCCCTGGTCTGTGATCAACTTGATCATTATGGAATCCATCTTGATCACTTCAGTATTCGGTTATATGGGTTTGGTCTTTGGCGTGGGCATTCTTGAGATCGTCAGTGAATTCGTTCCGGCTGATTCAGAGTATTTCAAAAATCCGGAAGTGAATTTTACCGTGGCCATTAGCGCAACCATTATCTTGATTGTTGCAGGAACGCTGGCAGGACTGATACCGGCGCAAAAAGCAGCTCGAATAAAACCAATTGTAGCCTTAAGAAACGAGTGATGGGGATATTCGATTCAGATAGATGGGATGAGATCTTTAGTGCACTGAAGAAAAACAAACTTCGCACTTTCCTTACTGCCTTTGGCGTGTTTTGGGGGATCTTCATGTTGATCATTATGTTGGGTTCAGGAAATGGTCTAGAGAATGGAGTGACTGCCAACTTTGGTGGTTCAGCCACCAATTCCGTGTTCATTTGGACCCAGCGCACCTCTATCCCTTACAAAGGGTTGCCGGAAGGAAGGAATTTCAATATGCGCAATGAAGACATGGTTGAAATTCGCCGGGAAGTTCCCGAGATCAAATATTTGGCACCCAGAAACCAACTGAGAGGCTACAGAAGCGGCAACAATGTCAGCTGGGAGAATAAATCCGGTAATTTCAGTGTGATGGGTGATTACCCTGAAATCATGCAGATCAATAGCATGGATATTATCAAAGGAAGGTTTATCAACCACTTGGATATCCGAGACAAACGAAAAGTCACGGTAATCGGCACCAACGTAAGGGATGTACTATTTGGCGATAAAAACCCGATCAACGAGAACGTCAAGATCAACGGTGTATATTTTAAGGTTGTCGGAGTTTGGAAATCAAAGAAAAGTGGCAATCAAGGAGAGCGAGATTCGCAAACGCTCTTTATTCCCTTTACTACCTTTCAAAAAGCCTTCAATTACGGCAATATCGTGGGCTGGTTAGCGATGGTGGCTGACGATGAGCATCCAGCAGACCAGGTGGAGGAAAAGATCATAAGCGTATTGAAAAGGCGGCATAAGGTAGCCCCTCAGGATCAGAGAGCCTTCGGTTCTTTCAATGCCTACAAAGAATTTCAACAGATTCAGGGACTCTTTGATGGAATCTCTACCTTGATCTGGATCGTGGGCACCGGCACTTTATTAGCCGGAATCATTGGGGTTAGTAACATTATGCTGATCATTGTCAAGGAGCGCACACGCGAAATCGGAGTAAGGAGGGCTATTGGAGCGACCCCCAAGTCGATCATCATCCAAATCATGCTTGAATCAATCGTGCTTACTTCCTTTGCAGGTTACTTCGGCTTGATATTGGGCATAGGCCTTACGGAATTGATCTCTGATCAGTTGGGACCCCACAGTGGAAACACAATGTTCACCAACCCCACCATCGACCTACAAATTGCATTAACCGCATTGTTCATTTTGGTGATCTCCGGGGCCTTGGCCGGACTGATCCCCGCAAGGAAAGCAGTAAAAATCAAACCAATCGAAGCCCTTAGGGCAGAGTAAATATTAAACAGCACATGAAGAAGTTCTTTAAAATTCTAGGAATCGTTCTATTGGTCGGGATTTTCGTCTACACCATCTATTTCCTTTATGCGAAATCGCAAGAAAAGCCGGTAGTTTTTAAAACAGATATACCCATCGTAACTAACATCATCAAGAAAACGGTCGCCACAGGCTCAGTGGTTCCAAGAAAAGAGATTGAGATCAAGCCTCAGGTATCGGGAATCGTCGATGATATCTACGTGGAAGCTGGGATGAAAGTGAATGAAGGAGATAAAATAGCCTTGGTCAAGATCATCCCCAATATGGTCAGCTTGAACAATGCGGAAAACCGATTGCGCCAAGCCAAAATAAGCCTGGACAACGCCAAGATCGATTTTGATCGAAACCGAGATCTGATCGAACAAAAGGTGATCTCAGAAGCTGATTTTCAACAGTTTGAATTGGCCTATAAGACTGCAAAGGAAGAATATAAAGCTGCTGAGGCTAATTTGGAGTTGGTTAAAAAAGGAGAGACCTCGAAAAACAAGGCACAAACCAACCGCTTGATCCGTTCAACCATTAGCGGAATGGTACTAGACGTACCGGTAGAAGAGGGAAATTCGGTAATTGAAGCCAACACCATGAACGAAGGGACAACGGTAGCTTCAGTGGCAGACATGAGTGATCTGGTTTTTGAAGGAAAAGTAGATGAATCAGAAGTAGGCAAGATCAAGGAAGGCATGAATTTGATCATGAGAATCGGAGCCATTGAGAACGAAACTTTTGATGCGGTTTTGGAATACATCTCACCCAAAGGAGTTGAAGAAGATGGAGCTATTCAATTCGAGATCAAAGCAGCTGTGAAGCTAAGAGAAGAGCAATTCATTAGGGCAGGATACAGTGCCAATGCCGATATCGTTTTGGACCGAAGAGATAGTGTAATGGCCATTACTGAAGCACTGTTGCAATTTGATGGGGATTCAGCCTTTGTAGAAGTAGAGACCGAACCTCAGGTTTTTGAAAAACAGTATGTAGAAACCGGTTTATCCGATGGGATCCATATCGAGATCCTAAGTGGCATTGACAAGGAAAGTAAAATGAAGTTATGGAATCTCTCCCAGCCTTCTACTGCCGGCAGAGGAAGAAGGTAGAGTAAATAGAGAGCGTAATAGAATACTAGGAATCCTAGCTTCGAATAGGCCCTGTTCACCTTGATTGAGGCAAATCAGACCAAAAAATTTAAGGCTTCCTGTGATTAAGGCCGTCCGATCCGTTTAGCCAATTTTCAGGCGTGTGATTCACCTTGCTTGCCTTAAAAGAGCGGACAAGCTGTTTGCTTTTTTTTAATTAAAGGAAATGGATAAGTAAAAGTAGCTTGTACTTAGTTTCTCTCGAATTTCCTGATGATCAGCCGAATTCCCCGATCAAAATTAAAGTAGTTGTAGGTCCAGTTGAAGAAGGTAATCAAACGATTTCTAAACCCAACCAGCGACAGTAAATGCACAAACATCCAGATCAACCAAGCGAAGAGTCCGCCGAACTTTAGTTTTTTAAGATCGGCCACTGCTTTATTCCTACCCACTGTCGCCATTACGCCCTTATCAAAATATTCAAATTCTTTCACCGTTTGGCTTCGCGCTTGTTGAAGATAGTTCAAATGTTTCGCGAGATTACCACCCGATTGATTGGCCACCGGAGCCAGCATGGGCAAACCATGCGGAAATTCTTCGGTTTCCATGTAGGCGACATCACCAATCGCATACACACTCTCCTCCCCTTTTACTAAATGATAACGGTTGACTTCATAGCGGTTGTATTTGACCGCTTCTTCATTCATTCCCGGCAACAAATTACCTTTTACGCCTGCTGCCCAGATCATCATGGCAGCATTCAGCTCTTTACCCGACTTCAGCATCACCCGATGATCGCGGTAACTCTCTACAGCCTCATTCAAGATCACATTCACCCCTAGCTTTTTCAAGTAATCCAATGCTTTGGAAGAGGCTACGGAAGACATGGGTGGAAGGACCCGATCAGCCATTTCGATCAGATAGACTTGCATGCGATTAATGTTCAAGTCGGGGTAATCATGAGGTAGCACGTGTTTTTTCAGTTCGGCCAAAGCCCCGGCAAGCTCTACGCCAGTTGGTCCTGCCCCAACAATGGCAATACTCATTAAAGCGTCCTGCTCGCTTACGGCAGATTTCAACAATGCTTTCTCAAAATTTTGAAGGATCAATGAGCGAAGGTCTAAGGCCTCAGAAACGCTCTTCATGGTCATGGCGTTCTGCTCAAGTTCCCGATTGCCAAAAAAGTTAGTCGTAGTGCCGGTGGCGATGATCAAATAGTCAAAGGTCACTTCACCGATATTGGTGTGAAGCCGTTTCTGCTCGGTATCCACCCGATCAACCTCTGCCATCCTAAAATAGAAGTCCTTCGATCCCTTAAAGAGTTTCCGTAACGGATAAGCAATAGAGTCAGGCTCCAGGCCTGCAGTGGCTACTTGGTAGAGCAGCGGTTGAAAAGTGTGGTAATTGTTCTTGTCGATCATCACGATCTGGAAATACCGATCGTTCAAGTTTCTGGCAAGATGCAATCCTGCAAATCCACCGCCGATGATTACGACTCTTTTTTTTCCGGTCTCAGGGATATTCATTGATTCTTTTCGACTAGTGCTTTGATTTGATTTGGTAATAAAACGGAATCCGCATGCGCTTGTTTTGCTAAAATCTGCATGGCTCTTGCAACTACTTTACCCTCAATTGGTTGATACTGTTTTAACTTTCCAACCATCAGAAATGATAATAGCGGCATGAGTACTTGAGCGATGCGCTCACCTAAACGGAATTCAGATCGATCACCTAACAACAATGAAGGCCGTAAAAAATGAACGTCTTCCGGACCATTTTGGCGTACCAGTTCCTCTGCTTCACCCTTGGTCTTAAGATAAAAGTTGCTAGCCGAAGCATCGGCTCCCAGAGAAGAGATCACAATCAGTTTTTGACATTCATATTTTTTCGCCAATTTGGCGATACGATGGACAAGGTCTCTGTCTACTTTTTGGAAGGCTGCTTTAGAGCCTGCCTTTTTTCGAGTAGTTCCCAAACAAATGAAAATCACATCTACCTTAAACAAGTCGGGATACTGCTCTAATTGGTCAAAATCGATATGACGAGGCTCTAAGTTATCTGACTCTTCCGCTGGGCTTTCTCTTCTATTGGGCAAGAAAACCTGCTCAAAGCTTTCGTCTTCGCCTAAATAACTTTTCAAATGGGAGCCGATCAGGCCTGTACTCCCGAAGATTGTACCTCGAAGGTGAACTTTACTATTGCTTACTTTTGAATTCATGGTCAAACAATCACAAATCTAGTGAGTTTAATATGATATGGAAGCAGAAAAGCGTTATAAACAAGGTATTGCACTATTGAAAAATGCTGAATACCGAAAGGCACTGAATATTTTTGATCAATTGATTAAGGAGTTTCCCTCAGAAGCTGATTTTATAAGTGAGAGAGGGGTGGTAAAATTCCATCTTCAAGACCTTGAAGGCGCGCTCAAAGATATGGATCATGCCATCGAGCTGCAGCCCAGAAAAAGTTACCGTTACTCTAGTAGAGCATACATTCGAGGACATGCCGGAATGGTCAAAAAAGCCATTGAGGATTATCAAAAAGCCATTGAATTGGATCCGGAAGACGCAGTAGCCCATAACAACCTTGGTCTCCTGGAAGAGAAACTAGGGTATATTGAACAAAGCAAACGCAGGTTTAAGCTAGCGGACGACTTAGCAAATAGTGATGAAAGCAGAGGCAGACAAGACCAAGAAATCCTTGGGAAAGCACTGGAAGGCAGAAATATTCAGAAAGAATTAGAAGCTGAAAGAGCCGAACAAAATATGTGGTCGGTAATCAAGAGTCTGAGCTCAAGGAAGGGTAGAGAATCCTTCAGGCGCTTTCTGAGTTCCGGTTTTAAACAAACTTAAACCCTAGCATTCGCTGGTAATTTTTTTCCAGCACGCTTTCCATTCCTTTAAAACTTCGCTCTAATTGCTCTATCAGAAGCTCACCCTCAACCTCGGTGATCTTGTAGGTGAAGACAAATTCTCCCTTTTCGGGCGTAAACCCTTCGGTAAGACCAAATCTAAGATCGTGCATCAGTAGGCCATCTTCGATCTGCTCGATGATGAAATAGCCCTTGGTCAAGAAGATCAAGCGCTCAATGTCCTTATGGTTTCTGTAAGGCAATAATAAATCATGGCGCTTTGGAAATTCGTGGATCAATAGGGGCGACTCGTCCTTATCAAAAAAAGAGCAATAAGTGATCAGAAAACGATCCTTTTGCTCAATGTTAAACGTCCATAATATGGTATTGAATAATCCTGGCCTGCTTTGGTAGGATTGCCAGCTTACCTCCTGCTTTTTAAGCATTTTCTCCACCCTATTCCCAATGATCATTTTTGCCGTCAACGACCAGATCAGGTAGATCGAGCTGATCACGATGCCAAAACGATTTAGCTTTGCTCGTATCGAATTCTTCCGATTTAAGAACAAGACCCCTAAAAGACAAAAAAGAAACGGCAGGGTATAAAGAGGATCGATCACAAAGATACTATGCAAGGCAATCCGCCAATCCAAAGGCCAAAAAAGTTGGGTTCCCCAGGTAGTAAAACTGTCTAATAACGGATGCGTAAAAATGCTCCAAAAGAAAAGGGCAGTCCACCCTTTGAAATTCGACAGTTTTCCCTGGTAAAGACGGTTGACCAAGTACCCCAAAAGTGGGGCAATGAGAATCGCAAAAATGATCGAATGACTAAAGCCTCGATGGATATCCAAGCGATCAACGGTACTCATGAATTGGCCGGGAATGGTGTCTAAGTCGGGAATGGTGCCTCCAATGGCGCCCCAGAGAATCGCTTTATTTCCTACTTTTTTTCCGAGAACTGCTTCCCCAACCGCTCCACCCAGTACGATCTGGGTTAGTGAATCCACTGAACCGTAATATTAGAATGGGAGATCATCTTCGTCTTCTGCACCATCAAAATCACTGGCATTAAAAGAAGTGGGTGCCGGTTCTTGGGATGGGGGTGGTGGTGAACCTGCCGGCGACTTGGCTTCTACCCTCCACGCATCTAGATTAGTAAAGTAGTTTACCCGACCGTCTTTTTCCCATTTTCTTCCTTTTAAATTGAAGCTGACTTTCACATCGGAATTCACGGCTAAGTCGTCTATCAAGCTAGTCTTATCCTGGATCAATTGAAATTTGATCTGCTCTGTAAATACTCTGCCTCCGCCCTCTTCTGTGGTTTCTACCACAAACTCTCTTTTCTTGAACGAATCACTTACTTGTTGTACATCAAACTTCTCGATCAATTTTCCTTCTAGTTCAAAACTCATATTCTTTGTATCACGTTAAAAATTAGTCTTCGATGATCTTGATCTCTTTGATCTGATCACCGACTTGAATTTGGTCGATCACGTCTAAGCCTTCTACCACTTTGCCGAAACAGGTATGGTTTCGGTCTAGGTGAGAAGTATTATCGCGACTATGACAGATGAAGAACTGCGAGCCACCGGTGTTCCTTCCGGCATGGGCCATAGACAGGACTCCTCGATCATGGTATTGATTATCCCCATCCAATTCGCAGTCAATGCTGTAACCCGGTCCACCGGCGCCTGTTCCATCCGGACAACCACCTTGAACCACAAAATTGTCGATTACGCGGTGGAAGTTTAGCCCGTCATAAAAGCCATCTTTTGATAGTTTCACGAAGTTTTCAACGGTTTTGGGGGCGTCCTTTTCGTAAAATTCGATGGCCATTTCCCCCTTGGCGGTATGCATGATCGCTTTCATCTGCTCTTTCATTTAAATTTAAGCAAAAGTAGCCTTTAGAGTTGATTCAAAAAGGCAATTAACTGTTGAATTGCTTTCCCTCGGTGACCGATCTTGGCTTTTTCTTCGAGGTCCATTTCTGCGAAGCTAAGATCGTAGCCCTCTGGCTTGAATATGGGATCATATCCAAAGCCTTTATCTCCTCGCTTAGTCTGAAGAATCTCTCCCTCGCATATGCCCTCAAAAAGATATTCCTTTCCGTCAATGATCAAAGCCACAGCTGTTCGGAACCGAGCCATTCGGTTATCAGCTCCCTCTAGCTCAGTCAGCAATTTATCCATATTCGCATTGGCTTCTTTCGCGGCTCCGGCATAGCGAGCAGAAAATACTCCCGGAGCCCCACCTAAGAATTCAACCTCGAGCCCCGTATCGTCCGCAAAGCAATCGTAACCCAGCTCTTGGCTTACAAATCTGGCCTTTTGCAAAGCATTTCCTTCAAGGGTATTTTGATCCTCAGCAAGTTCTTCGGTATGGCCAATGTCGTTCAATGAGAGCACTTGAAGATGATCACCCAATTGCGCTCTGATCTCTTTGACCTTATTTTCGTTCTGACTGGCGAAGACGATCTGATTCATTTATGGTTTGATCAGCTTGATTTCGTTCAAATTTCCGGCAATTCTAAATCTTAGCAAATAGATCCCACTCGATAATTCTGCTGTCGAGGCATTCAGTTGATGGTATCCTGCTCCAAAAAACTGATCTTCAGAAATAGTAAGTACGGAGCGGCCTGAAGCATCGACCAAGGTAATATCGATCGTGCTCGACTCCATGAGTACAAATTCCACCTCCAAACGGTCCTGAAACGGATTGGGATAAGCCTTCAAATAAAGCTGTTCAGGAAAAGCAGAGATGCAAAAGCGGTCATTCATTGGATTCTCGTCCTTTACTCCATTCACAGCCTCAATTTCAAAGCAAATAAAAGATGGTTGAGGCTCTGAGTCCAGCAAGATCGAGTTCAATAATTGCGAAAAAGATTCTCCTCGATATAAATTCAGATCCAACGCCTCTGCCAAGCCATCGCTACCTTCCGGCAACACAGATATCAACATCTCATTGATCTGATTATTTCCTTGGTTCTCAAGACGAAGCCGGATCCTAAAATCATTGGTTAAGCCTGGAAAGATTTGCGCATCCACGATAGCTGCGTCTAGAAAGCCGGGAAGCACGAAAAGACTTTGGGTTAAGGTATCTCTGCAATCTGCATCAGAAACCGCGACCAACTGCAGCGAATAGGAACCGGTATCTGAGTAGGTAAAGACAGGGGTTTCCAGACTCGACGACTGACCATTTCCGGAGGACCATTGGAAGGTATCAGCGAGTTGAGAATTATTGCTCACCTCCAATTGCATGGGCGCACCTGATCCATTATTGAGCACTTGGAAATCAGCAATTGGCTTGGAGTTCAACACGACGGAGCGCGATAGGCTGTCTTGGCAGCCGTTTGAGGTGCTTATTAGCTGAGTGAGCTGGTACACGCCCTTTTCTTCAAGCAAAAATGACGGGTTTTGCAAAGTAGAAGTTTGGCTTCCTTGTGCATTTACGATCCGATAAAAGTAATTTGTAATGGTATCGCCTTGACCGAAACTGTTGTCGGTGATCAGCAAGCTATCTCCCTCACAGGGGTCAGGGGCTTCAAAGTTAGCCACTGGCGAATTAAAGATATCAATGGTATCTCTGAGGATCGCTACACAACCGCTATCACTTTCCGTGCGAAGCACCAAGGTTTTTCGTCCGGCACTTAAAAAAAGGATATTCGCTATGGAGTCTTCGATTACCTGCTGATTAAGTAGCCAGGTATAGTTGATAATTTTTCCGGAATCTAAACTGCTGGTGCTCACTAACCGACTTGAGTCGCCCTGACAGCTACCAAAAAGTTGATAGGTATTCAGTGGTGTTGGGTTTACCCTCAACTGTTGACTTAGTGAATCTGAGCAGCCTTCGTTGGATGAAACGACCAGCTTTACCAGATAATTCCCGGAACTATCGTACGATTTGGTCGGACTTTGTTGATTTGACTGAAAGCCATCCCCGAAGGTCCAGCTGAAATCTTGAAGGCTACCTTCCGCGATACTGCTGTTGTTGGTAAATTGCAAAGGGCGTCTCGCACACTTTCCGGAAACCAAAAAATCGACCTCGGGAAGCGGTTTAATGTCCACCATCCGCAATGCGGTATCCTCACAACCTTTGTCGGTCGTCACTTTTAATTCAACAGAAAAGTTGCCGGTATCAGGAAATGAATAAAATACATTTTGATTGGTATCGGAAGCTAAGCCCGCAAAATCCCATACAAAACTGACAAGAGTATCACCCACCGGAGCAGTCGAACCATCAATAAAACTGACAGAGTCGCTTAAACAGAGATTCGCAAGAGAAAAATCTGCACTTGGCGCCAGGCCTTGGATGGTGACCTGAATAGAATCTGAAATCGTGCAAATTGAATCAGAGAAAGTTAGGGTATATGTGCCAGAGGTATCCACGATCTGAGTTGGCGACGTATTGCCGGTACCCCATAGATAATTAGGAGGGCCAGGAACATTCCCATCCAATGCGATGGAATTTCCCTCACACAGACTGGTGTCGGGACCAAGAGAAAAACCCAACAAGCTTGAATCAGAAAGGACCCGGATCGAATCGGAGAATTGACAACCAAACGCATCGGTGATGGTCAGACGATAAAGGCCTGAGGAATCCGTGAATACAAAGTTGGAGGTATCACCGGTCGACCATGAGTATTCGACGTTCAAAAAAGCGGAGTCTGGGGTCAATTGCAAATTGGAATTGAAGCAGATATTCGTATCCACGCCGAGATCGAAAAGCGGTTGATTCACATGAACCGTGAAACTATCCACTGAAGAATTGGATGCACAATTGGTGATCGTAACCTTATAAAGGCCAGCGGAATCAATCGTTATGGAATTGGCGGTCGTGGCGTCATTCCATTGGTATGAGAAACGGTCAGGACCTACTGAAATATCGATCTGTTCACCTTGGCATATGGTAGTATCACTAAAAGTAAAGGAAGGGAAGGCATTGGACGTATCTAGAAAGTATTCGATCGTATCAGTCGTAATCCTACCAAATTCGTCAATTGCATCAAGGTAGTACACTCCAGCTGAATCGATTACCGTAAAAGAAGTGGTATCCCCGGTGCTCCAATTGTAGGATCTGAGGTAGTCCTTAAAAGAATGAAGTGTATCGGGAAAACTGCACAGCACTTTATCACCCCCTAAGGAAATTGGCGGAGCATATTTATCCATTAGGTAGCGGTCTAGGAGAGAGCGTTCTCCAATACTGATTCTTCCCTCATACATTACGATCTCACTGACCTCTCCTTCAAAATTATCTCCGGCGATCCTACTGATCCAGATATTTTGTGGGGACGGCCCATCAAGGCTTGAATCTCTCAATTCCCCATTTAAAAAGGTAAAAAGTGAGTCTTCTTTCGAATAGGCAGAATGGGATACGTACCTTCCTATTTCTGTGGCACCGGAATTCAGGATATTCACGCCATCGAAAACCAGATGATTGCCCCCAAAAGAGCCCATAAACCAGTTTGAACTGCCATAGATCAAACGGGAGTTCTTATTTATACTCCCAGTATGAGCATACACCGCAGAAATGGTAAAGTTATCCTTGTCCATATTGACACTTGTGGTAGTAAAGGCCTCTGGAAAAGTAAATTGTAAGCTACCGTAGCCATTGAGTGCGTTAAGCTTTTTGCTTGGCTGCCGGTTCGGATCACTCTGTTGCAATACATGAGCTGAATCACTGAGGTCAATCCAGGTATCAACTCCTCCCTGCGTATTGGTATCAGCCAGATCCGCAATCAACCAAAGCTCTAAACTATCTAATTCAAGGGGAGAAAAAACCCGGAATGATACTCGATCGGTAGAATCTATTGAATTGGAATTCTGAATAAGAAAAGATTGTACGTTGTAAACTCCGGTAGAAAGCTCTAGCACCAATGATTCTCGCTGCGAAATGGTATCTAAAATCCTTGTAAGACCAGAATCGAGGACAAATCGGTACGATACATCATCAAAGTCAGGTTTGCTTAGCTTAACCTCAACGTCCTCTCCGTATACTTGTCCTGACTTAGGGTAGAGCAGTTGAAATTCTTGTGCAAAAAGAGAATAATTAAATGATAGTAAAACGAATATGTACAGTCCTTTCAGCACTATACAAATATACTTAAGTGTCAAAGCAGTTGACCTAATGAAAGAAGACTTATATTTCAAACTCAATTCAAAAAAGCGCTTTGATACCCAATTTAGGAGCAATTGACATTCTGATTAGTGCATTTTACGTGCTCTTGATCTATTTGATCAGCTTATATATCAGAAAAAAGCTGGCAAAGCCCTTTAAATCTTACATCCTTCCTTTCGTCACTTACCGCCTATTGTTTGCTTTGGCGTTTGTGCTTATTCATGTTTATTATTTTAAGGGTGGCGACACTTTCGTCTATTTTGATTTGGGAAAATTCTTTGCCGATCAACTTCGTTATCAACCTTCACAACTTTTTGACATCTATTCTGCCAATTTCGAAAGCCTTCGAAATCTTAAAATTGAGGATGACTACTTCTCTTTATTCTTTTTAAGATCTACGGACACCAGATTCATGGGAAAAATGATGGGGATCTTCAATCTGTTGACCGGCAATCATTTCCTGGCAAGCACGATTGTATTCTCTGTGTGCTGTTCGATAGGCCTGTGGCAGATATTTACCACCGTGAGTTCAATGTATCCCAAAATGAGAAAATTTTTCGCGATTGGTATCCTGTATTATCCAACTATCGCCATTTGGTCATCCGGCATCCTAAAAGATCCGCTGGCGATGCTTTCCATTGGCTTGATGTTTAGGGCCACTTATCTATTATGTAAAAGGAAAAGAATTATTTATTCGGTTTTCGTAATAGCCATAAGTATTTTCATCTGTCAGTACGTTAAACCTTACATTCTCTATCTTTTTATCCCTTCCATGTTCTTATGGGCACACGGTTTGATTGCCAAACAGATCAAAAAAACCTTTATAAAGGTCTTGATTTCTCCTCTGATCGTCTTGAGCTTTATTCTTGGGGTCTACTTTTTTACCAACCAGATTTCCGACGAGGCAGGTAAGTATTCTATAGAGAATATTGAAAAAGTGGCCAAAGGGTTTCACAGTTGGCACCAGCATTTAGCAGACACCAGAGACCAGTCGGGGTATACCTTGGGTGAAGTAAAATTTACCCCTATGGGAATTCTTCAAAAAGCTCCCGAGGCCTTGTTTGTAACTTACTTTCGGCCCTTCCCTATCATAGACACCAAGAACGCCTCGACCCTATTTGAAGGCATCCAATCTTTCACCCTTCTAATGATCAGTTTATTTGTCTTCTTTAGGCTGGGACCAAAACGGTTAGTGCAATATACCCTAACCAACCCACACGTTAGGGCCTTTATGGTTTTTGCTTTATTGTTCGGCTTCGTAGTGGGCTTCACATCCTATAATTTTGGGGCCCTCTCGCGATATAAGATTCCGGCACTGCCCTTTTACACCACCTCTTTATGCATTTTATACGCAGAATTTCTAATCAAGAAGCAATCTAGAAAGCGTGCTCCAAAACCGGCCTTTGGTTAAATATCTCGGATTCCTTAAAAATGCCTTTATCATAAACCGTAAAGCCAGTTTATTAAATTTTGCGAGGGCAAGATGCAACGCCAAGTAGGAATAGGCTTCTGACTTAATTATTTGCCATTGTGACTTATAGATGGTCATAAATTCCTCATTACCAATTAGGTAAAATAACATCTTCTCTTTTCTGGTGATCAACTTTTCAGGATGGATTTCAAGTACACTTCTATCTTCATGCGTTACGAGGGCGCTGGTCACCTTAGGAGAATAATAAATTGGATACTTTGCCGCCAACCTCAACCAAAATTCATAGTCTTCGGAACCCGACAACGCCCGATCTGGATTAAATCGATGGGTCTTGGAAATCTCCCTAGCTAAAAAGACCCCCTGACAGCTCATAAAATTGCCTTTCCTAACCAATTCAGAATTGATCGGAATTTGCTTAGGCGTATAGGGCATTTTATGATTGCCTCGGGAATCAACGAATTCATATTGCTGAAAAAACATTATCGGATGTTGAGCTTGGATGTAATTAAAAGCTTCTTGAAGATGATCATCATATAGCAGGTCATCTGAATCCAAAAAAGTCACATAATTCCCCCTGGCCTTATCCATTCCAAAATTTCTGGCCGCCCCTCTTTCTTGGTTTTTGATGTAGAAATAATTGAGACGTCTATCCCGTATTGCAGACAATTTTGTCCTGGTTTGGTCAATACTGCCATCATCTACTACAATCAATTCAAAGTCAGAGTAGCTTTGCTGCAGCACAGAATTCACCGTCTTTTCAATTCGATCTCCACGATTGTAGGTAGGGATAATTATGGTAAATGACGGTCCTTTCATTCTTACATATGAGCTTTGTAAAGAGCTTTAAGTGAATCCAACATTCTTTTT
>JGI12109J20283_10232003_pt1 | contig 26690 bp, 25 predicted proteins | sample ElkSlonscriptome_12_FD_20283 | JGI IMG/M metagenome (IMG submission 20283)
GCTGATCGAGCGTCTGGACGTCCTCCTGAAAGCCGCCCGCGCCAACACCAATGCCCACGGGTAGGCCATTGCCCGGCTGCGTTCCCACACGCACATTGCCCGCATAGGTTACGCTTTCATCGAACAGGTTGAGCGCTTCGCCGTCCTCGCGGATGATAGCGTCATTCGTCTCGATGCGGTTATATCCCACAAAAGCGCTGCCAGTAATGTCTAGCGCGCCCGCACGCGTCGCGACAGACGGGCCGGCATAGATGCTGTAGATGTTGCTGGTGACGTCTTCGGCCACCAGCGGGTTGGACGAAACACCGCCCCCGCCATCAACCCTCGCGCGACTCGCAAGCCCGCCTGCCTCGAAGGTTACCGCTTGCGGCACGATAGCGAGCGATCCGCGCGCAATGCCGGTCAGGACATCGGTATCCAGCGCATCGCCATAGCCGATATTGCGTTCATAGCGCAGCGATACCGACGCGGCAGAATTGCGCCCCTGGACCACACTATCAACCCCGGCGGCGATCTGCGTGAAAGTCAGCACGTCGTCGCCCGGGGTTAGCTGAGCTGTCACGACTTGATTGACTTCGATATAGGGCTGAACAAACGAGGAAGATCCCTCGCTCGCCGCACCCTCCTGCCCGCGATCCTGCGCATTGGCAGGGGCGACGAGCGGCAATGCAACAAGGCCCGCTGCAACACAGGCGCGAATGGAAGCATTACGCATCATCGAGCGCATCATTGGTTTTCCCTTCCCCGGTATTCGCCGAAACGGCGACCCGATGGGCTGAACTGGGCGGCATTGAGCAGGAGTTTGATATCCTCGCAGGCCGAAAGCAGCTGGCGGGCATCCTCGATCGCTGCGCGGCCTGTCTGATCGGCTCGCACGATCAGCACGGCCTGTCCGACATAGGCGGCAAGCTCGGCCGCAGGGGACGCGGCAAGAGCGGGTGGTGTATCGAAGATGACAAAGCGGTTGGGCGCGCTGCGTGTGAGCCGATCGAGCACTTCGCCGGTGTGCGCGCTGGTCAGAAACTCGGCATCGCGCGCGCTGCTGGTGCCTGCCGGCATGATAAAGAGCCGCTCGATATCGGTTTCCAGCGCAAGTTCTTCAGGCTTCTGGCCGCGATCGGCCAGCGCATCCATAAAACCCGGCGCGTCTTCAATGCCGAACAATTGCGTGATCGAGGGATTGATCACATCGGCATCGATCAACAGCACTTCGACATCACGTTCGGTCGCAAGAGCAAGCGCCAGATTGGCCGCGCAGAAGGTTTTGCCTTCGCCTTCATGCGGCGAACTCAGCAGGATGCGGCGCGATGCGGGATCGCGCGTAGCGCGCGCATCGGCGAGCACTTCGCGCTTGATGATCCGAAACTCTTCCAAAAGCCCGGTGACCGGGTCCTCGGGCACAATCAAACGGTGATAGCGCAAGACATCACGATCAATGGCAACCCGTTGGCCGCACAATTTCACACGTGGTTCGGGACGTGGTTCGGGACGTGGTTCGGGACGTGGTTCGGGACGCGGCTGGCCGGGGCTGGCCTGTGCGTTATCGCTAGGGTCGGCATGGCGCGGCGGTGGCGGGGCGTCTGGCTGCACACGCCGATCCAGCTTTGGCAGGTTGTGCGGCACTTTGGCAGGGCCAAGCCGGTCCAGCCCGAATGCCGCATCGGCTCTCTCCAAAAGCGAGGTCTGCTTGGGCTTTTCGCCGCGCGATGGGCTGGGAATGGGTGTGTGCTTGGTCATGATCGCCCCTTCACGCCACGGTCCGGACCGAGATCATCTCGATCGCAAGGAGAATGACAAACACGCCCACAAGCGCCGCGGTTGCGCCGGCAAACTGAACCAAACGGCGCCGGGCAAGCGCGCGCGACACGTCAGAAACGGTGCGCGAAACCGTGCCGATCACCGGCATATCAAAAGTGCGCTCCAGCTTTTGCGCGGTCATGAAGCCTGAGCGCAGCTGGCCCATAGCCCACGCAACGCCCGCTCCCGCCGCAAGGCCAAACACAAGCACGCCCAGCAGCAATAGGGGTCGATTGGGAGCAGCCGGTTTTTGCGGCACAATCGGCGGATCAATCAGGTCAAATTTGAATTGGCTGGTTTCATCATCCACTTCGCCGCGGGTGCGGATATCCTCACGATCCTGAAGCAATTTCTCGTAATTCTCGCGAAGCACGTCATAGTCACGGCTGATCCGGTTGGCTTCGGCTGCAACAGCAGGCTCGGACGCCTGGCTCGCCTGAAGCGAAGAGATCTGGGACTGGATCGCAGCGCGGCGCGATTGCAGCGCTTCGATATTGGCAAGCCGATCAGACCGGATCGCCAGAAGCGAGGAATAGGCGGGATTGGGCGTGCCGGTTTCATCCTCGGGGCCCGCTTTCTCGGCTTGCTGTCGCAGGATTACGATCTGTTTGATCGCCGCTTCCACATCGGGGTGCTGATCCTTCAGCCCCCGCGCTCTGAGCTCGGCAAGCTGTTGCTGCGCCTCGGCGAGCGCCGCCCGCGGGCCTCCCGCTTCCCCGCGCAAGATGCGCGGCGTGTTCTCGATCTGCCCTGTCAGATTGGCGAGCGAGCTTTCAGCACCTGCAAGATCAGCCTCGATATCGCGCATCTCGGTGCGCAAGCGCTGAATGCGGGTCGATAGAGTGTTCGAGCCACCAACCAGATCAGGGTATTGCGCTTCGAATTCGAGCCTGCGCGCCTCAGCCTCTTCAAGCTCTGCCTTGCGCTCGTCCAATTGCTCTTCAATTTTTGTAAGCGCGCGGTTTACCCCCACGCGGCTGCCGGCAATGTGCTCCTCGCGGAAAATATCGAGCAGTTTCTGTACGACATTGCGCGCAAGAACGGCATTTTCAGCATCAGAAAGATCGCTGCGGCCCACTGTGGCCGAAATCTGGAAGAGATTTTCCTCCTCGCTGCGCACGGAAACCTTCTGGCTCAGGTCAGCAACTGCCGAATTCATGCGCCCACGATCGGTTATACCCTCGCCCAGCTTCGTGCCCTTGATCACTTTTTCGAGATTCACATTGCTCGCCAGTGTCTGTCGTACCCGCGCAATTTCCTCGCGCCCGTCGCCTGCAATACCCAATTGCTCAGACAGAACATCCTCGACATCGACATAAATGCGCGCGCGCGACTGGTAGGAATTGGGGATCATCGCCACCGCCAGCCAGCCGGTCAGGCACACCCCCCAGGCAACACCCAACGCGATCCAGCGGCGATGCCAGACCGTGTAGAGCGCCGTGCGCACTTCATCGAAAATATCGTCCATCCTCCCGCGCGCCCCTTAGAAACGGCTCTCAGGGATGGAAATCGTATCGCCTGGCCGCAGCGCCACATTCGCGCTCGCATCGCCTTTGTTGAGCAAATCCTTGAGGCGCAGGCGGTAAAGGACATTTTTGCCCTTTTCGGCTTCGTAGCGGGTCAGCGTTGCGCGGTTCCCGGCGGCAAATTCGCCCAGACCGCCCACTGCAATCATCGCATCAAGCACCGTCATATTCGCGCGGTAGGGCAGCGCTGCGGGCTGCGCACCCGCGCCGGTGATGCGGATCTGCTGCGAAAGTTCGCCCACGGATTCGTTCACGATCACCGAAACAATCGGCTGCTCGATATACTCGGCAAGCACATCGCGAATATCGTTTTGAAGCTGCGTTGGTGATTTGCCGATCGCAATCATATCGCGCACCAGCGGTATGGTGATCCGCCCGTCGGGGCGCACCTGAATATTTTCGGCGCTAAGTTCGGGATTGCGCCAGACATGGATCGTAATGTTGTCCGATGGACCGATCAGATAGTCTTCCTTGGGCGCTGTGGGCGCGGCGCTGGGAACAGCCGGCGGCAATTCCACGCGCGGCCCATCGCCGCACCCGCTCAAAAGAGCGATGGCGAGGCAACCGCCTGCAATCCGGGGAAATGACAGCGAATTGAACATCGATACGTATCCTTGGCCTTCAAGAACCAGGCCGGATGAATGGGTGCAGGAGCGACCTGCTTACCGGCGCTGGTGTGCGCGCCGTCTTTCCTCGCTGAAAATGGTGAACATAATCTTAGTGATAAGCACCCAATCGCGGGCCTTTCCCGTTATGGGACACCCGTCTTGGCACCGATTAACGCAGGGCTGGCCGCCCCTCAGACAAGCATTTCAGCCGCTGGCCCATGCCCCAGAAACGCCCAGGGACTGGCGGTTGCACCATATGCGCCTGCGCAAAATACGGCGACCAGATCACCCACTTGCGCACGCGCAAGCAGCGCCTGGTCGGCCAAGCGATCCAGCGGAGTGCACAGGCATCCCACCACATTAACCACCTCGTCTGCCAGCGCATCGAAACGGGTGGCAATCGCGACCGGATAATTGCGCCTCACCACGGTGCCGAAATTGCCCGACGCGGCAAGTTGGTGGTGAAGCCCGCCATCGGTCACAAGGTAGGTGGTGCCGTGGCTTTCCTTGCGATCAATGATCCGCGCAAGATAAACACCCGCCTCACCAACAAGATACCGGCCAAGCTCAAGGCACAGCTCGGTTTCGCTCAGCGCCTCTGGCAGGTCGGCCATCATTGCGTGCAACGCTGTGCCAACTGCCGCAAGATCGAGCGCGGTATCATTGGGAAAGTAGGGGATGCCAAAGCCGCCCCCCATATTGAGCTTGGGCAGCGAAACTCCGATTTGGCATGCAAGGTCTGCCGCCAAATTCAGTACGTTGGCCTGCGCTTCTATGATTGCATCTGAACTCAGGGTTTGGCTGCCGGTGAAGATATGCAGCCCGCGCCACTCAGCCCCGCTATCGATGATCTGGCGGGCCAGCGCGGGCACGCGGGCCGCATCAACGCCAAACGGTTTGGCGCCCCCGCCCATCTTCATGCCTGAGCCCTTGAGTTCGAAATCGGGATTGACGCGGATCGCCATCCGCGCACGCTTGCCTAGCCGCGTGGCGATTGAAAGCGTGCGCTCAGCCTCGCCTTCGGATTCGCAATTGAGCGTAACGCCGGCATCAATTGCCGCTTCGAGTTCGTCGTCGCGCTTGCCCGGCCCTGCAAAGCTGATGAGCTTGGGTTCAACACCCAGCGAAAGCGCGAGCCCCAGTTCGCCCGAAGAAGCGATGTCGAACCCGTCAACCAGTCCGCGCATATGTGTAATCACATCGGGGAAAGGGTTCGCCTTGATCGCGTAGTTGATGCCAAGCCGCCTCGGCAAAGCCTCACGCAGGGCCGCGATGCGCGCATCGAGATGCGCGCGCGAATAGACGAAAAGCGGCGTGGTGCCCGCGCGCGCTGCCAATTGGCTGGCCGTTAGTCCGCCAATAGCGAGTTCACCGTCAACAGCCTCATATCCGTCAGGGATAGGCCCCAGGGGTTTGCTTTGCGTCATCGGAGGCTCTTTCCAATCTGTTCGCTAAGCGTGGTGCGATCCAGCTTGCCGTTCGCGTTGAGCGGCAGCGTGTCATACCAATGGAACGCAGCAGGCTGCATGAAATTGGGAAGTTCGCGGGCAAGGTGGGATGCAAGATCACGCTCAACCGCCTGATCCCCGCGCACCGCCAGATGCACAGCCTCGCCCAGACGTTCATCAGGCAGGCCCAGAGCCACCGCCTGCGCAACGCCGTCAAAGGCCGTGGCCACGTCCTCGATTTCCTGCGGGCTGATGCGATTGCCTGCGCTTTTGATCATCGCATCGCGCCGTCCGGCAAAATAGAGCAGGCCATCACCGTCGCGTTTTACCCTGTCGCCCGACCATACCGCCGTGCCGCCATATTCGGACGCTGCGGGCGCAGGCCGGAAACGCTCTTTGGTGCGCAGGGCATCTTGCCAATAGCCTTGCGCCACAAGCGGCCCGCAATGCACCAGTTCGCCCTCCTCGCCCGGCGCTGCAACGTCGCCCGCATCGTTGATGACTAGGATTTCAGCAAAAGGGATCGCGGTGCCCATCGATAGAGGATGTGCATCCACCAGCGCTGGATCAAGATAAGTCGAACGAAAAGCCTCGGTCAGCCCGTACATGGGATAGATATCGGCTTCAGGAAACAACCGCCACAGATCGCCCACCAGCTTAGGCGTCAGCGCGCCTCCGCTATTGGTGAGCCGCCTTAGCGAGGCGGCCTCATCGGCGCTCCATGCGATTTCGGTCAATTGCACCCACAAGGGTGGCACTGCAGCCAGAGTGGTAATTTGATGCCTCGAACAGGCTTTCACCACATCCTTGGGGAACAGATAATCAAGCGGCACCACGCACCCGCCTGCATACCACGTCGAAAGCAGCTGGTTCTGCCCGTAATCGAACGAGAGAGGCAACACGCCAAGCGTCACATCGTCAGCCTCGAGCCTCAGATAACCGGCAACGCTCACCGCGCCCAGCCACAGATTGGCGTGGCTCAGCATCACGCCTTTTGGCCGCCCTGTCGATCCACTTGTGTAAAGAATGGCGGCAAGCGTGTGCGGATCGGCGCTTGAAGGGCCCAGCGGCTCGCACCGAGCAGCGGCTTCGAGCGCCTGCGCCTCGGGAATGGCAACGCACCGCCCAGGAAGGTCGCTCTCCTCAAGTGACGATAGCCGGGCCGCTGTGCCCACAAGAAGGGCAGAGCCGCTGTCTGCAAGAATGTGCGCTGCCTGCGCGCGTTTGAGCAGCGGGTTGATCGGGACATGCACCAGGCCTGCACGGGGGCAGGCAAGCGGCATCAGACAGGCAAGCTCGCCTTTGGCCGCCCATGTCGCCACGCGCGAACCGGGCGCGAAACCAAATCCGCTCAGCCATTTTGCCAGCCGGCCCACACGCAGTCTTAACGCATTGTGGTTAAGCGTCTCATGCTTGAGAACCAGCGCGGGCTGGTCTGCACGATGCGCATGGCCAGCCAGTTCGACCAGATGATCGATCGGAAAAGGCGTTGGATCAGGCGTATGCAGCATGAGGCTTTCGCTGGAGAATGAGAGCAGGTTTGTGATCGAAGCGCGGTATCATGATAGCGTTAACGTCTTGCAAGAGATGTTTGCAAAAGGCGAGCGCGCGCCCGAAGTGCGCGCGCCTTTTGACAGGGCCGAATGGTATCAATTGCTGGCCGAGACGGGTCTCACTCCGCTGGTCGCGCTGGCGCGCGATGGCAAGGACGAGGCCGCTCTTGCCCTGACGCAGGAGGGGGGGCGCATCACGCCCTTGCGCAATTGGTACAGCTTCACCTGGCGCCAGCTTGCCCCTGAGGGCGAGCGCGGTGATGCCCTGCTTGAAGCGATCGCGCGGCAATTGCGGGCGCGTGCGCACCGCGTCACACTCGCGCCGCTTCCTGAAGAAGACGGCTCCGCCTCGCGCCTTGCCCGCGCCTTTGCCGCAGCGGGCTGGCGGGTGGAGGTTACCGCGTGCGATACAAACCACATCCTGCATGTCACTGGACGCAGCTTTGAGGAATACTGGGCACAGCGCCCCGGACCTTTGCGCACCACATTCAAGCGCAAGGCGAAAAAGGTGAACGTGCGCCTGTTCGATTATTTCGATCCCGCTGCATGGGCGCACTATGAAGCGGTTTATGCGGCGAGCTGGAAGCCGCAGGAGGGAGAGCCTGCAATGCTGCGCTCCTTTGCCCAATCCGAAGGCGAAGCGGGCCGCTTGCGCCTTGGCCTTGCCGATTGCGGTGGCGAGACAGTGGCTGCTCAATTCTGGACCGTCGAAGGCTCCACGGCCTACATCCACAAGCTGGCGCATCTTGAAAGCCACCGCCACCTCTCGGCTGGAACCACGCTCTCAGCGGCCCTTTTCGAGCAAGTGATTGACCGCGATGGCGTCGCCATGGTCGATTTTGGAACCGGCGATGATCCCTACAAGCGCGATTGGATGGAAACCACGCGCCCGCGCTACCAGATCGACTGCCTCGACATGAAACAATGGCGCGGCTGGCTTGATCTGGCGCGCCTCGCGTTAGCGCGCACGCGCGAACCTTGCGTGCCCGCTCTTGCTTCACAGCCGCCGCCAAGCTAGGGCCGCGCGCCTGACGAGAGCGCTGGGCAAAGTGCGCATTTCTGCCTTTCAAGGCGGGAAAACACCGCATGCCCCTGCGCGCTCTGGTCCGCCTAGGTAACGACAGAAAGCCCGTGAAACCATGAGCAGCAAGCCGATTGCGCGAGGGAAACCGGCCTCGGATGGGGAGGCGCGCGGTCACCACACCGATATGATCCTCAAGCAAATCCTTGCCGATGTGCTGGGGATTTCGAGCGAGGATGCAATGGCCCTGACCCCTGAAAGCGGGCTGTTCGGCCATCTGCCAGAACTCGATTCCATGGCAGTAGCCGGGCTGCTTACCGAGATTGAGGACCGGTTCGATATTGTGATCGAAGATGATGATGTGGATGGCGAAATGCTTGAGACCTATGGCGGTCTTATGGCCTTTGTTGAAGCCAAACTTGCCGCGGATTGACGCGCTTCTTGTGCCACGCGGGGCACCGGGCCGATGAAGCTGAGCACCTGGCAACCCGGAAAACGCTCAAACGGGCGCGGCGCACAGCCCAAGGCTGAGGAATTGCTGCTATCCTTCGATTGCGGCCGGCAAAGTCGGATCATGATCTGCCCCGCCCTGTTCGATGAGGCCAACAAACTTCGCCGCTTTACCCTTGGCGTGATGCGCGAGCTCGACGTGCGCGGGATCGACAGCGCGATCCTCGATCTGCCGGGCACCAATGAAAGCCTGGCTTTGCTTGAGGAGCAAACACTTGCCGCCTGGCGTGAAGATGCCCGCGACGCGGCTGCGCAATTTGGCGCGACCCATATTCTCTCTATCCGCGCAGGCGCGCTGTATGCGCCGCCAGAATTGCCCGGCTGGCGCTATGCGGCACTGGATGGCGCAAAACAGCTTTCTGCGATGCTGCGAGCGCAAGTTCTCTCGCAGCGCGAGGCAGGCAAAGCTCTCACACGCGAAAAATTGCTGGAAGAAGGCCGCAAGAACGGAGCGATGCTCAGCGGCTGGTCACTCAGCGCCACTATGCTTGCAGAACTGGAAACCGCACGGGCCCACACGCCTTCGCAGCACAGGATGATCGAGCACAGCGAAATCGGCGGGGCGGGATTGTGGCTGCGCGCGGAACCCGGCGAAAGCGGCGCGCAATCCGCTACGCTGGCCAGTATGATCGCGCATTCGCTGGAAGATGCAGGTGAAGCGCAAACATGAGCCGACTGCCTCTCACCTTTGCCTGCGGGAGCCTTACGCTTGCCGGAACGCTCGATACAGCGCCGGGCAAGACCGGCCTGCTGATCGTGAGCGGAGGCAATGAAATACGCTCGGGCGCGTTTCGTTCTCAGGCGCGGCTTGCCGCAGCCATAGCGAGCGCGGGATTTCCCGTTTTCCGCTTTGACAGACGCGGAGTGGGCGATAGCGAAGGCGAAAATCGCGGATTTCGATCATCCGCCCGCGATATCGCCGCCGCGTGCGATGCCTTTCGCACAATCGCTCCTGATCTGGATCGGGTTGTCGCCTTTGGCAATTGTGATGCAGCATCGGCCCTGATGCTGACAGGCGGGGAAGGTTTCGATGCGCTGATCCTCTCCAATCCGTGGACGCTGTCCGATACGCACGCAGCGCAAAGCGCGCAGGATCCTATCGCGCCGCCCGGCGCCATCCGCAGGCGGTATGCAAGCAAGCTGAAAGACCCGCGCGAAATCGCCCGATTGCTTCGCGGGGGCGTGGATTTGCGCAAACTGGCAGGCGGGCTGGCGCAATCACTGCGCAGCGCGCCTCCACCAAGCAGTCTTGCAGATGACATGCGTGCAGGGCTTGCCGCGTTTGAAGGCGGCGTCTCGATCCTGCTCGCGGCAGCGGACCGGACCGCGCAAAGCTTTGAAGCGCATTGGGACCGCAGCGATGTGCGGATCGAAAGATGCGAGGGCGCGGACCATGCCTATGCCCAGCCCGAGCACCGCCTGTGGCTTGAGCGACAGGTGCTGGCCGCGCTGCGCAACGCTGCTAGCGGGTGAACAGGCTGATCAGCTCCACATGGGTTGACCAGCGAAACTGGCCCACGGGGCGCAGTTTGGAAAGTGTATAGCCGCCCTGTGCCAAAACCGCCGCATCGCGGGACCAGCTGGAGGGATTGCAGCTGACGTAAACGACACGCTCCACCCCGCTTTGCGCAATCTCGGCAATTTGCGCCTTGGCGCCCGCGCGCGGCGGATCAAGCAGGATGGCATCGAAGCGATCAAGTTCGCTACGGGTCATGGGATTGCGGAACAGGTCACGGTGCAGCGCAAACACATTTCCACCGGCTGCGCCTGCGCTGGCTTTGCAGGCGAGGTGCGCAGCCCGATCAGCTTCGACGCCAAGCACCCGTCGCCCATCGCGCAAACCGTATGTGAACGTTCCCAGCCCTGCAAACAGATCAATCAGCGCCCCTGATCCTGCAAGCCACGATCGGGCATCCTCGATCATCTGCGCCTCCGCATCGCGGGTTGCCTGCAGGAAGGCTCCCACCGGCATCGAGACCGCGATGCCCGACAGATTGATCGTCACCGGATCAGGCTCCCACATGGTTTCAGACCCAAAGCCTTGATCAACGCTCAGCCGCGCCAGCGCGTTATCACGGGCAAAATCGACGAGGTCCTGCGTTGGCTCCAGTCCATCAAGCGCAATGTTGGCAAGGCCAAGATCGATCCCCTGATCGCATTGGGTCAGCGTCACATCGACAGCGCCCTTGCCCGCGATCCGGCCAAGCACTGGGCGCAAGGCGGCGATCATGCCGGTAATCTGCGGCACAAGCACAGGGCATTCCTGAAGGTCCACAATCCTGTGCGAACCGCTTTCGCGAAACCCCAGGACAACGCCTTTGGCAGTGCGCAGAGCCTGCATGCTAGCCCGTCGGCGGCCTTGGGGCGGTGAGAGAAGGGTGGCAAGCATCTCTCCCGGTTCAAGCCCCTGCCCCAGCGCTGCATTCAGAACTCTGCCGGTCACAAAATCGGTAAGCGCTGTTTCATCTGCGTGTTGCAACTGGCATCCGCCGCAGCGGGAAAAATGCCGGCATGGCGGGCTGATGTGATGCGGGCCTTTGGCAATCCGCCCCGCTTTATCAACCATGTCGCCCGGCACTGCGCCTTTCACATGCCGCCCGCTCGCGGTCACGCCGTCACCTTTGGCAGCGATGCGCTCAATGCGCTCGGCATCCGGCTCGAACTCAGGGGCGCTCCGTCCGTTTCCGTCTCGATCGCTCATAAGCACGCGGCTACGGCGCGCGAGACATTCTCAGCAAGATCATCAGGCGTGAAGGCCGGGCCGCCGAGCCGCGCCGCTTCGCCGTGCAGCCACAGCCCTTCGCACGCGGCTTCGAAGGCCTCTGCACCGGCTGCGAGCCTGCTGGCAATGATCCCGGCCAGCACATCCCCGCTTCCGGCAATTGACAGCCAACTGGTTGCCGGCGGGCCGATTGCGAGGCGGCCATCAGGGGATGCGACAAAACTGCTCGCACCCTTGCCGAGCACTACCATGCCGCTGGCTTTCGCAACCGCCTTCGCCTTGGCCATGCGACCTTCCGCGATCACCGCGAAAGTGCGACACAACGCATCCAGCTCGCCATCGTGCGGGGTTGCGATAACCGGGATATCGGAAGGCACCTCGTCCGGCCCGATAAGGTGGAGCGCATCCGCGTCCAGCACAATGGCGCGGGATTTGGAGAGAGCCGTACGAAGGCGCTGGGAGGCCTGATCATCGCGGCCAAGGCCCGGCCCAATCAGGACTGCGCGCAATCTCTCGTCTTCCAGCGTTTCATCCAGCGCACCTGCCTCGCACACCAGCCCGGCGGGCGCGCCTGCCGGCTGTGCGCCAAGCAGCTTCACATAGCCCGCCCCGGCGCGCATGGCCGCTGTTGAGGCCAGCAGAGCCGCGCCCGGCATTTCGCCCGCGATAACAGCGCATTGGCCTCGGCTGTATTTGTGGGCATTGCTGTCGGGGGCGGATAAAGATGGCTGCAAAACCCGCCGAGCGGCTAATTCGACAGAGGCAATTCCTATCTCGATAAGCCGCATCCTACCCATGAATGTGCGGGAGTGCGCAAGACAATGCGCAAACTTCCACGCGCCCAGCACCAGTGTCACATCGAAATGCGGCAGCCTTTCATTGAGCGCGTCGCCTGTATCGCTGGCAATGCCCGAAGGCAGATCGATCGCGATGCGAAGGTTGTGGCGCTTGGCAAGGTCGCGCAGCAGCAGCGCAAGCTCTGCGCTGAGCGGCCGCGCCAGTCCCGAGCCGAACAGGCAATCGACGAGGATTTCTCCTCTGGCGTGCCCGCCCGAAGAGAGCACCGGGCCATCCCACGCCGCGCGCGCTTCACGCGCAGCGTCCGTTTTGGGAGCGAGTGGCGCCACGATCTGGACTTTTAGCCCCGCCGCCTTGAGCCTGCGCGCGATCACATAGCCATCGCCGCCATTATTGCCCGGCCCGCACAGCACAGTAACGCTGCGCCCTGCGGCAATGCGCCGCACCCAAGCAGCAGCACCTCCCGCCGCTACCTTCATCAAGTCGCCAACGTTCATCCCATTATCGAACAGACGCTGTTCGGCAGCGCGCATCTGATCGGCGGTCAGGACCTGCGCGTTACTCATTGCCGCTAGAGGCAACAGGGGTGGGATCGAAGCGGTATCGCATGTTCCTGAAGGTGAATTCTATCAATCCGTCATTATCAGACATATTGATCCTGACATTGCTAACCTCGTCAGCGCCATCGATCGGCGTGATCGTGATGCGGGCCGCCTCGTAGCGGAACCGCTGGAAGCTGTCGTCCGGGTTGTGAATGGTGAATTCACCCGGGGCCGACGGCTCAAGGATACATGTCTGGTCCCAGCCCGCGTCCTCGCCCACGGCACACTGGATCGCGATACCTTCCGGCGCCCCGCTTTCAGGCGCACAGGCGGCGAGCAGCAGCACCGGAGCTAGAGCGAACTTAGATATCCGCATAGACATGGCGTTCTGCCTTGGCGCCGGGATGCGTTATGGCCCCGCCGCGCGCTGGCCCCACCGTTTTGGAATAGCGCCACAACGTGCCCGACTGGTAATCGTTTTGGCGCGGCGACCATGCCTTGCGCCGCTCTGCAAGCACTGCTTCATCAACATCCAGATCAATCGTCCCTGCCTCGGCGTCGATGGCGATAATGTCTCCATCCTCGACCAGAGCGATCGGGCCGCATTCAGCCGCTTCGGGGCCGACATGACCGATGCAAAAGCCGCGCGTTGCGCCTGAAAAGCGACCATCGGTGATCAGCGCAACCTTTTCGCCCATGCCCTGCCCGTAAAGAGCAGCGGTGGTGGAGAGCATTTCGCGCATGCCGGGGCCGCCCTTTGGCCCTTCATAGCGGATGATGATGACGCTGCCTTCCTTGATTGTGCGCGCTTCAACAGCAGCAAATGCATCTTCCTCGCATTCAAACACTTGCGCCGGCCCGGTGAATTGCAACCGCTCCATGCCCGCCACCTTCACGATGGCGCCATCGGGCGCAAGGCTGCCCTTGAGGCCCACGACACCGCCGGTGGACGTGATCGGATTGCTCACTTCGTAAAACACCTTTTGGTCAGGGTTCCACGTGATCTCCTCGATATTCTCGCCCAGCGTCTTACCCGTCACAGTGATTGGGTTGGGATCAAGAAACCCGCCGTCGAGCAGCGTTTTCATGCCCATATAGACCCCGCCCGCCTCGTGCATGTCTTTGGCGACATACTTACCACCCGGCTTCAAGTCTGCGATATAAGGTGTTGATTTGAATATTTCGGCAACGTCAAATAAGTCGAAATCAATGCCCGCCTCGCTCGCCATTGCCGGCAGGTGGAGCGCGGCATTGGTCGAACCGCCCGTGGCCGCAACCACGCGGGCGGCGTTTTGAAACGCAGCTTTGGTGCAGATATCGCGCGGGCGCAGATTGCTCTCAAGGATCGCCATGACCTGCCGCCCGGCAGCCACCGCAATATCATCACGTGATTTATAAGGAGCAGGCGCCATATTGCTGTTTGGAAGCGATAATCCGATCGCCTCACCCACGCACGCCATCGTGTTGGCGGTGAACTGCCCACCGCACGCACCATGCCCGGGGCACGCGACCTTTTCGAGCGCGACCAGATCTTTCAACGGGCAATTGCCTGCCGCATGCTGGCCCACCGCTTCAAACACATCGACCACGGTCACATCCTCGCCGCGATGCGTGCCGGGCAGGATCGATCCGCCATAGACAAAGATACTGGGCACGTTGAGCCGCAGCATCGCCATCATCATGCCGGGCAGGCTTTTGTCGCATCCGGCAAAGCCGACAAGCGCATCATAGCAATGCCCGCGCACCGAAAGCTCTACCGAATCCGCGATCACTTCGCGGCTGACAAGAGAGCTTTTCATGCCCTGATGGCCCATCGCAATGCCGTCTGTCACGGTGATAGTGTTGAACCGGCGCGGCGTGCCACCGCCCTCGATCACGCCTTCGCGGCAAATATCGGCCTGCGCGTTGAGCGTTGTGTTGCACGGCGCTGAATCGTTGCCTGCACTTACCACGCCGACAAATGGCTGCGCGATTTCTTCCTCGGTCATGCCCATCGCGTAGTAATAGGAACGGTGTGGTGCGCGCTCCGGGCCTACAGATACGTGACGGCTGGGCAGTTTCGACTTGTCGAATGTCATTGCATTCCCTCCAGTAATGCGCTGCAATTGCCCTTACTCAAGCGCCAGCGCAACCCTTCCGGCAACATCGGCAACCATCGCCGCCCAGCGCGTTTGCTGCGCTCTGGTGGCGATCAGATCTTGCCGGATCTCGATGGCGCAATAGGGCCGCCCGCGCGCTTCGGCATGGCGGTTCATCGTCGCATTTAGCTCGCGCCCCGAATAAGGCTCGTTATCGCCGACATTGAGGCCGAGTTCGCCAAACAGGCGGATGGCGTGGCGCGCGGCGCGATCATCCTCGTTGTACAACAGCCCCACCTGCCATGGCCGCTGCTGGCTGCTGGTTTCCAGCTTGGGGGTGAAGCTGTGGATCGAGAGAACGAGTTCGGGCGCGTGCACATCCAGCCATGCGCCAAGCGCATCGTGATAGGGCCGGTAAAAGCGATCCAGCCGCATTTCAGTGTCCGCACCGATATTGCCGGGGATCACATGCCCATCGCTATCCATCGGGATCACTTTGGGATGGTCCTCTTCGCGGTGCAGATCGACCACAAGGCGGCTCACAGTCGCGATATGAGCGGGGATCGCATGGCTGCGCGCCAGGCGCTGGGCGACACCTTCAACCCCGATATCGATGGCAATGTGGGTGTCGAGCAGATCGCGCGTTATTCCCAGTTGCAGATCGGCTGGCACATGGTTCGAGGCATGGTCTGCCACGCAGACAATGCGCGGTGCGGTGGGGTTGGCGAGATCATATTCGCCGAGCTGTTTGTAGGGCATTTCATCTGGCATCCCGCCCCCCTAGCGCAATTTACCCCCAAGCTGCCACCATTGCGGATAATCGGCGGCGATTTTGCGCTGCGCTGCGTCTGCTTGCGCACTGTTTTCAAACAAGGCGAAGCATGTCGCGCCAGAACCTGACATGCGGGTGAGCCACGCGTCACTTGCGCTCAATGCGCCGAGAACATCGGCGATAACAGGGCACAAGGAAAGCGCAGGCGCTTCGAGGTCGTTGCGGCCTTGTATGGCGATTTGCGAGGCGGGGCCATCGGGAAGCGGGCCGCGATCAACTTGGTCCCACGCTTTGAAAACCGGCCCTGTGCTGAGCGGCTCCCGCGGGTTCACCAGCAAAACTGGCGTTCCGGCAAGGTCATTGTCTACCTCGGTGAGTTCGGTGCCGGTGCCTGTCCCGATGGCCATCTCGCTGCGCACGCAAGAGGGGACATCGGCGCCCAGCATGGCCGCGCGCTCTTGCCAGTCGTCGGAAAGGCCGTGGAGCTGCTCCACCAAGCGAAAAACCGCGCCCGCATCCGCCGAACCACCGCCAAGGCCCGCCGCGACGGGCAGGTTCTTCTCCAGCGTGATCGCGAGGCCTTCCGGGCGCGGCAGTGCGGTGAGGGCGCGGGCGACGAGATTATCGAGCGGATTGTCGATCCCGGTCGCAAACTCGCCAAGGGTTTCTACGCTGTCCTGCTCAGAAGTCCGCGCGCTCAGCGTATCGCCAGCGTCGACAAAGGCGAACAACGTCTCAAGCGCATGATAACCATCATCGCGCCGCTCGCGAACGTGCAGAGCGAGGTTGATCTTGGCGTAGGCGGTTTCCTTCATCCGGCACTTCTGTCGCTTTTTGAAGCTCTGTCGAATGGAGCCCCGACACAATAGGCTCTGTAGTATTCCCATCGACCACCGGCGTCGAGACAATCATCGATTGCCATGTGGCCTCGCAGCCACCACCCCGGGCTCAACGAAGCCAAGGCAGTGGCGACGAACGCAACAAGCAAGGTTATGCGCCGCATGGCGCTCGATCACATATTCGGATAATTCGGCCCGCCGCCACCTTCCGGCGTCACCCAGTTGATGTTCTGGTTGGGGTCCTTGATGTCGCAGGTCTTGCAGTGGACGCAGTTTTGCGCGTTGATCACGAATTTGGGCTCCTTGCCCTCTTCCTCGACCCACTCATAGACACCCGCGGGGCAATAGCGCGCCGATGGGCCGCCGAATTCCCTGAGTTCGCTTTCCCTCTGCAAATCCCAATCCTTCACCTGCAGATGGACCGGCTGATCTTCCGCATGATTGGTGTAGCTGTAGGCCACATTGGTCAGCTTATCGAAGGTGAGCTCGCCATCGGGCTTGGGGTATTCGATCTTGGGATACAGGTCTGCGCGGTCCGTTTCCTTGTAATCGGCGTGGTGCTTCATCGTAATCGGCAGACCGATCTTGAGCGTGCGCATCCACATATCGATCCCGGCCAGCGCTGCGCCGATATCCTCGCCATATTTGGCAACCGCAGGCTCTGCATTCTTCACCAGTTTGAGTTCGTTCGCGATCCAGCTTGATCGCAGAGTGCTCTCATAGGTCTGCAATTCGGGCTGGCTTTCGTGATTGTCGATTTCGGCGACAATCGCATCGGCCGCCAGCATCCCGCTTTTCATTGCGGTATGGCTGCCTTTGATGCGCGGCACGTTCACAAAGCCCGCCGCGCAGCCGATCAGCGCGCCGCCGGGGAAAGCCAGCTTGGGCACCGATTGCCAGCCGCCTTCATTGATCGCCCGCGCCCCGTAGGAAACGCGCTTGCCCCCCTCGAGGATCGCCTTGATTTCCGGGTGCGTTTTCCAGCGCTGGAATTCCTGATAGGGCGACACCCACGGGTTCTTGTAATCTAGCGCGGTGACAAAGCCCAAGGCCACCTGGTTGTTCGCCTGGTGGTAGAGGAAACCGCCGCCCCAGGAGCCGCTTTCCGAAAGCGGCCAGCCTTGCGTGTGCAGCACGCGGCCCGGCACGTGCTTTTCAGGATTGATATCCCACAATTCCTTGACGCCAAGGCCATAGACCTGCGGCTCGCAATCGGCCTCAAGATCGAAACGCGCTTTCAGCTGTTTGGTGAGGTGGCCGCGCGCGCCTTCGGCAAACAATGTGTACTTCGCCTCGATTTCCATGCCGGGCGTGTATTCGGGCTTGTGGCTGCCATCCTCGGCAACGCCCATATCCTGCGTGATCACGCCTTTGACTGTGCCCGCATCATCGAACATCACTTCGGAAGCGGGGAAGCCCGGGAACACCATCACGCCCAGTTCTTCGGCGCGCTCGGCCAGCCAGCGCGAAAGATTGCCCAGCGATCCGGTGTAGCAGCCATGATTGCTCATCAATGGCGGCATAAGGATGTGCGGAAGCGAGGTCTTGCCCGTCTTGGTCATCGCCCAGTGCCAGTTATCGGTGACAGGCGTTTCGGCCATCGGGCAATCCATGGTGCGCCATTCAGGCAGAAGCTCGTCCAGCGCCTTGGGATCAACCACCGCGCCTGACAGGATGTGCGCGCCCACTTCGGAGCCTTTCTCCAGCACGACCACTTCCAGCTCTTCATTCAGTTGTTTGAGGCGGATGGAAGCGGCAAGGCCTGCCACCCCTGCACCCACGATCACAACATCGCACGGCATGCTTTCGCGTTCGGTCATCGGTTTATTCTATCCCAATCAGCGTTACGGCAGAATTTCTGCCGGTTTTTTGACATATTCCCCACTTGATTAGCCATCATCGCACAGTCAAGAGTGGTGATTGCAATCATGACCGCAGCCAATGCACCATCTCCCGCCGATCTGACCGATGAACTCGCCTCTGCGCTTGACTGGTGGCGTGCGGCCGGTGTGGATGACGATTTCGAGGACGAAGCGATATCCTGGCTTGCCGATCGCGCAGCGCAGGCGCCCCCCGAAGCTGCCGCCGAAACGCAAACGGCAAATACTTCGGGTGAACAAAACGCCGCCTTCGCACATCAATCACCCATGCGCCCGCCGGCGACATCGCAGTCTGGCCCGGCCTCTGAAACCGCGCCTGAGCCTGCGCCCGCCATCCCCCGCACCGATTTCTTTGCCGATGGCCGGCCTGCCAATCTAGCCGAATTCCGCGAATTCTGGCTTAGTGCGCCAGGCCTCGACGTGATCGGCCCGCGTGGCCGTATCCCTCCCCGCGGCAACCCCGAGGCCGAGACAATGGTTCTGGTTATCGATCCCGAAAAGGCAGACCGTGATACCCTGCTTTCAGACACACAGGGCCGTTTTCTCCAGCGCATTCTTGCAGCAACGGGCATCGATCCGGATAATGTGTATTTCGCATCGGCCCTGCCCCGGCACACGCCCATGGCTGACACCCACGCCCTCGCCCAAGGCGGCATGGACGCGGTGCTCGCCTGTCATATTGCACTGCTTGCCCCGAAAAGACTGCTCGGCTTTGGAGCAGGGCTTGCCCCGCTTTTGGGAATGGGTGTAAAAAATCCTGACACGGATTTACGGGAATTCAACATGTCTGCGCCAGAACAGAGCATTCTGATGAGCGAGGGGCTTGATAGCCTGATGGGCATGCCCCGGCTCAAGGCACGCTTCTGGCGGAGATGGATCGAATGGTCGGCGCAGCATCGATGATGAACACCATGCGCATGGCCGCCATTGCGGGCGGCGCGCTTAGCCTGATTGCCTCGCCCGTCAGCGCGCAATCGGGCGGCAGTATGGTCGCGCATTATGACCGGGCCGAACGCGCCGATGTGCATCGCAGCGACAGCCTGCCAACACTCCTCTCACCAGAAGAGCGCACTCTTTACCGCAATATCTTTGCAGCCATCGATGCGCAGGATTGGCAGCGGGTCGAGGATTTGCTCGATGATGCGCGCGGCGGCGTGCTCCACCAGATCGCCGCTGCCGAATATTACACCCATGCAAACAGCCCGCGGGCAAGCGGCGAAGCAATTGCGCGATGGCTGGCCGCTGGCGTCCACCTGCCGCAAGCGCCCCAGCTTGGCCGGATGGGAGCGGGCCGCGGGCTTGCCAACCTGCCTCAATTTCCTGCCGAGCAAGGCCTACGCTATCAGGGAGAAGCGCCCAAGCGTATCCGTCCGCGCAGTGTCAACGATGGCACCATGCCCGAAAGCGCCCGGGCAGCGATTCTTGACGGGATCACAAACGATGATCCGATGCGCGCCTACAACGTGCTTGTCGAAGTGGACCCGTTCCTCAGCCCTGAAGCGCGCGCCGAATGGCGCCAGCGTGTGGCGTGGGGTTTCTACATCGAAAACGATGATGAAAACGCACTCGCTTTAGCGGAAAAGGTCTCCGATGGCGCAGGGCCATGGGTGGCGGAAGGCGAATGGGTTGCCGGCCTTGCGGCATGGCGGCTTGGGTATTGCGCGCTTGCATCCGAGAGCTTTGCGCGCGCTGCCAGCGCATCGACCAATCTGGAACTCACCTCTGCGGCCCATTACTGGGCGCACCGCGCTCTTATCCGCTGCCGCGAGCCGGGCCAGGCCAGCGATCACCTTGTGGCAGCATCGCGATATGGGGAGACGCTGTATGGCATCCTGGCGAGCGACCAGCTTGGCATGGAGCCTGTGAGCACAAAGCCAGGTGGCACGTTCACGCCGGCAGACTGGCGCGCGCTGGAAGCACGGCCCAATGCCCGCATCGCCATCGCATTGAGCGAAATCGGGCGCACCGCGCTTGCTGACGAAGTGTTGCGCCACGAAGCGCGCATCGGAGATCGGCGCGCTTACGCATCACTAGGCCGGCTGGCGCGCACGCTTGGCCTGCCTTCGACGCAAGTGTTCATGGCGCATCACGCGCCCTCCGGCGTATCGACCGATCCGGCGCTGCGCTATCCGGTTGCCAGCTGGCGTCCGAAAACGGGCTGGCGGGTCGATCCCGCGCTGGCCTTTGCGCACGCGCTGCAGGAATCGAACTTTCGCGCTTCGGCTGTCAGCCCCGCCAACGCCCGCGGGCTGATGCAGATCAGGCCCGGCACCGCACGCGACCACAACCGCACGCTGGAACTGGGCGCCAGCTATGCCGATCTTAATGATCCCGAGATCAACCTGACATATGGCCAGCAGCACCTCGAAATGCTGCGCGATGCAAGCGCGACTGGGGGCAAGTTGCCCAAGATCATGGCGGCCTATAATGCCGGCCTGTCACCCGTGAGCCGCTGGAACAGCGAGATCAACGATCAGGGCGATCCGCTGCTCTGGATGGAGTCGATCCCCTATTGGGAAACGCGCGGTTATGTCTCGATCGTGATGCGCAATTATTGGATGTATGAACGCGCTGCCGGTGTCCCCTCGCCTTCACGCCGGGCGTTGGCGCAGGGTATGTGGCCCTCGTTTCCCGTCATGAGCCAGGTGCGCACCGCGCAAGCCGATTAAAGCCTTTGATCGGCGCGCTTGACTGAGCCCGCTTGACTGAGCCCGCTTGACTGAGCCCGCTTGACTGGCCCCGCTTGACTGAGCCGCCTCACCTTGCTTGAGCAGCGCGCATGGCGATCAATCCCGACAAAACCTTCATTCCGATCAATATCGCTGTGCTCACGGTATCGGATACCCGCACCGCCAAAACGGACACGTCTGGCGATATCCTCGCCTCCCGCATCACCAATTCCGGCCATTCCATCGCAGCCCGCGTGATCGAGAAAGATGATGCGGCGCTCATCGCTGCGCGGCTTGAGACATGGGTTGAGGATCCATCCATCGATGCCGTGATCAGCACTGGCGGCACCGGTCTGACGGGGCGCGACGTGACGCCCGAGGCGCTGTCCTGTCTTCGCGGCGCACGCGACATTCCCGGCTTTGGCGAGCTGTTCCGCTGGCTTAGCTACAAAACCATCGGCACCAGCACAGTGCAATCTCGCGCCTGCGCGGTGGTGGCACGCGGCACGTTCATCTTTGCGCTGCCAGGCTCCAACGGCGCAGTCAAAGACGGCTGGGACGGCATCCTTGCCGAGCAATTGGACAGCCGCAATTCGCCGTGCAATTTCATCGAGCTCATCCCGCGCCTGACAGAGCGCTAGCGGCGGCGAAGGCTCCGACGCCAGAGTTTAAAAACGGCGGGAAAAACTCTTCCCACTCGGCATTATGTTCTTTATATGTTCCGGTATGCGAAAGCCTGCTGCGACGCCTGATCACCCCGATTACACCGCCGGACGCGGCGCGGCGTCAGGCGCTGTGCCCACCCGCTTTGGCCTCGCCTCGCGTGAGGTGGATGCAGACTGGCGCGATCATGTTGCTATGCTCGCCAGCGGCGAGGATGGCCCGCCCGTCAAACTGCGCACACGCGTGAGTGAAGAACGCCCGAAAACAATTCTCAGCTTCAACCGTTCGCCCGATGTGCCCTTCGATCGCTCGATCAACGCCTATCGCGGCTGCGAGCATGGCTGTATCTATTGTTATGCGCGTCCCACCCACGCATTTCACGATCTCTCGCCCGGTCTCGATTTTGAAACGCGCCTGTTTGCCAAACCGGGCGCAGCCGAACTTTTGCGCAAAACACTGAACAAGCGCGGCTACACCCCGCGCCCCATCGCGCTTGGCACCAACACCGATCCGTATCAACCGATCGAGCGCCGCTATCGCATCACACGCCAGGTGCTCGAAGTGTGTCTCGAGGCGCGGCACCCTGTCACCATCACCACCAAATCCGATCGTGTACTGACAGATGCGGACCTGCTCGAAGAGATGGCGCGCGAAAAACTGGTGGCGGTGGCGATTTCAGTGACAAGCCTTGATCCAAAACTGTCCGCCAGGCTTGAGCCGCGCTGTGCATCGCCTGCCAAGCGTATGGCAGCGCTTGCACAGCTCACCGCGCGCGGCGTGCCCACCCATTGCTCGATCTCGCCCGTAATTCCGGCGATCACCGACGAGTTCATCGAAGCGATCATCGCCGAGGCGGGGCGCATCGGCGTTACCAGCGTCGGCTGGATACCGCTGCGCCTGCCGCACGAGGTCGCTCCGCTCTTTCGCGAATGGCTGGATGTGCATTACCCCGAGCGCGCAGGCAAGGTGATGGGCATTGTGCGATCCATCAGGAACGGGCGTGACAATGATCCCGATTTTCACACCCGCATGCGGCCCACCGGAGTGTGGGCAGACCTTCTGCGCAGCCGCTTTCGCATCGCTGCACGGCGCGCCGGGATTGGCCAGGGCGAAAAACGCCAGCGCTTCGAGCTTGATTGCACCCGCTTTCGCCCGCCTGAAACCGGAGGACAATTGCGCCTGTTGTGAGACGGTTGCACTTCAAGGTGCGCCTCGATAACGGTGCAGTGCGATGCGAAGGGGGATCATGCGCTTTTCACTCAAATTGCTCTTCATCCTGGCGATGGCGGCGGGAAGTGTCACGGCCATGCCGCCGCTGGCCGCGCAAGAGACAGGCTTTGACGAAGCGCGCGTGGTAAGCGCGATTGGCGATGCGCAGCTGCGCGCGGTGATCACGCGGATCGGGGCCACCATCACTCCGCTCGATGAAGAAAAGAACGCCCTGCGCATCGGCTATACAAACGGCGCGCGCGGCATTGCGCGGCGCATGGCCTGCCCCCCCGATATCGCACCGGGAGAACCGTGCAAGGGCCTGCTGTTGATTGGCTATTTCGCCAAGCCCGAAGGCGTGGACGATGCGCGCGCCATGGCCGCTGCGATGCAATTCAACCGCGAGCAGAACCTTGCCTCGGTCGCCGTATCACAGCGCGGCGAGCATGTGGTGAAAACCTATGTGATCTTCGATGGCGGCATCACGCTTGGCAATGTGGCTGTTCAGGTGGCGCTGTTCGGCGAAAGCGTGGCAGCATACCAGACGCTGCTTTTCGGCGGCGAAAATTGATCAATTCACGGCGCAATTCAAAAGGATTTTCAATGACAGGCAAGCTCGCCGCATTTTTCGCAGTCCCGATTCTGGCGCTCGCCACCCCGGCTGCTCCAGCCGCAGCCCAGAGTGAGCCATATGATGCCTCGCGCATTTTGGACAGTTTTGATATCATCGCCCTGTACGCTGTCGCCAATGAGATCGGGGCGAGCCTAGAACCCGAGGACGATGACAGTGTTCTTATCACATTCGCCAATGGTTTGAAGGCGTCGGTTTATTTCACCGCCTGCAATTCAGGCCGCTGCCTTGGCACGCGCCTTCAGGCCGGATTTGGGAAACCGGGCAACAAAAGCATCGCACGGACCGAAGAACTCGTTGAAGAATTCAATCGCACAAAAGCGGCGGTCAAGGTCTTCAATCGCGGAGATGGAAGCTCCATGGCGCAGGAATACATCATCGCCGATGGCGGCATAACTATGGGCAATTATCGCGCGCAAGTGAACCTGTTTTCACTCATGATCAATCGGTTTCGTCAGACAATCTACTCGGACGACTAAGCCGGGATGGATTAGCCCGACTGCTTATCCAAAGCCCCCGCCCGCCTCGCCCGGCTTGAAGCGGATCAGGCGGCTGTCCGCAAGGGCAGCGGTGCGATTGACCACGGCGGCTTGATAGTCCGGGTCTTTGATCATTTCGAAAAACGCGCCCGCATCGGGATATTGCGCAACGAAGCCATCGTGCCATTCGCGCACGTCCGGCCCTGTCACCATCGTCTCAAACGCGCCGCGCCATACGATCGTGCCGCCCACACGCGCAAAGATCGGGCCGCTTGTCGCCCCGTATTCCTGATAAGCGCGCCGCCCGCTCCAGCCCTTGCCTGCATGCTCATGGTCTTGCGGATACTCGGCATGATCGCGGTAAAGCAGCAGATTGAGCATATGGATCGGCTCATCGCGCGGCAGGCTTTTGAACGACTGGAAATTGGCCGGCGATGGATCGATATAGCGCTCGGTCATGCGGCCACTACGCCTCCAGCCGGTAATCGGTAAACCGGTCGCGCAGGTCTTTCTTCGAGATCTTGCCGGTGGCGGTATGGGGAATATCCTCCACAAACTCCACTGCATCGGGCAGCCACCATTTGGCGACTTGCGGCTTCAAGTGCTCGATCACCTCGCCGCCGGTGAGCTCGTATCCCTGTTTGGTGACAACAAACAGCACCGGGCGTTCATCCCATTTGGGGTGCGGCATGCCGATACACGCCGCCTCTGCCACAGCCGGGTGGCCCACGGCTGCGTTTTCCAGCTCGACCGAGCTGATCCATTCACCGCCCGATTTGATCACATCCTTGGTGCGATCGGTGAGCTGCAATGTGCCATCGGGGTGAATGATGCCGACATCGCCGGTATCGAACCAGCCTTCATCGTTCACGGCATCGTGTTCGGCCTTGAAATAGCGTTTAACCACCCACGGCCCGCGGATTTGCAGCGCGCCCGAGGCTTTGCCATCGCGCGGCAATTCGGTGATCATATCGTCAAGATCGACTGTGCGCAGTTCGACGCCGAAGATCGGACGCCCCTGCATCATGGTTTTGGCGACCTTTTCCTCAAAGCTGAGCTCGTCCCAGTTGAAAGTTGGCGCGCCAACGGTGCCGATGGGACTGGTTTCGGTCATCCCCCAGGCGTGCTGCACGCGCGTGCCGTTTTTCATCAGCCGCTCGATCATGAATTTGGGCGCTGCCGAGCCGCCAATGGTGGCGGCTTTCAGAGGTGGCAGATCAATCCCCTCGGCATCGCAATACTGGAAGTGGGCAAGCCACACGGTGGGAACCCCGGCGCTGTCTGTCACCTTCTCGCGGATCATCAGCTCATGCAGCACGGCGGGATCGTTAACGGCGGAAAAGACGAACTTCACCCCCGCCATCGCGCCTGCATAGGGCAGGCCCCAGCTTGCCGCGTGGAACATCGGCACCACCGGCAGCATCACCGATGCGCCCGAGAAATTGAACACGCCCGGCTGTAGGCCCGAAATCGCGTGCAGCACGGTTGAGCGGTGTTCGTATTGCACACCCTTGGGATTGCCTGTGGTGCCGGATGTGTAGCAGATCATGCACGGATCGCGCTCATCCCCCGCAACCCATTCAAAATCGCCATCCTGTTCGCCGATCCAGTCTTCGAAAGAAGGCGCATGTTCGCCGCTGTCAAAGCAGATATAATGCTCGATCGTGGTCCAGCGATCGCGCATCTTGTCAACGATGGGCTGGAAGGCGGCATCGTAGCACAGCACCTTATCCTCGGCGTGGTTGACGATGTATTCGAGCTGGTCATCGAACAGGCGCGGATTGACCGTGTGCAGCACTCCGCCCATGCCGGCAACGCCGTACCAGCTAACGAGGTGGCGCGCATGGTTCATCGCAAGGCTCGCCACCTTGTCACCCTTTTTGAGGCCCAGCGCCTGCAAGGCTTGCGCCATTTTCATCGCATCGCGGCGAATGCCCGCCCAGTTGGTGCGCGTTTCGCTGCCATCGGCCCATCGGGTCACAATCTCGCGCGCGCCGGTCTCGCGTGCGGCATGATCGATCACATGCGTCACCCGCATGGTCCAGTCCTGCATGGCTCCCAGCATTATCTCTCTCCTTGGCAATGCGTGTATTTACGCGCTTTCATGCCGCGCAATCTGCCGGTTTGCAATCGCGGGTTTGGGCTGGTTGGCACTGGCCCGCTTGCCAAGGGGCTGTGGTTCGGTCAGGATTGACGGTTCGAGGGGTTGGTTTGACGCTCCATGCGCCCGGAAAAAGAGGCCCGGATGCTCAGGAAATCAGTTTTGACACTTGCCTGCGTAACGTTTGCCTCAGCGGCGCCGCTTCACGCCCAGCCAACCCCGCCGCCATGCGATCTTGGCCCACACATCGTCTTGTGCGATCAGTTCAGCAGTGACCTTTCGCCCAAAGCGCGCCAACAGCTTGACCGGATCCTGATGGCCTACACCAATTGCGGCCGTGCATCTGTGATGCTGACAGGGCATAAAGACACGCTTCATACTGCGAGCCAAGCGATGAGCGTGTCCGAAAAGCGAAATACGAACGTTGCGATTTATTTGATCAATAAAGGTATGCCCGGAGCGCGGATTTCCGCAGCAGCGCTCGGCAAGACCCGCCCGCGTGCAAATCCTCCAAAAGGGACTTTCGCAAGCGAGAACCGCAGTGTCGAAATCGTATTTCGGCCGGCTGGATATTAATGATCATCAGGCGACGAGCTTAAGTTTCGTTCGTCCCCGCACCGGTTCGAGGCGGACATTCTCCACACCGTCGATCTCGGCGATCTTTTCCGCCAGTTCGCCGTCCAGCACAAACCTTGATCCAAGCCGCACGGTGGCATGTTGGCCATTGCTCATGCCGAGACGCACGACCACTTCGCCGGCGGCTTGCGAGCCCTCGGCCAGAGCGAGGCGAAATTCGCTCAGCGCGCTTTGGTGTATGATGTCGGCCTGAAGTCGCATCGGCACG
>JGI12109J20283_10501406_pt1 | contig 26653 bp, 26 predicted proteins | sample ElkSlonscriptome_12_FD_20283 | JGI IMG/M metagenome (IMG submission 20283)
TGCAGAACTCGAGCCAGTTGCCCGAGAAATTTTCCAGCACAAGCGCTGCCGGTCACATCCGCTCGGGCCTCTTCGATCCTGTTACCGGTGTCTCTAATGGAGTCAGTAGTTTCACTCCCGGCGTCAAGCGCAGCGTCTTCTGCCGAGCCGGCTGCCGCCCCGGCTTGTTCACCAAAATCTTCAGCAGGGCGTGTCCGCTATTCGTAAGGTCATTTTTTGCTTTCCTGCCCTGCGATTTCTATCAGGTTGATCGGCTAAGCTGCCTGTTGGCGTACGCAAGGGCACCAATTAAGTGACTAGCTATGTCCGAACCTACTACTATACTCTGGTTTCGTCAGGACTTACGTCTGCGCGACAACCCCGCCCTGCGCAGTGCCGTTGAGCACGGACGCGTACTGCCGGTCTATATTCTCGATGACGTCAATGCCGGAGACTGGCAGATGGGTGCCGCCAGTCGCTGGTGGTTGCACCTCTCGCTCGCGGCGCTCGATGCAAAGCTCGATCATAAACTCTGGTTATTCGCCGGCGACCCTCTAGAGCTGTTGCCGAAAATCGCCCGCGATCAACAGGCGCAGCGGGTCGTATGGAATCGCTGTTATGAGCCCTGGCGCATTCAGCGTGACAAGAAAATTAAATCTTTNCTGAGCGATCGTGGCCTCGAAAGCGAAAGCTTCAATGGCTCCCTCCTGTGGGAGCCGTGGGTCAACCTGAAGCGCGATGGCTCGCCCTATAAGGTCTTCACTCCTTTCTTCAGGAATGCCCGCGACTCGCTGCGGGCGCCGGAAGAGCCGCAGCAGAAACCCGCGCACATCGCGCTGGTCGACTGCGGGCAGGGCGCGGAGAAACTGGATGAACTGGCTCTTATGCCCTCCACGCACTGGTACGGGGGCATTGAGAACGCCTGGACGCCCGGCGAAGACGGTGCCGCCAACAAACTGCAGTATTTTCTCGATGACGGCGTCGGCGATTATCGAGAAGGCCGTGATTTTCCCGCCCGCCGTTCAGTCTCCAGACTGTCTCCCCATCTGCATTTCGGCGAAGTCTCACCGCGGCAGGTCTGGCACGCCGCTGAGCGCGCCGCTACCGCGGCGGGCTTGGAAAAACAGGTGGAGCATTTTCAGCGCGAACTGGGCTGGCGTGAGTTTTCCTATTCCCTGCTGTATCACTTCCCTACCCTGACGCAGCAGAATATGAACGCGCGCTTCAATGAATTTCCCTGGACCCGGGAACAGAAAATGCTCGAGGCGTGGCAGAAGGGTGAGACCGGATTTCCCCTGGTGGATGCCGGCATGCGCGAGCTTTGGCAGACCGGCTACATGCACAACCGGGTGCGTATGGTTGTGGGATCCTTTCTGGTGAAGAATCTGCGCCACCACTGGCTGGATGGCGCCCGCTGGTTTTGGGATTGCCTGGTGGATGCGGACCTGGCCAACAACAGCGGTGGCTGGCAGTGGGTGGCCGGTTGCGGCGCCGATGCTGCTCCCTATTTCCGGATATTCAACCCCATCACCCAGTCCAGGAAATTCGATCCCGAGGGCGACTACATCAGGCGCTTTGTGCCCGAGCTGGGGGACCTTCCTGCCAAGCATCTACACGAGCCGGCCCAGGCACCAGCCGATGTCTTGAAGGCAGCCAATGTAGTGCTGGGCGAGACCTATCCCAGCCCCATCGTCTCCCACCCCGAGACCCGGGAAGAAGCGTTGCAAGCCTACCAACAGATCAAGGGTTGAGATACCCGGTCAGGTGAGGGTGAGCGCGCCTTCTGCGAGCTGCACGGCTTTGACGATGGCTCGGGCCTTGCTTTGGGTTTCTTCCCATTCCAGATCGGCCCTTGAATCGGCGACAATACCGGCGCCGGCCTGGACAAAGAGTGTTCCCTCCTTGATCACCGCCGTGCGGATGGCAATGGCCATGTCCATGTTGTCATTCCAGCCCCAGTAACCCATGGCACCGCCATAGATGCCGCGTTTGACGGGCTCCAGCTCGTCGATGATCTCCATGGCCCGGACTTTGGGGGCACCGCTGAGCGTACCCACAGGCAAGGTTGACTGCAGCACATCCAGGGCGGTCTTGTCCGCAGCCATGCGGCTCTCGACGATAGAAGCGATATGCATCACGTGGGAATAGCGCTCCACGAACATCTTGCGCGGCACAGCTACCGAGCCGATTTCCGAGACCCGTCCGGAATCGTTGCGCGACAGGTCGATAAGCATGAGATGCTCTGCAATCTCCTTGGCATCCGCCAGCAGTTCTTCTTCCAGGGCCTGGTCCTCGGCCTCGGTAGCTCCACGTTTGCGTGTCCCTGCCAGCGGCCGAACGGTGATTCTGCCGTCCTCCACCCGCGCCAGAATCTCCGGTGACGCGCTCACCACGTGATGGTCGTCGAGGTCAAAGAAAACCATGTAGGGAGAGGGATTCAGATAGCGCAAGGCCCGGTACACGTTAATCGGGTCGCCGGCGAACGGCAGCGACATGCGCTGGGCCAGCACGACCTGCATGACGTCGCCTGCGACAATGTATTCCTTGATTCGCTCCACCGCCGCCTCAAATTCAGGGCGCGCGAAATGATGGTGGAAATCAGCGTCGCTAATTGAGTGTGCTTCCACATCCGGCGGCATGGGCGTAGGGCCAGCGAGGGCAGCCTGCAACTCATCGAGGCGTGTCTGGGCGCTGGCAAAGGCATCGGGCAGACCTGGATCGACATTGTTGATCAGCGAAATCGTGCCGCGCAGGTTGTCAAAAACCACGACTTCCTCGGACACCATGAGAAGAATGTCCGGTGTCCCGATTTCATCTTGACCCGGTGCCGGGCCGATGCGCGTCTCTGCATAGCGCACAGTGTCATAGGCGAAGTAGCCAACCAGACCGCCGGCAAAACGCTGCCTGCCAGACACCGGGGCTACCTTGAACCGGGCTTTGAATTCAGTAATGAACACAAAGGGGTCGGCTGACTCCTTGCGCTCCACGACCTCGCCGTCCGTCTCCACCTGAATGCGATCATTCTGCACCCTGATTACGGTGCGGCTGGGCAGTCCGATAATGGAATAGCGACCCCATTTCTCTCCGCCCTGGACCGACTCGAAAAAATAGCTGTGAAGCCCCTTGCCTAACTTAAGGTAAACGCTGAGCGGAGTCTCGGTGTCTGCCAGCACTTCGCGCACTACCGGTATGCGATTGTAGCCAGCGTCCGCCAGCGCCTTGAACTGGGCTGCATTCATGCTTCTGGCCTCACCTGTCAGTGGCGGGAACCGGGCTTCTGGCCCAACTTGGAGCGCATAGCGGCAATGGTGGCGTCATAGTCCTTGCTATTGAAGATGGCAGAGCCAGCGACAAACATGTCAGCACCGGCATCGGCTATCCGGCGGATATTGACTAGATCGACGCCACCGTCCACCTCCAGACGGATGTATTGACCGCTTTCATCAATCAGCTTGCGCACCTGCTTCAGCTTCTTCAGCGTCGAAGGGATAAACTTCTGGCCACCGAATCCGGGATTGACCGACATCAGCAGGATGAGGTCAAGTTTGTCCAGCAGATACTCCAGGCAATGCACGGGTGTCGCCGGATTAAATACCAACCCGGGCTTGCAGCCCTTATCGCGGATGAGCTGCAGCGAGCGATCGATATGATCGGACGCCTCGGGATGAAAACTGATATAAGTGGCACCAGCCGCGGCGAAATCCTCGATGAGTCTATCCACTGGACGCACCATAAGATGGACATCGATGGGCGCAGTGACCTTGTAATTGCGCAGGGCCTTGCAGACCATGGGGCCAATAGTGAGATTGGGAACGTAATGATTGTCCATGACGTCGAAATGGATCACGTCTGCACCGGCTTCCAACACCGCATTCACTTCTTCCCCGAGGCGGGCGAAATCGGCGGATAAAATAGAGGGCGCGATGAGGAAGTCTTTCATGGTCCTGCTGGGACTTACCGAGTCGATGAGGCAGCTATTCTACTGAGAAAGGCTCGGACTGTCCCGACCTCAAGCCCGATCGAACTGGAATCAGGGTCCGACCAGGCGGCGAAAACTGGTGATGGATTCGTAGGCTTCGCGAATGGCGACGAATTTGTCCTGGGCGTGCCGCAGAGCCTCCGGCGGCAGACCCCTGGCCATTAATTTGTCCGGATGATAGCGGGTTAACAGGCGCCGATAGGCTCGACGGATCTGGCGTTCATCTGCATCAGGGCTCAGTTCCAGCAGACGATAGGCGGAACCGAGCTCGGCGCTGCCACGGGAGCGTGGCCGCGTATCTTGTACCTGAATCTCAGTGTAGACGCGCAGCAGCTCGCCTCTATCGAATCCCAGCACTGCCGCGACATGACGCAGCAGGATCTTTTCCTTGAGCCGGATTAAGCCCTTGCTGAAGGCCAGGCGGCACTGCGTCTTCAAGACCAGGCGCGCCAGGGCGCTGCCACTGCCTATATAAGGCAAGAGTTCCTGCAGGCAGGCTATGGCATCGAGAGTCTGCTCCTTGCCGTGATTGAAATAGTCGATGGCGCACTGCCTATGGGCCGGGTCCAGTCCCAATCGGCTCATGGTCTCGGTGGCAAAATAAACCTCGGCCTCGCTGACGCGGCCATCCATCTTTGCCAAACTGCCCATGGTCACGAATAAGGCCCTATTGAATACGCGCTGGGTCTGGCCGCCTTCGGGCACCGCCAGGCCCCTGGCAGCACCCTCGAGACGGGCACTGACAACACGTTTATAGTTCCAGTGTAGAAGCCGGGCAATCATATCGAATTCTCCTCGATTCGAGCCTGCAGTTGTTGCACCTGGGTGAGCCGATCCGGTGTACCCACATCGATCCATACCCCTTTATAGAGCTCACCGCTTACCATCGACTTGCCCATGGCGCCTTTGAGAATGGGCGCCAGTGGCTGCGGCTGAACCGGCATGCCGGCAAACAGTTTGCGATGCAGCACGCTGATGCCGCTGAAGACGTAGCGCGGCATTCTCTCTATGGGTGACGCATGCACAAGGCCCTCGGGATCCAGGCCGAAATCGCCGCGGGAATTATGGGCCACGGTTGGCACCAACACCAGATGCGCCAAGCATGACTCCCCATCGACGGTCGGCAGTCGGGAATAATCAAAGTCGGTGAATATATCAGAATTGACGACGATGAAGCAGTCGTCTTTCAGTTTCGGCAGCGCCTTGATTATGCCACCGGCAGTTTCGAGTCTCGTGGGTTCGCGGGAGTACTGTATCGAGGCACCAAAGCGACGACCGTCTCCAAGCGCTGCCTCGATCATGGCGCCTCTGTAATGATTATTGATCACTATTGCGCTGACACCTGCAGCGACAAGATTCTCGACCTGTAGTTCAATGAGGCTCTTGTCTGCAATCTTGAGCAGCGGCTTCGGAATGTCCTTTGTGAGAGGCTGCATGCGCTCGCCAAGACCGGCCGCCAGAATCATGGCTCGCATTCGAGGTCCAGGTTCAGGGTGCTCGCCGCTCTTGGCCTCACGTCGTTATCGAACCAGTCCAGAAAAGTCAGCATCTCTGGGCGCCGCCGGGCGGCGTCGCTAAAATAGCGGATCACTAGAGGGATATCGGCCAGATAGCCAGTTTTATTATCCCTGATGCTGAGGCGCGAAAATATACCCAGGACTTTGAGATGCCGCTGCAGTCCCATGAGGTCGAAGTCACGTGAAAAATTTTTGCTTTGCTCGTCCGAGACCAGGCCTGTAGACCGGGCCTGGTCCAGGTAATAGCCTGACCATTGCCGAACTTTGTCCTCCGGCCAGCGCAGGTAGCAGTCCTTCAGCAGTGAAACCAGGTCGTAGGTGTAGGCACCGGTGACGGCATCTTGAAAATCCAAGATACCGGGCCCGGTTGGCTGACCCTGTGCCACTGTCAGCATGAGGTTGCGGGAATGGTAGTCGCGATGCACCGCCACCTGCACCTGAGCAAGGGCAGCATCTTCCAGCAGAGCGTAGGTTTCCGCCAGGAGCGTCCGAGTTGAGTCCGTGAGTTCCAGGCCCAGAAGCTGTCCGCAGAACCACTCATCAAACAAGCGCATTTCCCTGTGCAGCTCAGAGCGGCCATAGTGATCGAGTTGTGCTGCGGGAACCCCCGCCTGGAGCTGGATAAGGGCATCAATGGCATCCCGGTAGAGTGCCTCGGCCTGGGACCAATCAACATTCTGCTGACACTGCAGCAGCCGGTGATAATAGAGCTCGTCGCCGAGGTCTTCCAGGAGCATGAAGCCCAACTCGAGATTGGCGGCATAGACTTCGGGTACGGCGAGCCCGGCGCCGCGCATGATTCGGGCAATGCGAAGGAAACGGTGATTGTCTTCATGCTCTGGCGGCGCATCCACCAGAATCAGCGATCCTTCGTCGCTGCTCAGGCGCGAGTAGCGCCTGAAACTGGCGTCGCCGCTGACGTTGACAAGCGCAAGCTCCTCGCCCGCCACTCCCAGCTGTTCGGCGGCGTGTTTTCGGGCCCAGGATTCAAGCCTGTCTTCGCGTGATTCGCTCATTCACTCAGATTCAGATAGCGGTCGGCGACTGCCGGGCTCAGGCAGCGTCACCAAGCCGGCCGTGGATTTGAATTCAATCAGTGATCAATTATTATCCCTGAATCCCGAAGCAGGCGGCCTGGCGCTTTAGCTCCCCAGCGAACAACCCGACATCTAGACTGCTGCAGCACGACTCACTTCGGCAACGGGTCTCAGCCGTGCTCGCATTCCTGATCGATTCATTCACTAATTGTATAGTCCTTTGGCCCCTTATCCACTATCGCCAGCAAAAGTTTTGACTCGGCAACCTGAAGGATGGGATTTGCTTTGCCTCCTGCTGCAGTTGCTTGCGCTCCTCGCCCTCACCCTCACCCTTCCAGCGCAGGGCAACGCGCAGCCTGAACAGATGAGCTGCTATCCCAACCAGGCAGGCAATGGCTGGATATGCACCAATACCAGCAGCGGCGAAATCCGGCGCCAGCGTTCCGGCCAGTCTTCTGCGCAAGAGCAAGTCGAATCCGGAGCCATTGCCTCTGCCCTTACAACTGCCGTTACCGGTCAGGGAGTGCTGCTGGACTGGTACTCGCTGGAGGCCATGACTCCTGAGCAAAGACTGCAGGTCCGCGAAAATTGCTGCGGTATGTTCATAGATCCGCTCACCGGCCAGGTTGACCCTCAGGCCAATCCCGAATCCGCGCCCATCGAATTCACCAGTGCCGGTGGGCTGACACAACCGGATGCGAATAGCCTGCGCATTGACGGCGAAGTGACCCTGCGTCAGGGCTATCGGGTTGTCACTAACGACCAACAAACCCGGATCGACCGCTCCTCAAACATCATTAACCTACAGGGCGATGTGCGTTTTCGCGAGCCTGGATTGCTGCTGCGCGGCGAGGCTGCCACAGTAGACAACGAAAACCAGCTCAATCGGGTCCAGGGAGCCAGCTACGTACTGCATGACTTCGGTGCCCATGGCAGCGCCAATACGGTCACCTACACCGGTGAATCCGGACAGATCACGATAGATAACGGCGAATTCAGCCGCTGTGAACCGGAGAACGAGTTCTGGCGCCTGCGTGCCGACCAGATCACGCTGGACCCGGATCGAAGCCGGGGCTCCGCCGAAAAGGTTAGTCTTCGTTTAGGCCGGGTGCCGATATTCTATTATCCCTTCACCTTCACATTCCCGCTTGGCGATGAGCGCATCTCCGGCTTCCTACCGCCAAGCCTCGGCTCTACCCGCAGTGGTGGTGTGGATTTCGAGCTTCCCTATTATTTTAATATCGCGCCGCAGGCAGATGCGACCATCGCTCCGCGCCTGATCTCCGACCGCGGCATCATGGCCAATACTGAATTGCGCTACCTGGCAAACTGGTCCATGAACACTGTCAATGGCTCCCTGCTTGTCAATGACGACCAGTACGACCCAGCCACGGCCGATCAGCCCGCCAGTGACTCGCCGCCTGTGGCCGACCGCTGGTTTTTCGGCTATGACCACCGCGGCAGGATCGGTTCGCTGTTCACGACCTTTGTCGATTACGGTGCCGTGAGCGACAGCGACTACTTTTATGATCTTGGCGGCAACGGGCTCAATGTGGCCAGTCGGACCCACCTGAATCGCCAGGGTAGAATCAATTTCAGTTCGCCCCTTCTCAGCGCTGGGCTCAATGTCCAGCGCATCCAGATACTCGATCCCCTCTTCCCTTCCGACAGCATCTACAAGCCTTACGACCGGCTACCTGAGTTCAATCTCGACAGCGCGGCCTTTCTCGGGGCCGGCTTTGACTTCGCCATCAAGGGCCAGGTTACTGCTTTTGATCGCCAGCTTGCACGCAGCTCTCTCAGTACCGAACAGATAGCGAACGGAGCGCTGGTTAACGGCGAGCGCATCAACCTGGAACCGGAGCTAAATTGGAGCCTGGAGGCCCCGGGCTGGTTTCTGCGCGGCGGTGCCAAGTACAGCTATCTCGAGTACCGTCTCGACCAGCAGGCTAGCGGCACCTTGGCAAACCCAAGCATTGGCGTACCCGTTTACACGGCCGATTCGGGGCTGATCTTTGAGCGCGAGCGCAGCAGCAATGGCACCCAGACCCTGGAACCCAGGCTTTTTTATGTCAGGAGTGCTTATGAGGATCAGAGTAAATTCCCCTTGTTTGACACCAGCGAACTGAATTTCAGCTTTAGCCAGCTATTTCGCGACGATCGCTTTGTCGGTGGCGATCGCATTGCCGATACCGACCAGCTTGCCGTGGCCCTAACCAGCCGCGTGCTGGATGCTTCGGGCTCAGAACGACTGCGGATGAGTATCGGACAGATTCACTATTTTGAGAATCGCCGCGTCACTCTCAGCAATCCGCTGCAGGACTGGCAACCGCGCTACTCCCAGACCACCGGCCGTTCTGCTCTGGTGAGCGAGGCGGACTGGCGCCTGAGCGGCGCCTGGCGCCTCAATGGTGACGTGCAGTGGAATGAAGCCGATCAGAGAGTCGACGAAGGTAGCTTTCAGCTTCGCTATCAGAGCAGTCCAAAGCACATCTTCAACCTGGCCTTTCGATTTCGGCGCCTGGTAGATTCTCCCAGTTTCGTCCCACCTCCTGGAGTCGACCCGCGAATCAGGCAAACCGACCTGTCTGGGATCTGGCCGCTGAATGAAAATTGGACTCTTTTGGGTCGATGGAACTACGACCACAGCAATGAGCGTAATCTTGAGAGCTTCGCAGGCGTCGAGTGGAACAATTGTTGCGCCACCATCCGGCTGATAGCCCGGGAGTGGGTTGACGACACCGAATTGTTTGTCCCTAATAGTGAACCCAATCGCGGGGTTTTTGTCCAATTCACCCTGCACGGCCTGGGCGATCTGGCCGGCACAGGCCTAAGCAACCTTCTACAAGACGGAATTCGTGGATTCAGAGAAAGTGATTATGATGAGTAGTACCCGGCATACAAACCCATTCAGCCTGCCCTACGCTGTGCGCCTGGGCTTGAGCAGCCTGGTTTGCCTGCTCCTAATAGCGCTGAGCAATCCGCTTCAGGCTCAGCGCCAGCTGCTGGATCGCGTTATCGCTATCGTCGATTCCGATGTCGTGCTACTGAGCGAGTTGGAAGCCCGCCTGGCTGATATTCGCGCAACCGCTACGGCCACCGGCCGTGAGTTACCGCCGCAGGACGAGCTGCGCCAGGAGTTGCTCGATCAACTCATTCTGGAAAATCTGCAGCTGCAGCTGGCGGAACGAGTGAGTATTCGCTTTGACGACGATACCATCAATCGGGTGATGGGCAATATGGCGCAAAACAACAACATGACCTTCAATGAGTATGTCTCCACGCTGGAGCAGAACGGCGTTTATCTGCAGACCCGCGAAGAAGTTCGTCGTCAGCTCACCATGCAAGAATTACAGCGCGGCATGGTCAACAATCGCATAACCGTCACCGATCAGGAGATTCAAAACTTCCTCAATTCCGAAGTAGGCCGTGAAGTCATGGCTGCGGACTACCTGGTCGAACACATCCTGGTGCCCATTACGCAGTTGGATTCCGCAGAAGCGCGCGAGCAAAAACTGCGCTATGCCGCCTCCCTGGTTGCCCGGATCAATGACGGCGAGAGCCTGCCTGCGGTCCGATCCACTGCCGCGACCACCGGACGCTATCCCGTTGACGGCACTAATTTCGGCTGGCGCAAGGCCGATGGCTTGCCCAACCTGTTCTCTGAAGCGGTCCAGTCCCTTAAAATTGGCGAAGCCGCAGGCCCCATTGAGGCAGGTAACGGCTTCCACATCATTCAACTCGCGGACAGACGCGGCGGCACCGAGCAGGTCGTACAACAAGCCAACCTGCGCCACATTATGCTCACGCCCAATGAAATCAGAACCGAGGAGCAGACGAAGGAACAGATTCGGGAGATGCGCCAGCGCATTCTGGACGGCGAGGAATTTGCCACCCTGGCGCGGCAGAACTCCGACGATGCCAACACCGTGGTTGCCGGTGGCGACATGGATTGGGTGACTCGTGGCACCTTACCACCCCCGATGGAGGCAGCCGTTGACACGCTGGAAGAAGGCGAAATCAGCGAGCCCATTCGCACCGCCAACGGCTGGCATCTGATCGAGGTGCTGGATCGCCGCGAAACCGACCTCTCCCGACAATACGCCCGAAGCCAGGCCGCCAATGCCCTGCGCAACCGCAAGTTCGATCTGGAACTGCAGAATTGGCTGCTGGAGATCCGTGAAGAAGCCTTCGTCGAGATCGTCGAGTAACCAATTCCCGGACAGGATCAATGATTCAACGCCTCGCCATCACCCCCGGGGAGCCGGCCGGTATCGGTCCCGATCTCTGTATTGCGCTGGCGCAGGAGCCACCTCCCGATTGCGAACTGGTGGTTTTCGCCGATGACCNCCTGCTCAGCGAGCGCGCTTTAGCCCTTGGACTGCCGCTAACACTGCGGCCATGGGATCCGGATGCGGCACCGGCACCGGCGCAGCCTGGGGAACTGAGCCTGAAACAATGTGCCACCGAGGTCCCGGTGACCGCTGGCAAGTTGAACAAAGCCAATGCGCCCTATGTCGTACATTGTCTTGAGGCCGCGACGGAAGCGGTACAGTCTGGATCTCTGCAGGCGCTGGTCACCGGCCCGGTGCAGAAAAGCCTCATCAATGACGCCGGCATAGCGTTTACCGGCCACACCGAATTCCTGGCCGAGCAGTGCCAGACGCCCCTTACTGTCATGATGTTGGCCACGGAAGGGCTCCGGGTGGCTCTGGCTACCACCCACCTGGCGCTCAAGGATGTGCCAACGGCCATCAATCGTGAATTGCTGACTACTGTGCTGAAGATTCTACACACGGACCTGATCAATAAATTCGGCATTGATGCGCCGCGAATCCTGGTCTGCGGACTCAATCCCCATGCCGGCGAGAGCGGTCACCTAGGCCGGGAGGAAATTGACACCATCGAGCCGGTGGTCGCCAGTCTCAGGGATGCCGGAATGCTGTTGGAGGGCCCATTGCCGGCGGATACGCTTTTCACACCGCGTCATCTCGATCAGGCCGATGCGGTCCTGGCCATGTATCATGATCAGGGACTGCCGGTACTTAAATTCAAAGGTTTCGGTTGCGCCGCCAATATCACCCTCGGTCTCCCAATCATCCGTACTTCTGTGGACCACGGTACGGCACTCGATCTGGCGGGAGGCGGTAAGGCTGACAGTGGCAGCCTTTACTATGCCATCGCTGCCGCCAGGGAAATGGTACGACACTGGAAACGCTCATGAATTCGTCCTCTAACGTACGCCTCGAGAATGGTCAGCCGCACCAGGCTCGCAAGCGCTTCGGCCAGAACTTTCTAATTGACCAATCCGTAATCGACCGAATCATTGATCAGATTGCACCACAGCAAGATGAGCATCTGCTGGAGATCGGACCTGGGCAGGGCGCCCTGACCCACGCATTGGCAAGAACTGCGGGTCACCTTGACTGCGTCGAACTGGACCGAGACCTGGTCAGGCACCTAAACAAGCAATTTGGTTCGCTTGGCAGTGTGGTGATTACCCAGGGCGACATCCTCAAGTTCGATATCGCCAGTCTGACTGATCAGGCAAACTCACTGCGCATCATAGGCAACCTGCCCTATAATATTTCTACACCGGTGCTTTTCCACCTGCTCCAGTCCCACGGACTGATCAGGGACATGACCTTTATGCTGCAGCTGGAAGTGGTGCAGCGGATGATCGCGGGGCCGGGTGACAAGAATTACGGCAGGCTGGGATTAATGTTGCAGTATTATTGCCAGGTCGAGCATCTTTTTAATGTGCCGTCGGCCGCCTTCTCTCCACGACCGCGGGTCAGCTCGGCTATCGTCAAACTGACTCCCCACCGGCAGCTGCCCGTGCCAGCACAGGACGAGAACGTTCTCGAGAGAGTCATTCGCTCTGCGTTCAACCAGCGCCGCAAGACCTTGAAAAACAGTCTGAAGGGCATTATCTCTGAGGATCAACTGGCGCAGCTTCCGGTGGATGCCGGCTTACGACCAGAAAGACTGAGCCTGGCAGATTTCGTCGTCCTCAGTGACGCCGCCACCGACAATGAGACACAATGACCCAAGCACAACCATGACAGCAGCGGACTGTATCGACATTCGCGTGGTTACGAACTACCTCCAGGATCAGTCAGATCCCGAGTCGGACCGCTACGCCTATGCCTACACGGTAGAAATCATAAATCGTGGCGAAGAGTCGGTGAAATTACTGAACCGCTACTGGCAAATTACGGACGATAACAATCACACTGAAGAGGTCAGGGGTGAGGGCGTGGTGGGCTTGCAGCCCGAAATCGGGCCGGGGCAGTCCTTCGATTATACCAGTGGCACCATCATCAAAACTGAATTCGGCACCATGCGCGGGAGCTATGAAATGCTGCTCCCCAACGGCGAACGCTTTCACGCCCCGATCCCTCCCTTCCTGCTGGCGCGGCCGGAACGGGTGCACTGACGCGCCGTAGTAGTTCACCCTCGGTTTGTTATACTGCTCCGACCGTCTCTCGTCTGCCGCCATTCATGAGTACTTATGTTGTTGGCGATATTCAGGGTTGTTATAAGGCCCTGAAACGTTTGCTGAAAAAAATCGCTTTTAATCCGGGCCGGGATCGCCTGTGGTGTGCTGGCGATCTCGTCAATCGCGGCCCCAAGTCGCTGGAGACGCTGCGCTATCTGCGCGACATCGACGACTGCATCGAAGTCGTCCTCGGCAACCATGACCTGCATTTCATCGCGATCTTCGAAGGCTGCGCTCCAGCAAGAGGCAAAGACAGTCTCGACAAACTGCTCGACGCCCACGATTGCGAAACGCTCTGTGACTGGCTGCGAAGCAAAAAAATGGCTCATTACGATTGCATCGACACCAGCACCGGAATCGAGAATTTCCTTATGGTACATGCCGGCGTCGCCCCGGGCTGGACTCTGAAGAAGACCCTTGAACTGGCGGCGGAAGTAGAGATCATTCTGCACGAGCCTGACTACAAGCAGTTTCTCAAGGCTATGTACGGAGATACACCGATTCGCTGGAGCGAGAACCTCAGTGGTCTGCCGCGGCTGCGTACTATCACCAATTACCTGACCCGGGTGCGTTTCTGTGACGACATCGGTAGCCTGCGCCTGGACTTAAAGGAAGGACTCTGCTCAGCCCCGAAAGGATTCAAACCCTGGTTCGAGTTTGAAAAAATCACTGCGCAGGCCTCGATTCTCTTCGGCCATTGGGCGGCGCTGGAAGGCAGGACCTACCGCGACCATGTTTACGCTCTGGATACCGGCTACGTCTGGGGCCGGGAACTGACGGCCATGCGCCTGGAAGACAAGCAACTCTTCAGCGTGACCAATAAGTAGCCGCCTGACCGGCAAGAGAATCATTCATGGAAACCTACCTGGTCGGCGGCGCCGTCCGCGATAAGCTATTAGATATCCCGGTCAAGGATCGGGACTGGGTAGTCGTGGGTGCCACCCCCGAATCCCTGCTTGCGGCCGGTTACCGCCAGGTCGGCAAAGGCTTTCCCGTTTTCCTGCATCCACAGACAAAGGAAGAATATGCACTGGCCAGAACCGAACGCAAAAGCGGGCCAGGTCACACAGGATTTGAAGTCCATGCCGCGCCCGATGTCACGCTTGAGCAGGATCTGGAAAGAAGAGACCTCACCATCAACGCCATCGCCCAAACTGAGGCTGGCGAAATTATCGATCCATTCTCCGGCTGCCGCGACATTGAAAACAAAAAGCTTCGGCATGTCTCTGCTGCCTTTAGCGAGGATCCCCTAAGAATCCTGCGCGTCGCCCGCTTTGCCGCCCGTTTCGCCAATCGCGGTTTTGAGGTGGCGGCTGAGACCCTGACGCTGATGCGACAGATGGTGGCCAGCGGCGAACTGAACACGCTGGTGGGTGAGCGGGTCTGGCAGGAAATTCAGCGCGCCCTCACCGAACCCTGCCCCGATCAATTCGTAAGCACGCTGCGTGAGTGTGGCGCCCTCGGAGTAATACTGCCAGAAGTGGATGCTCTTTTCGGTGTGCCTCAGCCCCCAAAATATCATCCCGAAGTGGACACAGGCGTACATATCATGATGTGCCTGCAGCAGGCGCGCCGGCTCAGCGATGACCCCACGGTGGCCTGGGCAACGCTGGTGCATGACGTCGGCAAGGGCATCACCGACCCGGAAAAATGGCCCAGCCATGTCGGCCACGAAAAGCTTGGGCTGGGGCTCCTGGATGCGATTCACCGGAAAATACCCGTACCAAAGGAGTATGCCGCCCTCGCCCGCCTGGTTTGCGAGCACCACACCAAGTTGCACCGGGTCAAGGAGCTACGCCCATCTACCCTTCTAAGTCTGCTGGAATCACTGGACGCCTTTCGCCGACCCGAACGCCTGGATCGTTTCCTGCTCGCCTGCGAAGCCGATGCCCGTGGCCGCACCGGATTGGAGGATCGCGATTATCCACAGCGGGACTACCTCAACCACGCGATGACCGCGATGACCAAGATCGACATAGCGGGGTTACTTAGAGACAACCCCAAAGCCCAACCAGAGCAGTTGATCAGAAAGACCCGGCAAGCGGCGCTCGCTGCTGCACTGGATGAATTCAAGGCCTGAGCACAACGCCTGCCGCTTGACTGCTTGCAAAAAAAGCCCCGAGCTGCCTGCCGATTTAAAGTGCTGGCAGAGCGGCAGTGCGCAGTGTCCACGTCTACCAGTCAGAACATTAGGAAACAGTGATCAACGCGAGAGGGAAGCAGGATGAATGAGAGGAAGGTAGTATGAATGAGGGCAAAGCAGTTCTCGTGACCGGCGCCGGACATCGCATCGGCGCCTGTATCGCGCGCGCATTCCATCAACGCGGGCTGCGTGTGCTGATTCATTACAACCGTTCCAGAGCGGCTGCCCTGGCCCTGGCGCAAGAGCTCAATCTGCGGCGGGAAAGCTCCGCCGCTATTCTGCGCGCCGACCTCACCAGCGAGGTGGACGTGCGACGACTCGGAGCCGAAGTACTTGGAATTTTTGGCCGCCTGGACGTACTGGTTAACAATGCCTCGTCTTTCTATCCCACCGAATTTGGCCGCTCCACTGAAGAACAGTGGCAGGATCTCATCGACAGCAATCTGCGCGGCGCCTTTTTCCTTTCCCAGGCCCTCAGCGAAGAGTTGAAGGAAAAAGGCGGCAGCATCATCAACATTGTCGACACTCACGCCAATCGGCCGCTAGCCGGCTTTCCTATCTACAGCGTCGCCAAAGCCGGGCTTAAGGCGATGACAAGATCACTGGCTATCGAGTTGGCTCCTTGGGTGCGTGTCAATGGCGTCTCACCCGGCGCCATTCTCTGGCCACCTTCGCTGGAAGATGACAGCGATCCCGAAGTCCTGAAAAAACGCGAGGAAACACTGCAAAAAATTCCACTGGGCCACCTCGGCGACCCCAAAGACATCGCCGAAACCGTCTGCTTCCTGGCCAGCGACGCCAGCTATGTCACCGGCCAGGTCATCAAAGTAGACGGCGGCCGCAGTCTTTAAGCGGTGTCGGAACAAATATCCAGTCAATTTCCAAGGGGTTTGCACGTGTATCGAATCTACGGAGACATTCAGTCAGGTAACTGTTACAAGATCAAACTGTTGTTGAGCGTACTTGGGATTAAGCACCAGTGGCGGCACGTCGACATTCTTTCAGGCGAGTCCCGCACGTCTGCCTTTCTGGCTCGGAACCCCAACGGCAAGATACCCCTGCTTGAGCTGGAGGACGGCCGCTTCCTGAGCGAATCCAACGCAATATTGAATTACCTGGCCGACGGCAGTGACTTTCTGCCCAACAGCCGCCTCGATCGTGCCCGGATGCTGCAGTGGCAATTTTTCGAGCAGTACAGCCACGAGCCTTTCATCGCCACCGCTCGCTACATTAATAAATATCTGGGACTGCCCCAGGCGAGGCGCGAGGAATATGAGAGCAAGCAGAGCGGCGGCCATGCGGCACTGCAGGTCATGGAACAGCAACTCATTCAGACGCCTTTTCTAGTCGATCAAACTCCCAGCATCGCTGACATCAGCTTGTTCGCCTATACCCACGTAGCCCACGAGGGCGGCTTCGACCTCAGCGAATACCTGGCCATCAATTCCTGGTTGGACAGGGTACGGGCGTTGCCCGGCTTCATCGACATGACGGCCGGCTAACAACCCCGAGTCGCGGATCCTCCCCGGGGGTCGGTTCTAGGGTCTGATTCTTGGCTGCCAGTCGAACTCGATAGGCCACAGGCGCTGTCGCGACTCATCGTATTCCGACCAGAGTTCGGCATAGGTTTTGCCGCTTGGCGGATGCACCTCGTCAGGGACTAACTCGGCAAGCGGCTTCAGCACATAGGCGTTGCGGGTGATCTCTGGCCGCGGCAATTCCAGGCCAGCCTCTGCACCGCCGCTTTTGCCGTAGGTGAGAATATCTACGTCCAGGGTTCGACCCGAGAATTTCGGACTCTGTCGGTCGCGTCCGCAGCTGTTCTCTAGGCTTTTCAGGTAGTCCAGTAATTGCGGCAGTGGCTTTTCTGTTTCTGCGCTGACCACCAGATTGAGAAAATTATTGCCTTCGAAGCCCACGGCCTCGCTTTCATACACGCTCGAGCAGCGCAATCCGGGGAACTCGACCTCCAGGGCCGACAGGGCAGTGCGCACGTTGACATGCGGATCAATGTTGCTGCCGATGCTGAGTGTGATAAGCGGCACGTTTACTCGGCTACAGCGGGCTTGTCCCCGCGCTCAATAACGACTCCTACATCCCGAGACCCGGTCACGGCGCCGGGTTTACCAAGGCGCAGGCGCAACCAGGTCACATCGAATTCGCTCAGGACTATGCTGGTTATCTTCTCGGCCAGAGTCTCCACCAGGAAGAAATCCGAGTTCTCTATAAAATCGATCAAGCGCTTGGCAACGGACTTGTAGTCGAGAGCATCCTCGATGCTGTCGGTGGCGGCGGCGCGGGCGATGTCCGAGGCCATTTCCAGATCCAAACTAACCACCTGGCGCTGCTCACGCTCCCAATCAAAAATACCGATAATGGTTTTTACTTCAAGATCCCGAATGTAAACAATATCCATAAAAGAGTTTATTCCAGCAATGAGTAGTGGTCCGACCGCCGCCCCTGGAGCCAAGCTCCTGCCCGGCGGCGTAATTTAGATGTTCGGCTGAGGCCGCAGCCATCCACACTGGCAGTGTTAGAACTCAACGATTACCCGACTCTCAGTCTCTGCCAGTGCCTGCCAGTGCCTGCCCTTCGTACCTACTCGGTGTAAATGACTCTGGTTCAGGACAGCGCCGGCAGAGTCTCCAGCGACCAGCGCGGCCGCGCCTGAATTCCAAGGTCATCGGACTGCCCGGCCAGCAAGCGCTGACAGCCGGCATAGGCGATCATCGCCCCATTGTCGGTGCAGTAACGCGGCTGAGCATAAAACAGTTTCGCATCGAGTTTCGCTACCTCCTTTTCCAGCACCTCTCGAAGTCGAAGATTGGCACTGACGCCGCCAGCAATAATGAGAGTTTTTAACGCCGTGGCCTCTAGCGCCCGTCGGCATTTGATGGCCAGAGTCGACACCACCGCCTCTTCGAAAGCGCGAGCAATATCGGCTCGAGTCTGTGCGTCCATAGTGCCGTCCGTGCGATTCTCACTGGCAATGGTATTTCTTACAAAGGTCTTCAGCCCACTGAAGCTGAAGTCCAGGCCCGGCCGGTTGGTCATGGGGCGCGGAAACTGGTAGCGCTCACTGATTCCCGAAGTGGCCAGCTTCGCCACATGGGGGCCACCCGGATAAGGCAGCCCCAGCATCTTGCCAACCTTATCAAAGGCTTCGCCGGCAGCGTCGTCCAGTGATTCTCCGAGCAGTGTATATTGCCCAATGCCCTTTACCTCGACCAATTGGGTGTGGCCACCGGACACCAGCAACGCCACGAAAGGAAACGCAGGCGGCTCTGGCTCCAGCATGGGCGCCAGCAAGTGACCTTCCATGTGGTGGACGCCGATAGTCGGGACGCCCCACCCCATGCCAAGACTGCGACCGATGGCAGCGCCCACCAGCAAGGCACCCACCAGGCCCGGCCCAGCGGTGTAGGCCACGCCTTCAATCTGGCTTTGATCTATCCCCGCCTCGGCAAGCACCTGGCGAACCAGAGGAAGAGTCTTGCGAATGTGATCGCGAGAAGCGAGTTCCGGGATCACACCGCCGAACTGCGAGTGAATGCCCACCTGACTGTAGAGCGCATCGGCCAACAAGCCACGTTCACTGTCAAAGACAGCGACGCCGGTCTCGTCACAGGAGGTTTCAATTCCCAGTACAATCAAAGAGTTAGCTTCCATCCAAGTAGCAGAGGGCGCAAATCATGCCAGAAAACCGGAAAATATCCCAATTTTAGGCCAGCACAAGCCTGAAGCGCCCGGATTTCTTTGCATTTGCGCGTCCACCCCTTTAAGATACGCTCCCTTCTAATTTCTCTGCCCTAAACATTGGATTCGCGGCGAAATGGAAACGAACAGTGATCTTGGGCGCACACGAGAGAGCCAAGATCTAGGTAAAATCTTTTCCAGAGGCGCCGTGCCCAGAGTCGTGCACGAGGCTCTTTGTAGAAGGTTTTCCATGGAGATGACTAGATTGGTGCGGGCAGCAAGGCTGAATCAGGCACCAGATGATACGAAGTATACCTAACCGGAGAATACATGCCCCAGGTTAAACTGAAGGAAAATGAACCCTTTGACGTCGCCTTGCGCCGCTTCAAGCGCTCTTGCGAAAAAGCCGGCATCCTCGCCGAGGTACGCCGCCGCGAGTTCTACGAAAAGCCCACCGCCGTGCGCAAACGCAAGGCCGCAGCTGCCGTCAAAAGGCATGCCAAGAAGCTGCAGCGGGAAAACCGCCGTGCTCAGCGTCTCTACTAGCAGACGCCGCAGCTCTCTAGCTCAAGCGGGAAGCAGACAAGAGAAGCAAGAGAAGAGCAAAAGAAGGGACAGATTTATTAAAGAAGGGACAGATTTATTTATCCTCTGCGGTAAAATAAATCTGTCCCTTTTTCATTACTGCCCCTCAGATTGTAAGGATCCCCAGCCGCCATGACCGCCAGTCCACTCAAAAACAAGCTCACACAGGCGATGAAAGACGCCATGCGCGCCAAGGACAAGGAGCGGCTTGGCACCATCCGTCTGGCCCTGGCCGAGGTCAAGAAAGTGGAAGTAGATGAACGCATAGACCCCGACGACGAGCGCATCACCTCAATCCTCGACAAAATGGTTAAGCAGCGCCGGGACTCCATCGAGCAGTACGAGGCCGGCGGCCGTAAAGAACTTGCCGATAAAGAACAGGCCGAGATCGAAGTTCTACAGGAATTCCTTCCCGAGGCTCTGAGCGAAGAGAAACTGGACGAGCTCATTAAAATGGCCGTTGCTGAAACCGGCGCCAGTGGCATGCAGGACATGGGCAAGGTCATGGGCGTACTCAAACCCAAGGTGGTGGGCCGCGCCGACATGGGCCTGGTCAGCCAGAAAGTCAAGGCCGCATTGTCTTAACTGACTCTCGTAACAGTTTCTCCTGACGGGGTCAGAGCAGATACTCCGTAGTTTACCCGGGGTCGAAACAACGTAATTGCTGCTCTGCCTCAACGCAATACGCGCCAAGCTCGCCCCAAAACTGCTGCTGTCTTTTTTACCTGCGCTCAACTAAGATCCTGCTAACAGCTAACAATGACAAGCCTGAATTCATCAGGCGCAGGAGGTTCGAAATGACGTCTCGTCACTGGCTGACACTGGTCGCAGCCACCTCAATCACCGCCCTTGCCTTACTTCTGTCTCCCGCTTTCGCCCACCATGCCAGCAACCCCTTCTATGACCCGGAAACCCGGGTGGAATTCGAAGGCACGGTCACGCGCTGGGTCTTTCGCAATCCACACGCCTTCCTGTTCATCAGTGTTGAGAATGCTGACGGCAGCCTCACCGAGTGGCAGGTGGAACTGGGCGCTCCGGTCAGTATCCGCCGAGCTGGCTGGACTCCGGACACGATTACCGTGGGTCAGCAGGTGCGAGTCACCGGTAATCGCTCCCGCGCTGAAGGCTCCCATGGCGTCTGCTGTGTGCGCATGACACGGCCCGACGGCACCCCGGTTACCGAGGGCGGCGCCGTTGAAGAAGCCAATGTCCGCTGATTCACGCAAGCACAGGCAGGTATCCTCATGAAACTAACAACAAACAAAGCCGGCCACGGCTTGTCCCTGTTAATCAGCCTGGCACTTGTGGCCCTCTTCGCCGCTGGGTCGAATAACAGCCACGCTCAATCCAATCAGGCTATTCCCGACCTGTCAGGCATCTGGGACGGCAGCCCGCGAGTGCGACCGGTCAATGGTCCCGATGTGCCCTGGGGCGAGGACAACTTCCCGGTTTTAAATGAGCGCGCCCAGGCGTACCAGGAGGTCTGGGAAGAGATCATGGCCCCGAAGTACGATTGCCAGCCCGCCTCGTCGCCGGCCATTCAATACGACCCCTATGCTATGCAGGTGACCCAATGGCCAGATCGAGTCCTGTTTCGATACGAAAAGGATGATCAACTGCGCACCGTTTGGTTAGATGGCCGCGAGCCCGACGCGACTGATTTCAGTCTACAGGGATTCTCGACGGGCTATTACGAAGACGGCGCCCTGCAGGTGCGCACGACCCATTTTGTCTTCGACATCGCCGGATTCGACGACTACAACGGCATTCCCTCGTCGTCACAGAAAATCATCACCGAGCGCTATTGGCGGGATGGGGAGGAACTCTGGATGACACTGACGGTAGAAGACCCCATGTTCCTGCACGAACCGACGTCCTACACCACTCGCTGGCTTCCGGCCGGTCCGGACTACCGCTTGCAGGCCTATGACTGCGACCCGGAGGCGGCCCGGGCCTCCGTGCGCTTCTATCCGTCGAAATACGACTGACGGGACTTTTTCAGTAAAAGGCGCCAGGTGGCCCGTTTTATCAACCGCTGCCAATATAAGGAATCAGACGCCCGAACCACAGCACTCCTGCCCAGGTCATCAGGGATATCGTAGCCGACAGCTTCGGCCAAGGGGATACCACGGCCGCACTGACCGGACGCGCCAGAGGCACGACCTTCCAGTGATAGAGCACCGCGTTGACCCCGGCAATGAGGATCAGACCCATCTTGATGCGGAACCCTATGTTGGCGGCATAGCGCCCGGGGTCGCCGAAGAAAAACAGTACTCCCGTCACTGCATTGAGGGCGAACCCGACCATCACCGCTGGCAACAAGCGCCGGGTTTTTGTCTGATCAATACACCTAAAGAACCCCAGCATGCGCAGATCGACAATTAGCAGCCCCCCGAAGAGCAGCGACAGGCCGACGAAATGAACGATTTCCAGAACCGGCCAGAGCCAGTAAGCGTCCTGGATCACCTGGTTTAAGCTACTGTTGCCGGCCAATGCGGCTGCCGTATTCCACATGTTCCTAACCCAGGTAAGCGATCAGTCGACCGGCTGTAATTGCCAACACCCAACACAGTAGCGAGGCGCCGGCCAGTAACTGGGTAGTGCCACCTCCGGCAGTCTCGGCTGCAGTGACCTGCTCGCGCGCGCCTTTATTCAACTCTGTGGCGCGCCCAGCCAGGCGACGCTGCAGGCGCCAGGCCAGCAGCAAACCCAGAAAGATACAAAGCATCTTAGCCTGAAATGCCTTGCTCGCCGCAAAAACCGTCGCCTGGGAAACAAACAGCAGCGCCCCAGAAACCGCATTGAGCAGGAAACCCGCAAAGGCCAGTCGCACAGGCAGAATGAAGTCAACGGGTTCAGGGCCTTTGACCAGACCGACTAAGACCAGGTCACGCATGAAAAAGACACCCACCACCACGGCAAGGCCGGTGATGTGCAGAGCCAGCAACATGGGGTAGGCCCACAGGGACAGGGCCACCCACTGGGCCAGCGCCGTGGTCTCGAGCCAGGACAACATTTCTGCCGCCTCTCTTTATCGGTAGAGTTATTAACGTCAGACTACTACAGTAGCCCGCTTTTCCCCATATCCGCCACATTGCTGCAAAGCCGCTTTCCGTGCGGACATTCGCTACAATGCCAATTAACTGAACACAAGACTCTGAAGTTTCTCGCCCATGGCCGGACTCATCCCACAATCCTTTATCGATGACCTGCTGCAACGCACGGATATCGTCGAAGTCATTGGCCGCCGAGTACCGGAGCTGAAGAAGAAAGGTAGAAACCACAGCGCCTGCTGCCCCTTTCACAGCGAGAAGACCCCCTCTTTTAGTGTCAATGAGGAGCGCCAGTTCTACTATTGTTTTGGCTGCGGAGCCGGGGGCAATGCCATCGGCTTTATCATGAACTTCGAGAATATGGACTTCCCCCAGGCCGTGGAGACTCTGGCCAGGGATGCCGGTATGGAAGTACCGAGAGAGGAGTCCGCGGCCGACAGCAGGCGTCAATCAGAGAACGCCAGGCTGCTGAACGCCCTTGAGCGCGCCAGCAAGTACTACCAATATCAACTACGCCACCATGGCGACAAACAGGCTACAGTGGATTACCTGAAATCCCGTGGCGTTAGTGGTGAGATCGCCCGCGACTTCGCGCTCGGCTTCGCTCCGCCCGGTTGGGACAACTTACTGACTGCCATCGGGGCAGACGCCGAGGCAGAGCAATCTCTGCTCAAGGCCGGTCTGATCATTCGTAGGGAATCCAAATCAGAGTCAGACCGGGATCGGCAGTTCTATGACCGTTTTCGCCACCGCATTATGTTCCCCATCCGCAACAGCCGCGGCCAGACCGTGGCCTTTGGCGGCCGCGTGCTGGGAGACGACAAGCCCAAGTACCTGAACTCTCCAGAGTCTCCGGTATTCATCAAGGGCTCGGAACTCTACGGTCTTTACGAGGCTCGCCGCGCCAACAACAAACTCGAGAAGGTGCTCATCGTCGAGGGCTACATGGATGTCATTGCCCTGGCACAAATGGGCGTGCGCAATGCAGTCGCCACCCTGGGCACTGCCACCAGCGAGCGACATCTGCTCCGACTTTTCCGTATGGTGAACGAGGTCATCTTCTGTTTCGACGGCGATGAGGCCGGTCGCAGCGCCGCCTGGCGTGCCCTGGAGACCGCTCTGCCGCAGCTGGAAGACGGTCGCGTGCTTCGCTTCCTGTTTCTGCCCGAGGGTACAGACCCGGATAGCTTTGTGCGCCAATTCGGCACCAGCAAGTTTGAGCAGGAGGTGAACCGGGCCCGACCGCTGGAAGAGTTCTTCTTCGACAAACTTTCCACTAACCTGGATTTGAACAGCATTGAGGGTCGAGCCCGCCTGTCCAATCTGGCCAAGCCATTGTTGCGCAAGCTACCACGCGGCGTTTATGCCCAGCTCATGCTGGACCGGCTCTCGGACAGGCTCGGAGTCAGTCACGAATCACTTGACGAGTTAATACAGGAGCAGCCAAAGAGTTCCTTGACTGCCCCAATTCCGACGGCTCCAGGAATTCCCGAGCCACCGCCAGATTCCTTTAAAACCTCAAGCCGCGGCGGCGGTGCGCCAGAGACGCGACGCGCCCACAAGCCAGCAGCTATGAAAGCCATTGAACTGCTGCTCCGCAATCCCGAAGTGGCGCTAACTGTAGAGACTGACCTGGAGCCCTTGCAGCAGGCCGAGGACGAGGCCCGTCGGTTATTGCTTTCTCTCATTGAAATGGTGCGCCGGGACCCCCATACAGACGTCTATGCTCTGCTGGGATATTGCTACGGCAGTAGCCTGGGCGGCCAGCTGACACAGCTGATGAAAACTGAAGCTATCACGCCGACCGACGGCATTGAGTCCGAATTCAAGCAGATACTTGACAGCATCCTGTCTGATATCCGCAAAAAGCTTGAATTACTCAAGCTCAAGGGCGAGCTGAAGGCACGGGTTTCGCAGCCCAAAGAACACACCTAAACGGCCGTTATTTCAGTCTGACTCCCCGGCAAACGATATACACTTAACCCAGTCGCCGTTATAATGCTCGGCTGGCTTTTAGACACCCAAAAATTCAACCTGACCTGGCAAGCAGGAAGTCGAGATTACATGGCAACTATCGCACCCAAATCCAGTCTGAAAACCCTCATTGCCAAAGGCAAGGAACAGAACTATCTGACCTATGCCGAAGTCAATGATCATCTTCCAGAATCAATCTCCGACCCGGATCAGGTTGAAGACATCATTCAGATGATTAATGACATGGGCATCAAGGTGTTCGAAACGGCACCCGACACCGATTCCCTGTTGCTCAACGACGATGACAGCGACAGCCCCAGTGACGACGAAGTCGCGGCTGCCGAAGCCGCCGCCGCCCTGGCTGCGGTTGAGAATGAAGCAGGCCGCACCACCGACCCGGTGCGCATGTATATGCGTGAGATGGGGACCGTCGAGCTGCTTACGCGTGAGGGCGAGATTGTCATCGCCAAGCGCATAGAGGAAGGCCTGCGGGAGCTGATGAAAGCCATGGCCCTTTTCCCGGGCACTGTGGAACACGTGCTGAATGAATATGGGTTGGTCGAAGTAGAAGAGCGCCGGCTGAATGAGCTCATAACCGGCTACCTCGACCTGGCCGATGAAGTAATCCCATCCGCCTCCAGTGCCAGCAGCGACAGCTCCACGAGTTCCGGCGCATCCTCGAGCGCGAACGATTCGGACGATGCCGATTCTGACGACGACGATGAGGAAGCCACCGTCGGTCCGGACCCGGAAGTGGCGAAGCTGCGCTTTGAAGAGCTCGGCAAGCAGTACAAGAAGGCTACCAACTCCGTCAACCGCAATAGCCGAAGCAGCGAACGCGCAACAGCCGAGCTGGATAAGCTGGGCGAGATTTTCATGAATTTCAAACTGACCCCGCGTCAGTTCGAACCCTTGTTGGCTCACATCCGCGCCGTACTCAATCGCGTGCGCCGCCACGAAAAGACCATCATGAGTCTGTGTGTGCGCAGCGCCAATATGCCTCGCAAGACCTTCATTGAGTCCTTCCCCGGCAACGAGGTCAATGAGAAGTGGATCGATAAGCAAATCAAGGCCAAGGAGTCCTACTCAGAGCTACTGGTCAATGTAAAAACCGAAGTTCTGCGTGCGCAGAAAAAACTCCGCCTGCTCGAGGAAGAAACCGGGCTGACCGTAGCCGAGATCAAAGACATTAACCGCCAGATGAGTATTGGCGAAGCCAAGAGCCGCCGCGCCAAGAAGGAAATGGTTGAGGCCAACCTGCGACTGGTAATCTCCATCGCCAAGAAATACACCAATCGCGGCCTACAGTTCCTGGACCTGATTCAGGAGGGCAATATTGGTCTGATGAAAGCGGTGGACAAATTCGAATACCGCCGTGGTTACAAGTTTTCTACTTATGCCACCTGGTGGATTCGCCAGGCAATCACCCGATCGATTGCCGACCAGGCCCGTACCATCCGCATCCCGGTGCACATGATTGAGACCATCAACAAACTGAACCGCATCAGCCGGCAGATGGTCCACGAAAAAGGCCGCGAGCCGACTCCGGAAGAATTGGGTGAGCGCATGGACATGTCTGAGGACAAGGTTCGCCGCGTCCTGAAAATCGCCAAGGAACCCATCTCCATGGAGACCCCCATCGGTGACGACGAAGATTCGCACCTGGGCGACTTCATCGAGGACGGCACCGTCGATAGCCCGGTGGACTCTTCCATTGATGAAGGCTTACGCGAGGCCACTAAAGATGTCCTCGGCAGCCTGACGGCGAGAGAAGCCAAGGTGCTGAGAATGCGCTTCGGCATCGACATGAACACCGACCACACGCTGGAGGAAGTAGGCAAACAGTTTGACGTCACCCGCGAGCGGATTCGCCAAATAGAGGCCAAGGCCCTGCGCAAGCTGCGGCATCCAACAAGGTCGGATCACCTGCGCTCGTTTCTGGATGAATCATAGTTGGCTGGAATGGAATAACCAGCAGCAAACTGGTTTTGTAGACGACAGAGGGGCGCTATAATGCGCCCTTCTCTTGTTTGGGGGTCGGTGATTTTCTGTTAGATTGCTGTCTCTTTCGGGGCTTTCGATTCCAGTCGAATAACTTCGTCATAACCCGGACACCCTATTCGGTAATCTGAAGCAGACAAAAGGGCCTATAGCTCAGTTGGTTAGAGCGCCGGACTCATAATCCGTC
>JGI12109J20283_11076281_pt1 | contig 26621 bp, 23 predicted proteins | sample ElkSlonscriptome_12_FD_20283 | JGI IMG/M metagenome (IMG submission 20283)
CACCGACAGCGGCACGGGCCGCAACAGGATGCCGACGAGAAGACCGGGCGAGAAGGTACGCACTGAGGGCGGCATGGAGCACCTGACAGGCTGGCGGAACGGACGGACGGACGCACGGCACCGGACCCTTGCGGCGTCACCGGGCACCTTGACCGCACAGTCATAATGCGGTCAATCCGCCCGGGCAAGAGTCGCGCTCGATCCCACTGCGGCCTTCGGGGGATCGCGGCTCTTGTCCCCGCCGCCGGCGCGCGCGCCGATGATCCAGACCGTACCGGGAGACCCGCCATGCTGTTCGAGTCCGTTCTTGTGTTTGTCGTGCTGGTGGCGGGGAGCCTCACCGCCGCGTCGATGGGGGCGGTGTTCCGTCCCGGCGCGTGGTACGCCGGCCTGCGCAAGCCGGCCTGGGTGCCGCCCAACCGGCTGTTCGCGCCGGCCTGGACGGTCATGTACACCCTGATGACGGCGGCTGCCTTTCTTGTCTGGCATTTCGGCGAGGGGACGGTCGGCACGGCGGCCCTGATCGCCTACGCCGTGCAACTCGGGTTGAACGCGCTGTGGTCACCGGTGTTCTTCGGCCTGCGGCGCATGGGGGCCGGGTTCGCGGTGGTGGCGGCCCTGTGGGGGGCGGTGCTGGTGACCACGCTGCTGTTCTTCCAGGTGTCGCCGTGGACCGGGTTGCTTCTGGTGCCGTACCTGGCCTGGGTCACCTTCGCCAGCGCCCTGAACCTGTCGGTCTGGCGCCTGAACCGAGCGGCGGAGGCGGGCTGAATCGCGATGCCTCGCGTCCATCCTGCGATTGCGAATTGTTATGTCCTGCCGCGGCCAGGGGCGTTACACCGTGCAGATGCCCGGCCGCCCACCGGCGGCGCCCGTTGCGAGTCGCGGAGGATCCCATGCGTATCGGTTTCACCAGCCTGAATTTCAAGACCATCACCGGCCATGCCGGCCGCACCCACCGGTTCCTGGTGTTCGATCTGGCCGAGGACGGCACGGCGACGGAACAGGACCGCCTCGACCTGCCGCCCGAGATGGCCATGCACGAGTTCCACCAGGCGGGACCGCACCCCCTGGACGTCCTGGACGTTCTCGTGACCAAGGAATGCGGTGCCGAGTTCATTCAGCGCATGGCCAAGCGCGGCGTGCGGGTGGTGCTCAGCCCCGAGGACACCGACCCGGCCAGCGTGCTGAAGGGGATCGCCGAGGGCCGGGTGGATGTGTCCGGCGCCGGGTCGCACGACTGCGCCTGCGGCCATGACCATCATGACCATGACCACGAGCATCATGACCATGGCCACGGGCACGGCCAGTGCTGCGGCGGGCATGGTCACGGGCATGGTCACGGGCATGGCCATGGGCAGGGCGGGGGCGGCAAAAGGCGCGGTCCTGCCGCCGCGCGTTCGGCCGGGCACTAACCTGATCCGGACACCAACTTGATCCTGTCTCCGACCCGAAAGACAGCCCGCACCACATCAGATCGTCCACATCGACGTCGAGCGCCCGGGCCAGGGCCTTGATCGTCGCGGTCGAGCCGCACGTGCGACCGCGTTCGCCCTTGAGGGCTTTCGCGGTCGCGGCCAAAGATATCGGCGTCGCGCCGCATATCGCTGTGGGTGGCTTATTGTTGCGGCGCCGGCACGCACCGTCCCACGGGCACGAAAAACCCCGCCAAGTCATTGACCTGACGGGGTTTTCTTTGGTCGGAGTGGCAGGATTCGAACCTGCGGCCCCTGCCTCCCGAAGACAGTGCTCTACCAGGCTGAGCTACACTCCGGCCGTCGCTGTTCCGTCCCGATCGGGACGGCCTGTATAGGGCTTCCGACCGGGCCACGCAAGATGCGATCGCGCAGGGTGTCCGTCGCAGATGATATGTCCGGTTTTTTGAAAGGGTCCCGACCGGAGGGATCGGACGCTACCGGAGGTCGGGACGGCCCGATCTGTGGACGGCGCTCCACCCCGCCCACAACCCCACCATCAGCAGCGGACATTTTTTGTGCTATGAAATCCAGACATCTTCACGTGTCTTTGGCACAAAAAAAGCTGGGCGACCTCGACGGTGCGCCGGCTCATTCCCCGATCAGGTGCGCCGCCACCTGCCGTCGGCCGCCGCGTGCCCGGTGCTCGACCACGAACACGCCTTGCCAGGTGCCCAGGACCATGCGGCCGTCGCGCACCGGAATGGACAGTTGCACGTTGGTCAACAGGGTGCGGACGTGCGCCGGCATGTCGTCCGGCCCCTCGGTGCCGTGGCGGTACAGCGACGGGTCGCGCGGCGCCAGCACCGCCAGCCGGTCGGTCAGGTCGGCGAGCACGTCCGGATCGGCGTTCTCGGTGATCGTCAACCCGGCCGAGGTGTGCTGAAGCAACAGGGTCAGCAGGCCGTCGCCGATGCCGCTGTCGGCCACGAACCGGGCGACGTCCCGGGTGATCTCGACGAAGCCGGTGCCGCGCGTCGGAAAGCTCAGGGTGTCGTGGTGCTGGCGCATGGCGCCCCCTTATGGTCCGATCCGGCGCGGCCTCGGCCCGCCCGTGGCCCAGTCGAGCAATTGCACGGTGTGGACCAGCGGCACGCCGGTCTCGGCCTCCAGGTGGGTCAGGCAGCCGATGTTGCCCGAGGCGATGACGTCGGGCCGCAAGGCGTGCAGGGTCTCCGCCTTGCGCGCCCGCAGCGCGCCGGCCAGGGCCGGCTGGGTGATGGAATAGGTGCCGGCCGAGCCGCAGCACAGGTGCGGGTCCGTCGGGGTCACCACGCGATAGCCGGCCGCCTGCAACAGGGCCTTCGGCGGGTCCTTGATCTGCTGGCCGTGCTGCAGCGAGCAGGCGGCGTGATAGGCCACGGTCAGGCCCGGCTCCAGGACCGCGTCCACCAGGCCGAGGTCGGTCAGAAGCTCGGTCACGTCCACGGTCTTTTCGCCGATGGCCCGCGCGGCCTCGGCCAGCTCCGGGTCGTCGGCCAGCAGATGTCCGTAGTCCTTCACCGTCGTGCCGCAGCCGGAGACGTTGATCACCACCCGATCCACCCCGGCGGCGGTCCAGGCGCGCACATTGGCGCGGGCGAAGGCCTTGGCCTCCTCCTCGCGGCCCATGTGGTGAACGGCGGCGCCGCAACAGCCCTGCCCCTCGGCGATGACGACCTCGCAGCCGTGCCGGCGCAGCAGGCGCACCGTGGCGGTGTCGATCTCCGGGTCCAGCGCCGGCTGCACGCAGTTGCGCATCAGGGCGACGCGCAGGCGGGTCGCGCCCTCGGGCGGGATGACCTGGGGGCGGTCGATCGCCGAGCGCAGCGCCGGGCGCCGCCGCGCCATGCCGGCCATGGCGCCGAACCGCCCCGGCACCGCCCACGCCAGCGGCCGGCCCAGCCAGCCCGCCAGCATGGCCCAGCGGAAGCGGCCGGTGTGGGGAACGATGGCGCCCAGCACGTCGCGCAGCAGGCGGTCCGCCCACGGCCGCCGGTAGGTCCGTTCGATGTGCGCCCGCCCCTGCTCCAGCAGGTGGACGTAGTCGACGCCCGACGGGCAGGTGGTCATGCACGACTGGCAGGTCAGGCAGCGGTCGATGTGCCGCACCACCGTCTCGCTGGCCGGCTTGTCGTGCTCCAGCATGTCCTTCAGCAGGTAGATGCGGCCGCGCGGGCTGTCCAGTTCATCGCCCAACAGGACATAGGTCGGGCAGGTCGCGGTGCAGAACCCGCAATGAACACAGGTGCGCAGGATGTCGTTGGCCTGTTGGACCATCCGGTCCTGTTCCAACCGCGCGGCGGAGAAATTGGTCTGCATGGGTCAGCGTCCCTCCGCCATGCGGCCCGGGCCGAGAATGCCGGCGGGATCGAAGCTCTCCTTGACCCGGCGGGAGAGGGCCTCCAGCGCCGGCGGCGACGGATGGAACCCCGCAGCGCGCGCCCGCGCATCGCGGCCGGCCCGGATCAGCGTGGCGTGACCGCCGCCGTGATGCTCGACCGCCGCGCGCACGGCCGAGACGTGGGCGTCCGGGGCCGGCGCCAGGGCCAGCCACACCAGCCCGCCGCCCCAGTCGAACAGCACCGACAGCACCGCGCCCGGCGCCGCCTGCTCGACCGCCCGCACCACCCGCGCGCCGCTCATCGGCGGCACCGACAGGCGCCAGACCTGCGCCTCGGGCGGATCGGCGATCAGCCGGGCGTCGCGCACCTCGCGCCAGAGCGTGGCGCTGTCCGGGCCGTCCAGGGCGTCGGTCGGTCCCCATCCGGCCAGTTCGTTGCGCAAGGCATCGCGGCGCCAGACGACCGAGGGCTCCGGCCCCTCCACCCGCAAGGCCGTCACGCCGCGCGCGGCCTCGCGAATGCCCGGGACGGCCGAGCGCGCGGCCACGTCGGCCGGCAGGTGGCAGGCGCCCGAGACCTCGTGCGGCGAGCGCAGGCCCAGCGACATCACCTCCATCGCCGCGGGGTCGGTGGCGCCGTGGATCAGGACGGTGCGGGTTTCCTCCGGACGCGGCACCACCTTCAGCGATAGCTCGGTCAGGGCCGCCAGGGTGCCGAACGACCCGGTCATCAGCTTCGACAGATCGAAGCCGGTGACATTCTTGACCACCCGGCCGCCCGACTTGAACGGCTCGCCGCGCCCGGAGACGCCCTGGACGCCCAGCACGTGGTCGCGCGCCGCACCCGCCGACAGCCGGCGCGGTCCCGACAGGTTGGTGGCCACCAGTCCGCCCAGCGTGCCCGGCGGATCATCCGGTCCATCGGGCTGGCCCAGCAGGGCGCGCCAGTCCGGCGGCTCGAACGCGAGCATCTGGCCGGCCTCGTCCAGCGCCGTCCGGATCTCCGACAGAGGCGTTCCCGCTCGCGCGGTCATCACCAGCTCGTTGGGCGCATAGTCGACGATGCCGGCGATCCCGCTCAGGTCGAGGCGATGCGCGGTGTTCGACGGCCGGCCGATGTCCGCCTTGGTGCCATGGCCGATCAGGTCGAGCGGCGTCGCCTCGGCCACGGCCCAGGTGATCAACTCCGCGACCTGCTCGGGCGTGTCTGGACGGTACGTCTGGGTCATGGGAAAGCGTGTCCGATCGCGGTCAGAATCGCGGAATGTCGGGGAACGGCATCGATCCGCCCGAAATCTGCATCCGGCCCAGTTCCGCGCAACGATGCAGGGTCGGGAACACCTTGCCGGGATTGAGGAACTGGCCGGGATCGAAGGCGCATTTCAGGCGCTGCTGGTGGGCCAGGTCGATTTCGTTGAACATCGTGCCCATCAGGTCGCGCTTCTCGACGCCAACGCCGTGTTCGCCGGTCAGCACGCCGCCCACCTCGACGCAGAGTTTCAGGATCTCGGCGCCGAAGGCCTCGGCCCGCTCCAGTTCGTCCGGCACGTTGGCGTCGAACAGGATCAGCGGGTGCAGGTTGCCGTCCCCGGCGTGGAACACGTTGGCGCACCGCAGGCCGTAGCGGGTGGACATCTCCGCCATGCGCGTCAGCACGGCCGGCAAAGCATGGCGCGGAATGGTGCCGTCCATGCAGAAGTAGTCCGGCGAGATGCGCCCCACGGCCGGAAACGCGGCCTTGCGCCCGGCCCAGAACAGCGCCCGTTCGGCGTCGCTGGTGGAGACCCGCAGCGAGGTGGCGCCATTGCCCGTGGCGAGGGCCTCGACGCGCGCGATCAGGTGGGTGACCTCGGCCTCCGGGCCGTCCAGTTCGCAGATCAGCAGCGCCGCCACGTCCAGCGGATAGTCGGCGTGGACGAAATCCTCGGCGGCGTGAATGGCCGGCTTGTCCATCATCTCCAGCCCGGCCGGAATGATCCCCCGGGCGATGATCTCGGCCACAGTGGCGGCGGCCGATTCGGTGTCGGGAAAGCCCATCAGCACGGCGCGCGCGGTCTCCGGCGCCCGCAGGATGCGCACCGTGACCTCGGTGATCACACCCAGCAGCCCCTCCGAGCCCGTCACCACCCCCATCAGGTCATAGCCGCCGGGGTCCAGGTGCTTGCCGCCCAGGCGGACCACCTCGCCCGTCATCAGCAGCATTTCGACGCCCAGCAGGTTGTTGGTGGTCAGGCCGTACTTCAGGCAATGCACGCCGCCGGCGTTCTCGGCCACGTTGCCGCCGATGGAACAGGCGATCTGGCTGGACGGGTCGGGCGCGTAGTAGAACCCCTGGTCCTGCACGGCGGTGGTGATGGCCAGGTTGGTCACGCCGGGCTGGGCGACCACGCAGCGGTTCGAGATGTCGATATCGAGGATGCGGTTGAACTTGCCCAGGCCGAGCGTGACCGCGTCGGCCAGCGGCAGGGCACCGCCCGACAGCGACGTGCCCGCGCCCCGGGGCACGATCTTGACCCCGTTCTCGTGGCAGTAGCGCAGCACCGTCGAGACCTGCTCGGTCGTCGAGGGCAACACGACAATCAGCGGCGGCTGGCGATAGGCCGACAGGGCGTCGCACTCATAGGCCCGCAGGGCGTCCTCGTCGACGATCACGCCTTCGCCGGGCACGAGTCGTTGCAGGTCCCGGGCGATCGCCACGCGCCGGGCGATGACGCCGGCATCCGGCTCCGGCATCCGCATGGGCTTTCCTCACGCCAGAGGTCGGCCGGCCCGGGGTGCCGAACCGGCAGGACACCCGATGCCATCTATTCTGCCCGGGCGGAGGTTTCAATGGGAATCGCGTCTTGGGTTGTCCGCGGCCTCGCGGTGCCGGGGCCGACGCGTCGGGTTTCATGAGAAAAGAAGCGCCGGCGCTGACGCACCGGCGCTTGTCAAATTGGTGTCGCTCAAGTGTCCGGCGCGTCAGAACGGGAACAGGATATCGTAGATCTGCTGGCCGTAGCGCGGCTCGGTCATGTCGGTGACCGTCCCCCGGCCGCCGTAGGAAATCCGCGCCTCGGCGATCTTGTCCCAGGCGATCGTATTGTCGGATCGCACGTCCTGCGGCCGGATCACGCCGGTCACGGTCAGTTCGCGCAGTTCACCGCTGACCCGCACCTCCTGGCGTCCGGCAATCACCAGGTTGCCGTTCGGCAGGACCTGGAGCACGACGGCGGCGAGGCGGATGTTGACCGTCTCCGAGCGCGCGATCGTGCCGCTTCCGGCGTGATCACTGCTGGACCCGAAGTTGACCAGGTTCGACGGATCGACCTCGTTGGGGAAGATGTCGCTGAAGCCGCCTTCCAGGCCGAAGAAGCTCGTGACCCCGGCGCCTTCCTCGCCATTCCGGCCGCGCGCCAGGGTGTTCGCCAAGCTGGCCTGTTCGCCCTCGATATCGACCACCACCGTCAGGATGTCACCCACCTCGCTGGCGCGCTGGTCCTTGAAGAAGGCACGGGCGCCGGGCCGCCACAGGCTGTTCGGATTGGGCTGGGCGATCTCCGGCGTCGGCATGGGCATACTGACGGGCTTGTAGTCGCGCCGCAGCGTCGGGTTCTCCAGGTTGCTCATGGCCGGGGGCTCGCCCACCTCGGACAGTCGCTGCAGGGTGTTGCAACCGCCCAGCGCGCCGACGAGCAGTCCCGCGACACCGGCCAGGGCAACGCCGCGCGCGATGCGGCGCATGGCCCCTGCGGCGGGCCGAGGCATGGTGAAACGGATCGGAACGGACATCACCCTTCTCCAAGCCAGCAGGAACTCAATTCTCAGCGCACGGATGACTCAATACACGCCGGCCGTCATCGAGTCCGGGCGGACCCGGACCGTGTTCCGTCCTGTGACCTCGGCCAGAACCTCCTTGTTGGAGGCCACGTTGGCCACCCGGACGGTATCGCCCACGGCGCCGTCCTCCAGCGCGCGCCCGCGCGCGGTCACCGTCATGAACGGTGTTTCCAGCACCATCGTCACCGCCGCGTTGCGGGAGACGACCTCGGGCGGAATCACCTGGTTGGCGCGGACCGGCCGCCCGGACTGAATGTTCTGGCGCGCCGCCTTGCCGATCAGGTCCTCTGTATCGAGCAGGATGTCGGGGCGCAGGTCGCCGCGCCGCATGGAATCCCAGCGCACATCCTCGGCGGTCACGATCATGCCCCGCCGCAGCGGTCGGGTCAGCACAGGCACCTCGACGGACACATGCACCGCCCCGGTCAGGCGAACCGGCCGGGCGTTCGGACCATCAGCGGGCACGTTGAGCAACGCGTTGAAGCGGCCCGTCCGGTCGTCATAGTACAGATCGCGCACGGCGATCCGCACGTCTTCCGGCGCGCCGACGGTCGCGTGCACGTTGAGGGCGCTCACTTCGACCTCGGCCTCCGGCTGCATCCCGGCGGCAACAAGATGACGGCGCAGTGTCTGCAAAACCTCTTCGCGGCCGATCTCGTAGCCGCGCCGCGCCACGACGGTCTGCACGAACCGGCTGGCGGCGGTCCACGGCACGCCGTACTCCTCGGCCAGGTCGTTCAGGTAGTGGACGTCCAGCACCACGCGCTCGCCCGGCGCCGGGGCATGGCCAACCGGAACCTGCGACAACTCCCGGGACAGCCCGCCGAACACGTCGCCCAGATGGATGAACGGCCGCTCGATGGTCGATTCCGGCCGCAGCACGGCGCGGGCGGGACCGCCGCCGGGAAGCCCATGCACCGACGCCAGCACACCAGAGGCGGTGCCGCGCCGGTTGGCGGCCTCGACCAGGGCTTCGGCGAGCGCCGAGATATCGGCGGGCCCCGACGCCGCGCCCTCGGCTGGCGACGTCGCTTCCGTGGTGGGCAGGGCCACCTCGTTGGCCATGCCCGCGCCCGGCACCAGAAAAGCCAGGGCCAGGGCACCCGCACCGACGACTTGGAAAACGGACCGCAGCATCGCATTCCCTCCCGCCGGACGCCGCGCGCCCGGCCGGTTGTCAGATCCCCCTATTTCATCCGCGAGACGGTGGACATCATTTCGTCCGCCGTGCTGATGACCTTGGAGTTCATCTCGTACGCCCGCTGGGCGCTGATCAGTTCGGTGATCTCGGCCACCGTGTCGACGTTCGACGATTCGAGGAACCCTTGCAGCACCGTGCCGTAGCCGGGCTGACCCGGGTTGTTGGCCGTCGGCCCGCCGGAGGCCTCGGTCTCGGTGAACAGGTTGTCGCCCTCGGGGTTGAGGCCGGCCTCGTTCGGGAAGATGGCGAGCTGGATCTGGCCGGCGTTCTGCAAGGCGTTCTGGCCGTCCAGCTTGTAGAGCACCTCGCCCGACGCATTGACGGTGATGCTGACCGCCTCGTTCGGAATGGCCTGGATGCCCTGCACCTTGTAGCCGTCGTGGGTGACCACCTCGCCGTCGGGGTTGAGCTGGAACGACCCATCGCGGGTGTAGCCGGTTTCGCCGGTCGGCAGGTCGATCTGGAAATAGCCCTTGCCCTGGATGGCCATGTCGAGGCTGTTGTCGGTGCTCAACATGCTGCCTTGCTCGGTGATCCGGTAGACGGCGGCGGTTTTCACGCCCAGGCCCACCTGCACACCCGCCGGCACGATGTCGCCCGCGTCGGAGGAGGTGGAGCCGGCGCGGCGCAGCGACTGGTACAGCAGGTCATGGAACTCGGTGCGACGGCGCGAATAGGCCGTCGTGTTCATGTTGGCGATGTTGTTCGAGATGACTTCAACATTCTGTTGTTGCGCCAGCATTCCGGTCGCACCGATGTTGAGCGCGCGCATGTTCTCCTCCGCTCCGCCTCTTATGCGTTCTTGGCGCCGGACAGGACCGAGATGGCCCTCCGCTGCCGCTCCGATTCTGACTCGATCATCTGTTGCACCGATTCATAGGCCCTGTGGACCTCGATCATGTGCGTGATCTGTTCCATTCCCTGGACGTTCGAGCCTTCGAGCATTCCCTGCTGGAGGGCGACGACCTCGACCTCTTGAGGTTCCTGGTCATCGGCATCCAGAAGGCCGGCCTCGACCCGGCGCAAGCGCTCCGGGTCCTCGAATTCCACCACGCGCAGCCGGCCGATGGCGCCGTTTTCGGTCGACACCGTGCCGTCGCGCGAGATGGTGATGTCCGTTTCGTTGGGCGCGATGAAGAACGGCGTGTCGTCGGCGCTCATCACCGGGTGCCCGGAACTGGTCACGATCATGCCGTCCTGATCCAGCATCAACCGTCCATTGCGGGTGAAGAAGCGCCCGAAGTCGGTCTCGACCTCCAGATAACCCTGCCCGCTGATGGCCACGTCCAGCGGGTTCCCGGTGTGGGTCATCGGCCCTTCCGACATGTCGCGGACCGTGCCGTAATCCAGCGTGTAGGACAGCCTGTCCGGCGACGGGCTCTCGATCCCGCGTGAGCGCGCCAGGTACTGTGTGAACAGCGTCGCCTCCGACTTGTAGCCGGGCGTGTTCATGTTGGCGATGTTGTTGGCCACGACGTCCATCTGCCGCCACAGGGCGGTTTGGCGGGACAGGGCGATGTAAGACGGCGTTTGCATGGGCTCGACCATTCGCGGAACAACGAGGGATCTCCACCGCAGGCGGATCCCGGCCGCAACCATGCAGGCCGCGTGCCAGCCGTCCCGGGTCCGGTATTGGCTCCCGGAGGGCGCCTTTGGCGCGCCTGTCCGGGGTGCGTGCTTGGGGAACCGGGGTGCTCATTGCCGGGCAGTTCTTGCCGGGCACGATGCGGCGCCGCGCCCAGAGTCCCTTCGCGCTGAACGAATTTTTAAGGAGTGCCGCCTACGCTTCGCGGTACGCCAGATCGCCACTGTGCCGCGCGTCGGACGCGGTGGCCGTGGCGTCGCGAGACCGGGGCGGCCCGGCCGGGTCCACGGACCCCGACACGATCCGCCCGCGTCTGGTCCGCGCCCCTTCGACCCCGCCACGGATTGCCGAGCCCATGGCCGACGACCTTGAAGAAGACTACGACGCCGCCGACGACAGTTTCCAGGAAGAGGGACGAAAGGGCGGCGGCGGCAAAAAGAAACTCCTGCTGTTCATTCTGCCGGTTCTGCTGGTGGTCGGCGGGGCCGCCGGCGCGTTCTTCACGGGGCTGCTCGATCCGGTCATGAACATGGTCACCGGCGGCGGCGATGAAACGCACGCGGCCGGCGACGCGCACGGCGGCAACGGCGGTGGCGGTCATGGCGGCGAAGGTGGGGACGGTGCCGGGGTCCTCGGACAAACCGTGTTCTACGACCTGCCCGAGATGGTCGTGGATCTGAACGCCGGCGGCCGCAAGTCGCACTTCCTGAAAGTCCGCGTGAGCCTGGAACTCGCCAGCCAGGCGGATGTTGCGACGGTCGAGGCAGTCATGCCGCGCGTGATCGACAACTTCCAGGTCTTCCTGCGCGAGTTGCGGATCGAGGATTTGCAGGGCGCCGCCGGCATCTATCGCGTGCGCGAGGAGTTGTTGCGGCGGGTCGGCAACGCGGTGCGACCGGCCCGCGTCAATGCCGTTCTGTTCAAGGAAATGCTGGTGCAGTAGGCGAACCGCCGGCGGCGGCGCCGGCGGACAAGACGCCCCCGAGACCCGAGGATACGGCTGACATGACCCCCTCCGACGAACCGGGCCGCGAGGTTTCACAGGAAGACGAGGAAGCCATGATGGCCGAATGGGCCAACATGGTGGACGAAGATGGTGGTGCCGGCGGCGGGAGCGGTGGCGGGGGCGACGGCGAAGATGGCAATGCTGACGCCATGGCCGCCGAATGGGAGGCCATGCTCGGCGACAACGGTGAGGACGGCGAGGTTGCCTCCAGCGTCGCGGGCCGGGAAAGCACCCGGGTCCTGAACCAGGACGAAATCGACAGTCTGCTCGGCTTCGACGAGTCCGAGGAGATCGGCAGCGACAAGTCCGGTATCCAGGCCATCCTGAACAGCGCGCTGGTCTCGTACGAACGCCTGCCGATGTTGGAGGTGGTGTTCGACCGGCTGGTGCGCATGATGTCGACCAGCTTGCGCAACTTCACGTCGGACAACGTCGAGGTCTCGCTCGACAACATTTTGTCTCTGCGCTTCGGCGACTACCTGAACTCGATTCCGCTGCCGGCGATGCTGTCCGTGTTCAAGGCCGAGGAGTGGGACAACTCCGGCCTACTGACCATCGACTCTTCCATGATCTATTCCATCGTCGACGTCCTGCTGGGCGGCCGGCGCGGCACGGCGGCCATGCGGATCGAGGGGCGGCCGTACACGACCATCGAGCGCAACCTGGTCGAGCGCTTGGTGCATGTGGTCCTGGCCGATCTGTCGGCGGCGTTCGACCCGCTGTCACCGGTCACCTTCCGGTTCGAACGCCTGGAGACCAACCCGCGCTTCGCCACCATCTCGCGCCCCGCCAACGCGGCCATCGTCGCCAAGCTGCGCATCGACATGGAGGATCGCGGCGGTCGCCTGGAACTGTTGATCCCGTATGCCACCCTTGAGCCCGTGCGCGAACTGCTGTTGCAGATGTTCATGGGCGAGAAGTTCGGGCGCGACTCCATCTGGGAAACCCACCTGGCCGAGGAGATGTGGTTCACCGAGGTCCAGATGGAAGCCATCCTCGACGAGGTCGAACTGCCGCTGCGCCATATTCTTCGGCTCGAGGTCGGCTCTCAGATCATGTTCAACGCCACGCCCGATTCGACCGTGGTCCTTCGTTGCGGCGACGTGCCCATGTTCGCCGGCCGCATGGGGCGACGCGGCAACAACATTGCCATCCGCGTCGATCGCAAGGCTTGGCAGAAAGCTTCGCCCGCGTAACGTCCGGCAGACCGACCATGGTCGCGGCCGCCGGATCCCCGGCCCCGCTCGCCATGGCAGCGCAGAGGCGCCCATGTCCTTCAGCTTCCTTCTCGACGTCATCATCGTGGCGTTGCTTGTCCCGACCATCGTGTTCGCCTGGATCCTGAACGGGCGACTGGCCGATCTGCGCCGCAATCGGGATGAACTGGCGCGGCTCATTTCCGAGTTCAACGAGGCGACGCAACGCGCCGAATCGGGCATTCCGAAGCTACGCAAGGCGGCCGACGACGCCAGTCGCGGTTTGCAGGACCGCGTGGAAAAGGCCCAAACCCTGCGCGACGACCTCGCCTTCATGGTCGATCGCGCCGACACGGCGCTCGGCAAGCTGGAAGACGGCGTGCAGGGCCGCCGCGCCCGCGCGCCGGACAGCGCGCCCGCGCCCTCCAGCCTGGGCGCGCGCTCCCACGCGCCGGGTGCGTCCGCCGGCCGGGCATCCGCGCCGGGGGGCGGCGTTCCGGCCCCACCGCCGGTGCCGGGGCGTCGCCCGGTGCGCGCCGCCGCGCCGCCACCCGCCGCGACGGCGGCCGCGTCGACGGTCTCCGATGACGGCGACGACCAGTTCTTCATTGAGGACGAACGCTCCGAAGCGGAACGGGAACTCCTGCGGGCGCTGCAATCCGCGCGGTGATCGGCCGACGTTCGTGTCTTCGCGGTCCCGCCCGAGACCGCGGCGCTCCGACCGTGGCCGCTTTTCTGGTTTCTTAACGGGTCTCTGCTGTACTGCGCACACGCGGCGGCGCGCATGGCGCGTCCGGGGGACCGCAGAAGGGCAGAAGGAAGGTATCGGGATGCCCAAGACCAGGGCCAAAACCACCGCGCGAAAGGGCCAGCGGACACGGCGGAAAGCGTCGCCACGGGTGGGCGTCCTGCACCTCGTGATCGTCGCTGGTGTTCTCATGCTCTCCGTGCGAGTCGGCACACTCTACGAGGACATCAACGGCTGGGGCGCGTCGGTCCAGGTGGGCCAGACCCAGGCCATGGCCGTCGAAGCCACCGCCGCCGAGCCGCCTCGGGTCGGGCCGGAGGCGGAACCGACCGGCCAGGTGACACCTGGCGGCGCACCGCCGCCGCCGACCGGCGGCGCCCCGGACATGGCGGCCGAGGCCGTCGCCGGCACGGCGCCCCCGGGGTTCACGCAGTCCGAGATCAACCTGTTGCAGCGCCTCGCCGAACGCCGCGAGGAACTGGACGCCATGGAGCGCGAGTTGACCGACCGCGAGGCCCTGCTGCAGGCAGCCGAACGGCGCATCGAAACCCGCATCCAGGAGCTGAAGAATCTCGAATCGGTGATCCAGGATTTGCTGGGCGAGCATTCCGAGCAGGAACAGGCGCGCATCGATCAGCTGGTCAGCATCTACGCCACCATGAAACCGGCCGACGCCGCCCGCATCTTCAACGACCTGGAAATGCCGATCCTGCTGCGCGTCATCGAAACCATGAAAGAGCGCAGTTCCGCCGCCATTCTGGCCGAGATGTCGCCGGCCAGGGCCAAGGAAGTCACGACCGAGTTGGCCCGGCGCCGCGCCCTGCCGGGTACCGATCCGTTCGCGGCGAATCAGGAGGCGGCCCTGCAATAAGGCGGGGCCAGACCGGCCAAAAAGGATAGACGAAGTCCTTGGCCGAAAACGGGACTTGCACCAGCGCGTGGGCATCTTATAAGTAGCCTCGAGGGTACGCGGGCTGGTTTGGAACGGGTTGGTGCCGTGTGCGAGAATGGGGAGAGAAATGGCCGTCGACAGCGAAATGCGCATCCTGATCGTGGATGACTACAAGACCATGCTCCGGATCATCCGGAACCTGCTGCGCCAGCTTGGCTTCAACAACATCGACGAGGCGATGGATGGCAGCCAGGCGCTGCAACAGCTTCGGTCCGGCACCGAATACGGACTCATCATCTCCGACTGGAACATGGAGCCGATGACCGGCCTCCAGCTTCTGCGCGAGGTGCGGGCCGACGCGAAGTTGAAAGGCACGCCCTTCATCATGGTCACGGCGGAATCCAAGTCCGAGAACGTGATCGCCGCCAAGGAAGCGGGTGTCTCCAACTACATCGTCAAGCCGTTCAACGCCGAGACCCTCAAGTCGAAGATGGTCAGCGTGCTTGGTGATTTCTGACGCGCCGCGTCAAGGCTCGACGCCAGGCCCCTGATGGTCCGGGGCGGCCGTTTCGGGCGCGACGCGGCACCGTTGGGCGCGGTTCGTGTGTCCAACAATAAATCATTTGTTCAGTCTCTCGTGTCACGCTGCCAATCACCCGGCCGACGGGCTCGGCCGGACTCCATGTCAGGATGGGAGGAGGCACCGTGAGCACGTACAGGCACCCCCTGCCGCGTCTTGCCATCTCACGCTAGGATGGCCCTTGCCATGTCCCCATGGGACCCGCCGGCCCCCGCGCCCGCCTTTCCGAAACGAGACCCGTTCACCCCCTATGGGGCCTACGGCGGCTCGGATAGCGCGCGGCAGTGGGTCGTCGCGCCGATGGCGCGCGGCTCTTTGGCCCTGTTTCTGGCGCTCTACCTGCTGCTTCTCGCCTTTTTCATCATGCTGACGGCGCTCTCCGCCCTGGAAAACGAACGGGCCCGGGCCGTGATGGACAGCCTGACGGTGACCTTCGCCAAAACCACCACGGCGGATGAGTCCCTGGGGCGCCTGCCGACCGAAAGCCTGGTGCGTGACACGCGGGCCGCCGAGACCTTCATCGCCATCATCCGCGATCTGATCCAGGTCGCGATCCCCGAAGCACGGATCGAGCCGATCGTCGCGGGCCGCGAGGTCGAAGTGTGGATCCGCGCCGAGGCTGTGTTCGAACCGGGACAGGCCGACATCCGCCCGGCCAGGTACCCCACGCTGGACGGCATCGTCGCGGCGCTGGCCGCCGCGCCGGCCGGTCAACGCTTTGAGATGGCGGCCGTGTTCCTGTCCGGCCCTCAAACGGAGGTTGACACCCCCACCTTGCCGGTGTCCGGGGACGATCTGCCGACCCGCCGCGCCGGCGACCTCGGCCGCACCATGACCGCGCGCGGGGCCGCGCCCGGCAGCGTGTTCGTCGGGCTCGCACCCGGTGATCCGGACTGGATGCGCCTTGTGTTCCGGGCCGTCGACGTGACCGGGTGGACGCCGGACGTCAGCGCCGCCCCGGGCGGTGGGGCGCAGACTGTCGCACCGACGCCGCGTGTGGCGCCCGAGGATGAGGGATCGACCGAAAATCCGCCGGTGCAGGCGCCGGACGTCTCGTTGGAGGGTGCCCAAACACCCGAAGAAAGTGATAATGTGCAGAGGGGCTTGTCGGGGGAAGCGTCAACCGGGCTTCAGGTTGACGATGGATCAGCGCGGGACGGTCGCGTCCCCGTTCCACCGGCAAGGACAGACTGATGACAGGTTCGCAAGACCACGCCCCATCAACCAGCACCGCCTGGATGGTCACATTCAGCGACCTCGTGGTCCTGATGCTGGCGTTCTTCGTTCTCATGTTCTCCATGACCTCGTTCAAGGCGGAGACATTCCAGAGCCTGTCGGCCTCCCTTACCGAAACCTTCAATCCGCGCCCGGCTCCGGTCCAAACAGAGGACGGCACCGATCCCGCGATCGTCGCGCCGGCCCGCCCGCCCGGCCAGGGCCTGGGCTACCTCGCCTCGGTGCTGGAAACAACGTTTGCCAACGACCCCCGGTTCGCCGGCACGTTGGTCCAGTTGCTGGACGGCCGCCTGGTGATCCTGATGCCCGCCGACCTGCTGTTCGAGGCCGGCCACGCCGACGTGGCCGTGACGGCGCGGCCGGTCATTGCCGAGCTTGGCGCCCTGCTGGCCAACCTTCGCAACCGCGTCGCCGTCGCCGGGCACACCGCCCCCAACCCCGTGGACGCCGACAGCCCGTTCCCGGGCGCCTGGGAGTTGTCGCTGGCCCGCGCCGCCGCCGTGGCCAACGGCCTGCGCCGCGCCGGCTACCCGGCTCCGCTGGAGGTCTGGGGACACGCCGACACGCGCCACGACGCGTTGCGCGGGGTGCAGGAGGCGGACCGCGCCCGGCTGGCGAGGCGGGTCGATGTCGTCGTGCTGCCGGATCGCCCCCAACAGATCCCCCATGCCGGACGGGAGGGCCGCGCCGGATGAGCCGGATCGTCGTTCTTCTGCTGACCCTGGCCGCGACCGCCGTGGTCGCCACCCTGACGCCCGTCCCTCCGGCGCGCGCCGCCGAGGTCATGTCCTCGTCGCAAGACGGCTTCGGCCGCATGGTGTTCCGGTGGGACGATCCCGTGCGCTACTCGGTCGAGGTGCGGGGCAACACCCTGTTCGCCGAGTTCGACGCGCCGGTGGCCTCGGACGTCATCATGGTGCCGTTGCGCCTGCCCGACTATGTCGAGACGGTGTACGTCTCGGGCGACCGGCGCACGGTGTCCATGCCCCTGAAGGGCGACTTCACGCTGAACGTGTTCACGCTGGGCAACGGCGTCGTTGTCGACCTGCGTGGCGGCCCCGCCGCCGAGCCCCCCGCTCCGCCGCCGGCACCGGCCGAGACTGCCTCGGCTCCTGGCACGGTTCGCGTGCGCACCGGCAAGCACGAGGGCTTCCAGCGCATCGTGTTCGACTGGCCCCGCGCGGTGGGCCACAGGATGACCGCCGACGACGATCGCTTGGTGCTGCGCTTCGACCGGCCCGCCCGGCTGGCCGTGGACCCGATCCGCGACGACCTGCCGGCGGGCTTTTTGAATGTCACCAGTCGCATCGACGGCGACGACAGCGTCTTCGCCCTGAGCGTCCCCGAGGGCGCCACGGCCCGCACCTACACCGCCGGGCCGAAGGTGGTGATGGACATCACCATCCCACCCGAACCGCCAGCGGAGCAGGTCGCGGCCGCCCAGCCTGAGACGGAGCCCGAGGCCGAGCCAAACACCGAACCGGAACCGGCGTCCGACTCCGACCCCGAGGCGGCTCCAGAGGACGCGGAGCCACAAGACGCGGCGCCCGCCAATCAGGGGACCCCGGCCACCGCCACGGGCGATGGCCCCGCACCAGACCCGGCGGACGACGCTGGCGAATCGCCGTCAGCGTCCATCGCCGCGCCCAAAGACCAACCGCAGCCGGTCGCGCAGAGCGCTGAAACCGCCCCGGATGACCCGTCCGATCCGGACGCCGAGGCGGCACCCGATGCGGAAGGCACTGGGGCGGACGGCACTGGGGCGGAGGGCACTGGAGACGCGGCGCCGACGGACGCCGACGGCGCCGATCAAGCTGCCGCCGCCGATCAGCCCAACGCCGCCGAGACGGACGCCGCCGAGACCTCGACCGCCCCCAACGAAGCGGCGATGGAGCCCATCGCGGCCGGTGGCCCAACCCTCACGCCCGGCGCCGAGGAGGCCATGGCGGAACGCCTCGCCGATGCCGTGCGCCAGTCCGGCGAACAGGCGCAGACGACCGACGACGGGCGTCCGTCCGTCGTCAGCCTGGGCTTTTCATGGGATATGCCGACCGCCGCCGCCGTGTTCCGCCGGGGTGGATACCTTTGGGTGGTGTTCGACCGCTTCCAGGAGGTCGACCTCGACCTGCTGCGGCGGCTCGGCTCCGGCGTTGTGCGCAGCGTCGACCAGGTCCGCATCGGTCCGAATTCCACCATCGTCCGCATGACCACCTCACCGGGCTACAATCCGTCATTGCGCCGCGACGGCCTTCTGTGGGTGGTCGATCTGATGCGGCGGCCGTTGCGTCCGGAACGCCCCATTCGCATTCAGGTGCAGGAATCGTCCCCGGTCGGGGCGCGGCTGCTGCTGCCGGTGGTCGAGGGCGGACGCGTGGTCCCCGTGCGGGACCCGGAACTGGGCGACCAGTTCTTTGTGCTGCCGCTGATCCAGCTTGGCCACGGTGTGTTCCCGGCCCGGACCTTCCCCGAACTGACCATGCCCGTGACGGCGCAGGGCGCGGTGGTGGTGCCGCTGTCCGACCGCATCGAGATGCGCTCCAGCCGCAGCGGCGCCGAGATCACCGCCGACGGCGGCCTGACCCTGTCGCCCGACACGGCGCGCCTGGACGCCCTGGCCAACCTCGGCGACGACGCGCTGCGGCACGTGTTCGATATCCCCGCCTGGCGGCGCGAGAGCGAAGACAAGAGCTATCACGACATTCTGAACGACCTCCAGTTCGCCGTCGCCATGGCCCCCGACAGCCGCCGCGCCGAGGCCCGGCTGGAACTGGCCCGCTACCACTTCGCCAACGGGTACATCCCCGAAGCCCTTGGCGTGTTGCGCGCGCTGACCGACGAAGACCCGCAGATGGTCAACACGCCAGCGGTTCGGGCGCTGCGCGGGGCGGCCCAGTTCCTGATGCATCGCTACGGCGAGGCCGTGGACGACCTCAGCCACCCCAGCCTCGCCGACGTGGACGAGGCCGCCTTCTGGCGTGCCGCGGCGCAGTCGCGCATGGGCCACGCCGGCCTGCAGGCCGCCGTGCTGGAAGCCACCGGCGCCGTGCTGGAGAACTATCCGCCGGACGTGAAGATTCCGCTCGCGTTGGTCGCCGCCGAAGCCACCATCGAGGCGGGCGATGACCTCGCCGCCAATACCTTCCTGGAGGCCGCGCGCGACCCGGACTACAACACCACGCATGACGAGGCCGTGATCCAGTACCTTGAAGGCAAACTGATGGCCAGCACCGGCGCCTTCGAGGCGGCCCTCGCCGCCTGGCGCGAAGCCGAGGCGGGCCAGAGCCGCCGGCACGCCGCGCTGGCCGCCCGCGATCGCCTGGACATGGAACACAGGCTGGACCTGATCACCACCGAGCAACTGATCAACGGCCTGGAGGACCTGCGCTTCGCCTGGCGTGGCGGCGATTTCGAATACGACCTGCTGAGGGAACTGGGCGCCCTCTACCTTGAGGACAAGCGCTACGGTGACGCCCTGCGGACGCTGCGGCTGGCGGCGTCATACTTCCAGGAGCGCCCCGGGTCCGACGAGCTCATGGCCGCCATGCGCCGGATCTTCGACACTCTGTTCCTGGACGGCGGCGCCAACGACATGGCGCCCCTGACGGCCATCGCCCTGTTCGACGAGTTCCGGGAGCTCACCCCCACCGGCAACAAGGGCGACGAGATGATCCGCCGGTTGGCCGACCGTCTGGTGTCGGTCGACCTGCTGGACCCGGCCGCCGCCCTGCTGGAACGCCAGATCCGCTACCGTCTGCGCGGCCTCGACCGCTCCAAGGTGGGAGCCCGTCTGGCCCTCGTGTACCTTCTCAACCGCCAGCCCGGCAACGCGCTGGAGGCCCTGGAGAAGACCCGATTCGCGCCGCTGCCCGAACGCCTGGAGCGGCAGCGCCGCCACCTGCGCGCGCGCGGCCTGGCCGACACTGGCGACCCCGAGGCCGCCATCGCCCTGCTGGAAAACGACCCCAGCGAGGATGCGCGGGTGCTGCGGGCGGAAATCCACTGGCGCGACCGCAACTGGGCCGAAGCGGCCCGCGCGCTCGCCGAACTGGTGCCGCCGCCGCCGCAGGACAACGCGGCGCTGTCGGAAAAGGATGCCTTCCGCCTGATTGACTGGGCCACCGCCCTGACGCTGGCCGGCGACGAGACCGGCGTCTCCCTGCTGCGGCAACGATATCTTGACACGCTGGCCGGCACGCCGTTTCGTGATGCCTTCGACTTGGTCACGGCGACGCCCGAGTCGGGAGTCATCGACATCGCCTCGGTCGGCGGCAAGATCAGGCAGGCGGAAAAGTTCCGCAGCTATCTGACCGCCTACCGCGACAAGCTGCGGGACGAACGCCTCAGCGCGATCAACTGAGACTCCACGCCTTGATGCTTGATGCCCACGGCGGTTGAGGGCGGCTCATCCGCCAAGCCGCACCGGCCCGCTCGCCAAAGGACGCCCGCGCGCCGTGTTCCAGATCACCCCTGACATCCTGCTCCGCGCCTATGCCTCGGGCCTGTTCCCCATGGCCCGTGCCCGCCACGACCCGAAGGTCTACTGGGTCGACCCGGACCAACGCGGCGTGCTGCCTCTCGACGCCTTCCACGTGTCCCGCTCGTTGCGCAAGACCCTGCGCCGGCAGGTGTTCGAGGTTCGCGTCGACACCGCCTTCGCCGACGTCGTGGGCGGCTGCGCCGACGCGGTGCCGAACCGCCCGGAAACCTGGATCAACGAAGAAATCGAGACGCTGTTCCTGGACCTGCACGCACGCGGGCTGGCGCACAGCGTCGAGGTGTGGCGCGACGGTCAGCTGGTGGGCGGGCTGTACGGGTTGGCGCTGGCCGCCGCCTTCTTCGGCGAGAGCATGTTCTCGCGCGCCACCGATGCCTCGAAGGTGGCGTTGTGCCATCTGGTCGCCCGCCTGCGCGCCGGCGGCTTTCGCCTGCTCGACACCCAGTTCATCACCGACCACCTGGCCCAGTTCGGCGCCCGCGAGATCCCGCGCGGCCTGTACATGGACCGCCTGGACGACGCCATGCACAAACCGTGGGGCACGTTTCACTGCGATCCGGAGGCGGTCTCGTCGGCGCTGGCGGCGCTGTCCGCGCCGCCGCCGGATGCATCGGCGCATTCCAACACCCAGACGTCATAGACCGGGTGTTCCAGGGCCGACAGCGACGGGCTGGAGGCGAACATCCAGCCCTGGAAGATCTTGCGCGGCGCCTCGCCTGGACGGTTTTCGCTGATCTCCAGGAACGCGGCATCCTCGGGCGCCTGGTCCGGCGCCGTGCGGCGGCAGGCCCGCACAAGGACCTCCACGCCCTCCAGGGTAACCCGCTCACCCACCGGTACCGCGATCTGGTCGACGCGCGCCGTCGACTTGTCGAGCCAGCGCAGCACCACCCGGTCGGAGTCGATGGTCGGGCGGTCGAACGTCGTCGAGGGGGCCGGGTCGTCCTGCGCCGCCACCGTGCCGGCGGCCGGAACGGCGGCGCCGGCCAGCACGGCCCCGACCAAGCCAACCAGGGGCAGCGTCACGATACCATGGCGGAGAAGACGGCGGGCGGGCATGGTCGGATCAGGCATGGTCGGGCGATCTCGTGGCGGGTGGAGACGGAAACGGGCGCGGGTCTCGTTTGCCGCACCAATCGGGCGGAAGCAAGGCAGGCCTGGATGGTCATGGCCCGTCCGGCGCCGCCCCCAGGCGGATCACGCCCTTGACGTCGGCCGGATCGGCCACCGGCTTGCCCTTGCGGTAGATGCCGATGCGCCCCTGGCGGGCCAGAGCGATGGCCACGGTCCGGACCGGCCGCAGCAATGCGCGCCAGTCCCCGGACGCCCCCTCGGCCAGGTCCTGGGCGATGTCCGCCGGCGCCACCGTGCGGCCGGGATCGCACGTGGCCACGCGCCGCAGGATGGCGTCGGCAATGGCGTCGTGGTCCATGTTTGGCCTCCCCACGCGACACGCGCCCCATCGCCGGCCGGAGCCATGGCCCGCTCAGGACTCACCGCGGGTCCGGGCCCTTTCGATCACCGCGGCCAGCTTGTCGCGCTTGATCGGTTTCAGCACATAGCCCTTCGCGCCGGCGTCCAGGGCATTGAAGACGAGGCGTTCCTGGCCATGCGAGGTCACCATGACGATGGCGGCGTCCGGGAACTCGCTGACGATCAGGTGGGTGGCCTCGACGCCGTCCATGTCCGGCATGGTGATGTCCATGGTGACCAGATCCGGCGTCAACTGTCGGTAGGACGTGACCGCCCCCGCGCCGGTTGCCGCCGTGCCGATCACGGTATGGCCCAGGTCGGTCAGGATCGAGGTGATCTTCTCAACCGTGAAAATGGAATCGTCGACGACGAGAACACGAAGCGGGGCCATCACCTGGTCCTGCGCGGCGTGCTTCACCTGGTCATCGAACACGGCCCGGGGGCCGACGACACTGACGTCGAGGACTCCTTTCTCCGTGGTCAGGTGCATGATTGAGAAAATGGCGTCCCGGTGCTGTTGTATCCATTTCGTGTTGTCCAGAATCACCGGCGTCGAAAGGCTGATTGTCGTGTCGGCCAACTGAAGGTCTCCGGTCCCGAGTCCAAGCGCCATGTTGACGGCTTCCGCCGCGCAGTCGCGGCGATACGTCTCCCTGTCTTCCATGGGAAGGCCCAGGGACCCGACCATGCCGTCGACCAGTTCTTTCAAAAGCGTCTCGGCGAAGCTGAAGGCGACCAGAACGTTCACGGGCGCCCCCAACCCGGCCAGGACCGTCAGGCCCTGGATATGGAGGCTGTCAAGCCCGCGCGTCACCGTCGACACGTGGGTCACGCCGATCCCGGCCTCTTCCGAGAGGATCTGGCGCGTGCGTGCGAGGATGCACTCCATCAACCTCGGCATGAGGGTGTCGTCGAACGCGGGCGCCGACGATGGACCCAGGCCCTTGGGACCAAGCATGGTAGCCTCTCCCAACGAAAGCGGCATCCAATGGGATGCCCCCTACACAAGAAAGGCGCATTTTCCCCGAAAACACAAGCTTTGTTCGAATGTGGCCGCGATCACCCCCATCACACCCCCATCACGCGGCGGCCGCCTCCATGCCAAGAACCTGGCTGTGCTGGCGGAGAAACGCTTTTCCTTGCTGGTATCCCAGATGGAACAGGCGCTCCAGATTGGATCGGGACCAGTCAAGAGCCGTGTATTCCCATTGATCCGGGATGGGGAAATCTAGCCTCAAGGCGCGGATCATCATCTCCTCGTCGTGCTGCGCTTCGTTCCATTCCTCCAGTCTGTTATAAAAAATGTCGAGATTCGCGCGGTCCAGGGGAATCAACGCCGAGATGATGGACTGGCCATAGGCTGCCCACAGGCTGCGCGGGGGCTGGAGATACTCGGTATTGCCGAAGGAATTGAAGATGACGATGTTGTCGACCATCTTCCCGGTGTCCTTGATGAACTTGACAACGCCCTGGAAGTTAAAGGCTTCTTCCGTCGCGCCCTCGATGTAGCTTTTTCCGTATTTCTCCGCCGGGGGATAGATGAAGGGGAAGGCTCCCGTGGCCCCGAACACCTCCGGCGTAATCTGCTCCTTGGAAAATATCTGCATCTTGTGGTCGGTCAGGCAGTAGCTGTTCAGGTAGACTTCTTCTCGGATCAGTTTGAGCTTGCTGAAGTCGACAAGATCCTTGATGAAGGGCGTATGGGCGCACAGCCCCTTGCTCCAGGGCGTGACCAGGGCCGGCGTGCTGATGGCCCACCACGCCTGGATCAGATCACTGGCCAGTTTTTGGCCTTTGGTCATGTTGGTCTGGTTCATGACCCGGCGGTACCCGGGCATCTTGGACAGCAGGAACCGGTAGGCATCGGCCATGCGCCCGTATTTCTGGAAGACCTTGTAGTTCATCGGCACGAACCGGTAGATCTCATCCGAGATGCCAAGGTTCAGGGAGTTCTTGAGGGCACTGGCCCGGTCCATTCCCTTTGGCGCCAGATAGGTCAGGGCGACCGAGCCGCCACCCCCCGCGCCGGTGACCACGTCGAACTGCAGGCCGGCCTCCTCGAAGGCCAGCAGCGCGCCCGTCATCAGGCTGAAGTTCGGAGCGCCACCTCCCAGAACCAGTGCGTTGACCGGCTTCCGATGTGTCGTGTGTTCCACCATGTCCCCCGCCTTTTCATCTGAGAGGTGTGCGTTTCAGGAGTGATCATCGGCAGCGCTAGTCGGATGAGGACATCAGGTCGCGCGCGATGACGCGCTGGATGAACGCCGCGTCCTCGAACACCGAATAGTGCGTTCCCTCCCGCATGTGGACATGCAGGCGGCTGTTCGTGAACCGTCCCCAGCCCAGGACGTCCTCGCGCGACACGTAGGGATCGCCGCGCGAGACGAAGCAGGTGATGGGGATGTCCCAGGGGCGCCCTGGCCGGTACCGGTACTCCGTGGTCATCTCGAACTCCGCCCGCACCGCCGGCAGCATCAGGCGGCGCAGGTCCGGGTCGTTGAGGAACTCGTCCGAGGCGGCCATGTCGAACTGGCGGATGATGCTGGCGAACACGGCATCAGGCTGGCGGTAGGCGGGCACCAGGGGCTGATAGTCCGTCTGACCGACCAGGTGGCGCGCCAGGCGTCGCTCGAAGGGCCCGACGATGCGCACCCGGTCCGGCGGCCGCGCGCCCGAACAGAACAGGTGACGCGGCGGTGGCCGTCCCGAGTCCACGAGCGCCCGCGTCGTCTCATAGAGGGTCAAGCCCCCCAGGCAGTGGCCGAACAGAGCGTAGGGCCGGTCCAGAAGAGGGTCCATGTCGGCAAGCACGCTGGCCACGAAGGTGTCCATGTCGCGGACCGGCGGCTCGTGGATGCGCGACAGGCGCCCGGGCGGTTCCACGGCGACCAGTTCGATGGCCGGATGTGTTTGCGACGCCCAACTGTGAAAGGCCGCCGATCCGCCGCCGGCGAAGGGGAAACAGAACACGCGGAAGCGCGGATCGTCGCGCGGGGTGATGGGCATGAGCCATGCCCCCGCCCTCGGCCGGCCACCGCCCCGGTCGGCGCGACCGCCTCCGGTGCTGCGGCCTGGCCCAGGCGGCGCCTTGGGCGGGGTGGTGAGTCCGCCGTCTCCGGTCTCTCGCGCCCCGACGACGTCGGCGTTGGCGGCGCTGGCGGCGCTGGCAGTGACAGGGGTGGGCGCCGCGGTCTCCAGGCCCTTCAGGTCGGGCCAGACCTCGTCGATCACCTGGGCAATCGGGGGGCCCTGAATGAGCTTGGCCGGGGCAATGCGGACGCCCGTGGCCGCCTCCACGCGGTTGATGAGGGTGACGGCCATGAGGGAATCCAACCCCAGGTCCCGCAGCGGCTGCTCCGGATCGGGCGGCGTCCCCATGCCCAGGGTGGCCGCCGCCTGGCCCGTCAGGAACGCGGTCAGCGCCGCGCGCCGGTCGGCGGGATCGCCGCCGGTCAGACGGGCGCGCAGGTCCGCGCCGTCGTCGGCCAGCCCCTCGCCCGTGTCCGGCGCCGCCAGTTCCGCGTAGAACGGGGGCGGTGCCTGGAACTGGCGCAGGAACAGGGACCAATCGGTCAGCGTCACCACGGCCTGCGTCATGGGACCGTCGAACAGCGCGTCGAACGCCTCCCGCCCCTGGGCGGGGGGAATGTAGTCCATGCCCCGCGCGCGCCAGATGGCCTCGCCCCGCGCGCCCAGGGTCTCGGCCAGCCCGGCCTCGGCCCAGGGACCCCAATTGACGGACTGGGCGGGCAGGCCGACCGCCCGCCGGTGGGCGGCGAGCGCGTCCAGGCAGGCGTTGCCGGCCGTGTAGTTGGTCTGGCCGGCGGAGCCGATGACCGACAGGACGGAGGAGAAGAGCACGAACTCCTGAAGCGGCAGGCCGGCCGCCTCGCGGTGCAGCAACCAGGCGGCGTCCAGCTTGGGTGCCAGGGCCTCGCGGAACCGGGTCCAGGTCATGCCGTCGGCCATGCCGTCCCGCAGCACGCCGGCCACGTGGTAGATGCCTCGCAGGGGTGGGTCCATGGCGCGCAGGTCGGCCATCAGGGCGGTCAGGTCGCCCGGATCGGAAACGTCGGCCCGCGCCAGCACGACCTTGGCCCCCAGGGCCTCAAGCTGGTCCACCACCGACGCGGCGTTGGGGGTGTCGGCGCCCCGGCGGCTGGCCAGCACCAGCGTGGGCTCGGGCCGGTTGCGGGCGATCCAGGTCGCGGTCTCCACGCCCAGCGCGCCCAGCCCGCCGGTGACCAGATAGGTCCCGGGGCGCCCCTGGTCCACGCGCGGGGGTGGCGGTTCGGCGCGCACCAGACGGGCGGCGCGCCGCTCACCGCCCCGGAACGCCGCCTGGTTTTCGCCGTCGCCGGCGCGGAGGTGACGGGCGAGCGCCGGGATCTCGCGGTCCGGATCACCGCCGGCCTCCAGGTCCACCAGACCACCCCACGCGGCCGGCGCCTCCAGCGACAGGGACCGCCCCATGCCCCAGAGCCCGGCCTGCAGCACGTCAACGGGGGGCAGGGCGCTGGTGACGGGCATCGCGCATCGGGTGACCAGCCACAGGCGCGGCGGCCGGTCGAAGCGGTCACGGCAGTCGCCGA
>JGI12109J20283_10121856_pt1 | contig 26620 bp, 30 predicted proteins | sample ElkSlonscriptome_12_FD_20283 | JGI IMG/M metagenome (IMG submission 20283)
GTCATGCTCTCCTCCGGACCGGGGGCAGTCGGGTCAGGATTCGTAGCGTCGCAGGATCAAGGCCACGTTGTGTCCCCCGAAGCCGAAACTGTTGCTGAGGACGGCGTTCACGGGGGCCTCGACCGCCGTATTCGGCACGTGATCGAGATCGCAGTCGGGATCCGGGTCGGTCAGGTTGATCGTCGGCGGAATCACGCCCTGGCCGATCACCTGCGTCGAGATCACCGTCTCCAGCCCACCGGCCGCACCGAGGAGATGCCCGGTCATCGATTTGGTCGAACCCATACGCAGCGACTTCGCGTCGTCGCCGAAAGTCCGCTTCACGGCCAGTACCTCGCCCTTGTCGTTCAGGGGCGTCGAGGTTCCGTGCGCGTTGATGTAGTCGATCGCACTCGTGTCGACCTGAGCCATCCCGAGTGCCAGCTTCATGGCGCGGATCGCACCCGCCCCCTCGGGGTCGGGAGCGGTCATGTGGTGGGCATCACCGGTGAAGCCGAAGCCGGCCACCTCGGCCAGGATGTTCGCGCCCCGGGCCTTGGCGTGCTCCTCGGCCTCGAGCACCAGGACCCCCGCCCCCTCACCGATCACGAAGCCATCGCGCCCGGAATCGAAAGGACGACTGGCGAGCTCTGGCTCGTCGTTGCGCGTCGACATGGCCTTCATGTTGGCGAAGCCGGCCACCGTCATGTGCGTGATCGTGGACTCGGTTCCGCCGCAGACCATGGCATCGGCCATGCCGTTGGCGATGAGCATCGTGGCGTCGCCGATCGCGTGCGCCCCGGACGCACATGCCGACACCGTGCAGTAGTTCGGCCCCTGCAATCCGTGTTCGATCGAGACGATCCCCGACGCCATGTCGGCGATCATCATCGGCACGAAGAACGGGCTCACGCGACGCGGCCCCTTCTTCATGAGGATCGTGTGTTGCTCTTCGTAGACGATCATCCCGCCGATGCCCGACCCGATGATCACACCGATACGCTCGGGATCGTCCTTCGGCAGCTCGGCATGGCGGATCGCCTCGTTGGCGGCGACCAGCGCGAACTGCGTGAAGCGATCGTAGCGCTTGGCTTCCTTCGGATCGAGGTGCTCGGCGACCTCGAAATCGGTGACCTCACAGGCGATCTTCGTCCGATGATCGGCCGGGTCGAACTGAGTGATCGTTCCCGCACCGGACTTACCGGCGACGAGGTTCTCCCACATCCGGGAAACGCCGATCCCCACGGGGCTCACGGCCCCCATACCGGTGATGACGACACGTCGTTGCAGCACGCTGATCCTTCGTGCGGTCCGGGGACACCGCGCCCTCGAGGGCGCGATGGAAGATGGTTCGGCGCCGGAACGGAACGTGCTCCGGCGCCGGGAATCGCGTCAGAACTATTTCAGGCGCGCATCGAGGTACTTGATGGCCTCGCCGACGGTCCGCAGCTTTTCCGCGTCCTCGTCGGGAATGTCGACCTCGAACTTGTCCTCGAAGTCCATCACGAGCTCGACCTGGTCGAGCGAATCGGCTCCGAGGTCATCGATGAAGGAAGCCTCCATCGTGATCTGCTCGGCGTTCACACCGAGCTTGTCCTCGATGATCTTCTTCACCTCGTCGACGATTTCCGCCACGTCGATTCCTCCGTTTACACACTCTTGCTCGGCGTAGGCCCCGAACTGGGCACTACGCCATCACCATGCCCCCATCGCAATTGATCACCTGTCCGGTGATGTATGCGGCTGCGTCGGAGCAGAGGAACGCGACCACGGCGGCCACGTCGTCTCCGCTTCCCAGACGCTGGAGCGGAATCTGGGACTTCAGCGTTTCCACCGCGCTGTCGGGCAGATCCGCCGTCATCTCTGTCTCGATGAAGCCCGGCGCCACGGCGTTGACCGTGACCCCGCGGGCCGCGAGCTCACGCGCCGCTGAGCGCGTCATGCCGATCATGCCGGCCTTGCTCGCCGAGTAGTTCACCTGGCCAGCGTTGCCCATCTGGCCGACGACCGAGGTGATGTTCACTACGCGCCCCGCACGCGCTCGCATCAGGAGCGGTGCCACGGCGCGGAGGCAATGATAGGCGCCGTCGAGATTGGTGGCCATGACCTCGCGCCACTGCTCGGCCTTCATGCGGACCAGCAGACCGTCTCGGGTGATCCCGGCGTTGTTCACCAGACCGTACAGGGCCCCGTGAGCATCGACCGCCGCGCTCACGGCAGCGTCGACGGCATCCGCGTCGGCCACGTCGGCAGCGTGGACACTGATCTTCGCACCTTCGGCCTCGAGCGACGCCGCCACCTCGTTCAGAGCGCTTTCACGACGGGCGACCAGCGCGAGGTCGAAACCCGACGCCGCCAGACACCGCGCAATCGCAGTGCCGATGCCCTGACTGGCTCCGGTGACGAGAATCGCCCGACGGTCGGCCGCTGCCATGCTGTGGATCCTTCCGCTGCAACGCGCGACGCGGCAACCGTCGCGCGGTGATCCGGTGGTCCGGATCGCTCTCGTTCTCGCTGGGCCCCGGGGCGCCGGGGGTCGAAAAAACCTTGGCCGATGGAACGCGGTTCCACGGCAGATCGCCGGATGTTTACCCGCGCTCGCGAAGCAGGGCAAGCACTTTCTCCGTGCCCTCGACGTCGGAAGTCGCGATGAATTCGGCATTTGGGAAGCTGCGCGCCCCCATCGTCGTGAGCACCGATCCGGGTCCGACTTCGACGAAGGTCGACACGCCCTCGTCGACCATCCAAGCCACCGACTCGTGCCATCGCACCGGGGAGACGAGCTGCTCGACGAAGCCCTCGCGGAGCTCGTCGCCGCTTCGGCAGGGCTTGGCAGTCACGTTCTTGACGACCTGCGCGCCGGGATCGGCGAACGAGATGTCCTCGAGGAAGCGCGCGAAGTCGCCCTGGACGACCTCCATCAACGGCGAGTGGAAGGCGCCGCTGACGTTCAGCGGCATCACGCGTCGGGCCCCCGCGGCCTTCAACGGCTCGATCGCGGCCTCGACGGCCTCGACGTCACCGGAGATGACGGACTGGGCGGTGCTGTTCAGGTTCGCGAGAACCACACGACCGGCGTCGACACCCTCGAGCGCACCCGCGATGGCCGCGGGATCGAGTCCCATGACCGCCGCCATGGTCCCGGGGACCTTCTGGCCCGCGTCCCACATGAGTTCGCCACGACGCCTCACGACACGGAGCGCATCGTCGGCACTCAGGCTTCCGACCGCGGCCGTCGCACTGAATTCACCGAGGCTGTGTCCGGCCACGAACTCCGGAACGAATCCACCGAGGCGTTCCCGCAGAACGGTCGCGACGGCGAGGCTATGAAGCAGGATCGCGGGCTGCGCGTTCCGGGTCTCCGTCAGCTCGTCCATTGGACCTTCGAAGCAGAGCTTCGGCAGGTCGAATCCCAGGACCTCGCGCGCGGCCTCGAAGACGGCCGCGGCCTCGGGGAAAGCGTCGACCAGGTCGCGGCCCATGCCGACCTTCTGACTCGCCTGTCCCGGGAAGAGGAAAGCCACTCGCTTGCTCATCGTTTCCCTCCGTGTGGTGACCCTGGTGTCAGCCGTGCGTTTCTTCGCCGGCTTCGTTCGAAGCGGCGGTTTCGGCTGCCAGGGCGCGCTGTTCGCGCTCGATTTCCTGCTGGATCCGTCCCGCGATGTCGTCGCGCACACCCCGGTCGGCCACGCGGATCGCGTTCGTGATCGCCTGGGCCGAACTGCGGCCGTGGGCGATGATCACCACGCCCTTGCATCCCAGCAACGGCGCTCCGCCGTATTCGGCGTAGTCGAAAGCCTTGACGAATTCCTTCATGGACGGCTTCAGGAGACCCGCTCCGAGCGTCGCACGGACGTTGCCGCGGATCTGCTGCCGGAAGGCGCTCAACAGGTATCCGCCGAAGCCTTCCAGGGTCTTCAGAACCACGTTGCCCACGAAGCCGTCGCAGACGACCACCTGGGCGTGGCCCTCGAAGAGATGCTTGGCTTCGACATTGCCGACGAAATCCGGCTCGTGCGCGGCCAGCAGCGCGTGCGCGGTCTGCGTGAGCTCGTCGCCCTTGCCCGGCTCTTCCCCGATGTTGAGGAGGCCGACCTTGGCATCGGGCATCTGCAGCACGCTGCGCGCGTAGATCTTGCCCATGGCCGCGAACTGCAAGAGGTGCTGGGGCTTGCAGTCGACGTTCGCACCCATGTCGATGAAGAGGCACACTCCGCCGTCGGTCGGAATGACGGTCGCGATCCCGGGGCGCTGTACGCCCGGGAGTCGACCGATGACCAGGGTCGACGCCGCCGTGACGGCTCCCGTGCTGCCCGCCGAGACGAAGGCATCGGCCTCACCGTCGCGCACCAGTCCGGCACCGACGACGATCGACGACTGCTTCTTGCGCCGAACGGCTGCCGCGGGCGACTCGTCCATTCCGATCGAATCCGGCGCGTGGACGACCCGCAGGGCCAGGTCGGCCCCTCCGGCGGTTTCGATCTCACGCCGGACCTCTTCCTCGGGTCCGACCAACACGATCACGCTGCCCTCCAACTGGCGGGCAGCGGCGATGGCACCGGGAACGACGACCGAGGGACCGTGGTCTCCTCCGCTCGCGTCGACCGCGATGCGTGGTGGCTGGGCAGACGCCTGCACGTGGGGTCGAACTACTCGTCGACCTCGACGAATCGACGCTCACCGTAGTGACCGCATTCGTCGCAGACACGATGCGAGGCCTTGGCGGCTCCACAGTTGCTGCAACGGTCCAGATTCGGGCGCTGCAGCTTGTAGTGCGTACGGCGCTTGCGCTTGCGACTCTTCGAAGTCTTCCGCTTTGGAACGGCCATGGCCGCATTCTCCTTGGATCTGACCCGGGTTACCGCTCTCCGGCATCCCCGTCGCCCTCGTCGCCCGCCTGCTCACGCAGTTGACGGAGGGCTTCCCATCGAGGATCGATCTCCTCGTCCTCGTCGTTCTGGTCGTCCTCGACCGCACTCTCGTGATCCGGATGGACCACCCGTTGCGGCTCGTCGAGAACGACGGCCTCGAGAACGGCCTCGGTCAGGTCCACGAAGCCGCTCGGCTGGTGGATGACCCAGTTGTCGTCCTCGTCGAATTCGGCGTCGCCCCCACGCTGCGGCGTTCGGTAGACGACGATCTCGGCCTGCACCGGGTATTCGAGCTCGAACCGCTCGCCACTCCGATGGCACACCATTTCGCGCCGAGCGAAGAACTCTCCGTGGACGAGGACCTTCTGGTCCAGGTTTTCCACCATGAGCTCACCGCGAACGGCGACTTCGAATCCCGGAACCGCGTGCCCATGGAGGACCTGATCCTCACGCACGAGGCGATTGTCCAGTTCCAGCGGGGTCCGTCCCGGCTCCAGGCGCTCCAGATGCAGGATCACCCGTTCGTCCGGTTTCGACTGCCCAGCCACGTAGGTCTCCTTGGATGCGGAGCCGCGGCCGCGAAGCCGCCAGAGCACGGATCGGGGGCCGAGAGCCCGAAGAACCGATGACCAGAGACCAAGGGAGGAGGCCCCGAAGGACCTCCCCACTGGAACCCGTGAAATCTAGCAATCCGGCGCCCGGTGTCAAACCATCAGGAGCCGATCGCCCGATTCGCCCCCTAGCCGAAGACGATCCCGAGCTCGCGCTCCGCGTTCTCCGGCGAATCCGACGCGTGGACCGCATTGCTGCCGATGTCCGTCCCGAAGCGGAAGCGGATCGTGCCCGCCGTCGCCTCCTCGGGATTCGTCGCGCCGACCAGCTCGCGCATGCGCTTCACGGCGTCGTCGCGACGCACGTGGACCCCCACCACGGTGCCACTGGTCATGTAGCTCACGAGGTCGTTGAAGAAGGGGCGTTCCTTGTGCACGTCGTAGAAGGTCTGCGCCATGTCGTTGGACATGTCGAAGCTCTTGATGCGCACGATCTCGAAGCCGTTCGCGGCCACCATCGACAGGATGTCGGCGGTGTTGCCGGCCTTGAAGGCCTCCGGCTTGATCATCATGTACGTGTCCTGCATTCCGGGCTCTCCTAGTTGTTCTCGAGCGCGGCCTTGGCCGGCGCGTACTTCTCGGCCAGCAGCGGCACGAGATCACTGGGCTTCTTCGCGACCGGCACGCCGGCGGCGGTGAAGGCGGCTTCCTTGGATTCGGCGGTTCCCTTGCCTCCGCTGACGATCGCGCCGGCGTGACCCATTCGCTTGCCCGGAGGCGCGGTGCGACCGGCGATGAAACTCACGACGGGGATGCTGACCTTTTCCTGGATGTACTCCGCGGCCTTCTCCTCGTCGTCCCCACCGATCTCTCCGATCAGGATGGCGGCCTCGGTCTCGGGATCGGCCTCGAAGGCCTCGAGACAATCGATGAAGTTGGTCCCGACGATCGGATCGCCGCCGATTCCGATGCAGGTCGACTGGCCCAGGCCATTCCGAGTGAGCTGATCCACGACCTCGTAGGTCAGGGTACCCGAGCGGCTCACGACGCCGACCTTGCCTTCCCTGCAGATGTGTCCCGGCAGGATTCCGACCTTCGACTGGCCCGGCGAGATCAGGCCCGGGCAGTTCGGCCCGATCAGTCGCGCTCCGCTGTCCTTCACGAAGGTATAGGCGGCCATCATGTCGTTGACCGGCAGGCCCTCGGTGATGCAGACGACCAGCTTGATCCCGGCACTCACGGCTTCGTAGATCGCGTCGACGGCGAACGCCGGCGGCACGAAGATACAACTGGTGTCGGCCCCCGTGGCATCGACTGCGTCCTGCACGGTGTTGAAGACCGGAACGCCCACGGCCTCCTGACCGCCCTTGCCCGGCGTCACGCCGGCGACCAGGTTGTTGCCGGCACCGTATTCCTTCATCTGTCCGGCGTGGAAGCCGCCGTCGCGACCCGTGATACCCTGGACGACGATCTTGCTGTGCTGATTGATGAAGACGCTCACTGCGCACCTCCGGCGAGTTCCAGGGCCTTCTGCACGCCCTCGTCCATGGTCACGACCGGATGCAGCGAGGTCCCCTCGAGCATCTCACGCCCCTTCTCCTCGTTCGTCCCGGTCAAACGCACCACGATCGGCACCTTGACGTCGAGTTGCTCGGTGGCCTTGAGGAGCCCGGCCGCGACGTCGTCGCAACGGGTGATGCCGCCGAAGATGTTGAAGAGGATCGCCTTCACGTTCTGATCGCGAAGGATGATGTTCATCGCCTTGACGACCTTGTCCGGATTCGAGCTGCCGCCGATGTCCAGGAAGTTCGCGGGCATGCCGCCGAAGAACTGCACCAGATCCATGGTGGCCATGGCCAGGCCCGCACCGTTGACGATGCAGCCGACGTTTCCGTCGAGCTTCACGAAGCTCAGGCCGGCTTCCTTGGCCTCCATCTCCGATGCATCCTCGGCACTCATGTCGCGCATCTCGGCGACACGCTTCTGACGGTAGAGCGCGTTGTCGTCGATGTTCAGCTTCGCGTCGACGCTCCAGCACTCGCCGTCCTTCGTCTTCACGAAGGGGTTGATCTCGATGAGACTCGCGTCGGTGGCCATGAAAACGTCGTACAAGACGGTCAGTGCCTTCACCATGCCCTTGACGACGACGGGGTCGCTCGTGGTCTTGAAGGCCAATTGGCGCACTTGCCAACCCTGGACTCCGTAACGTGGGTCGACGGCCAGGGTGTGGATCTTCTCGGGCGTCTCCGCCGCGACGGCCTCGATGTCCATCCCGCCCTCGGCGCTCACGATGAACATCGGGCGCTTGCTCGCGCGGTCCATGATGAGGCCGATGTAGTATTCCTCGACGATGTCGACGGCCCGCGTGACGAGCACCTTCTCGACCGTGAGACCTTTGATGTCCATCCCGAGAATGGCGGTGGCCTTCTCCTTCGCCTCGGCCGGATCCTTCGCCAGCTTCACACCGCCGGCCTTCCCGCGACCGCCGACGTGGACCTGGGCCTTGACGACGACCTGGTCGCCGATGCGCGACGCGATCGCCTCGGCCTCCTCGGGCGTGGTGGCCACCTCGCCGTCGGGAACGGCCAGGCCGCGCTCGACGAAGAGTTCCTTGGCCTGATACTCGTGAACCTTCAACGGTTCTCCTTTCCCCGCGGGGCCATCCGCTGGTGGATTCGCGTGAGGATGTCGGTCGTACTGATGCCTTCGACCATGGGCAAACGGTGGACCCGCCCACCCCAGGACTTCACTTCGGCATGACCGACGATCTCGGACTCGGAATACTGCCCGCCCTTGGCGACCACGTCCGGTCGGACGGCGAGAATGGTGGGTAGCACGCTGGACGCGGCGAAAATAGTGACCGCGTCCACCGCTCGCAAACCGCGCACGATCGTGGACCGGACATCTTCGGTGAGGATCGGCCGATCCGGCCCCTTCAACTCCCGCGTGCTCGCGTCACTGTTCAGCGCGACGAGGAGGACGTCGGCCTCTCGGGCCGATTCCACGATCGACCGGACATGCCCATCGTGGAGCAGGTCGTAGACGCCATTCGTGAGAACGATCGTGCGTCCGTCGACCCGTTGGGCCTCGGCCCACTCCTCGAGATCCTCGGGGGCGATCAGCGGAGCCAGGCCATCGCCTCGGGGCTTCATCGGCGCTCGTCCGCGAGCGTGCGCCGGAGTTCGTCGATGCCGACCGCTGCGGTTCCGAGGCGACGGACCGCGATTCCTGCCGCCCGGTTCGCCCAACGCGCGGCGTCCTCGGCGGCGGCGCCCGTGCCCAGGAAGGTGGCGAAGGTCGCGATGACGGTATCTCCCGCACCGGTCACGTCGAAGACGCGCGTCGCCTCCGTCGGGATGTGGGTGACCCGTTCGCCGTCTTCGAGCAGACTCATGCCCTGGGGACCACGGGTCAGCAGGATCATGTCCGCGCCGAGGCGCTCGCGCAGGCCGCGCCCGACGCGCTCCGCCGAGGCGTCGTCGACGACATCGTCGTGCATCGCGATCGACGCCTCACGGGCGTTCGGGGTCATGCACGTCACGCCACGATAGAGGCTCACGTCGGCTTGCTTGGGGTCGACGACGACCGGCACGCCACTCTGCGCGAAGCCGCGCGCACGTTCCATGATGCTCTCGGTGATGACGCCCTTGCCGTAGTCCGAGACGATCACCACGTCGTAGGGACCTTCGGCCTCGACCCGAGCGAGCAGAGCCCCGGTCTCGGCCTCGTCGAGTGGACGACGGACCTCGCGGTCGATGCGAACGATCTGCTGACCGCCCCCCATGATCCGGGTCTTCACGGTGGTCGGCCGTCCAGCGGCCCGATGCAGGCCGTCGGGCGCAATGCCCTCGGCCCGGACCCGTTCGACGAGATCGTCGCCGGCCTCGCCTTCGCCGATGCATCCAGCCAGGACCACCTGCGCGCCGAGCGCGGCGACGTTCGCCGCGACGTTGGCAGCGCCTCCCAGGCGGGTGTCCTCGTCATGAACGGAGACGACCGGAACCGGGGCCTCGGGCGAGATGCGATCCACGTGGCCGTGAACGAAGCGATCGAGCATCACGTCGCCGACCACCAGCACACGCAGTGCCGACAGGCGTTCGAGAGCGGTTTCGAGGGCAGCATCCACGGGCGGGGACTCCGACGGAAAAGAAGACCGCGGACGGCAGTCCGGCGGCGGCGGAGGATAGGTTCGGCACTGCCGAGTGTCAAACGCCAACGCCGCCGTGAGGGCCCCGCGCCATGGGCACCTGAGCATGTCCGTGCTAGTGTGCCGACTTCCTCGCGCGCCGACCCTTCGTCCCGATCCCGTGGAGCGCAGCATGGCCACGCCGCAGAATCCCCAGCAGATCCAGATCGACATCGACCCCAAGGACGCCGAAGGCATCTACGCCAACGTTGCTTTTCTGCACCAGAGTCCGTCGGAGTTCATCATGGACTTCGCCCGGGTCATGCCCGGCGCCCCCCGCGCCAAGGTGCAGAGCCGGATCATCCTGACCCCGCGCGCGGCGAAAGCGGTCCTGCGTATGCTCGAGGAGAACGTGAAGCGCTTCGAATCTCAGCACGGAGAGATCGACACCTCGCCGTCGAACGCGCCGATCGGCTTCCAGACGAATCAACCGGGGCCAGGCCAGGGAGAGGGATGATCCCTCCGGTATTCCTCGAGGTAGGGAACTGGATCCGGCGGCGTGCTCTTGAAGCGCCGGTGCACCCAGAAATAGTGCTCGGGGTGTTCGAGGATCCATGCAGTCATGAGGTCGGTGTAGGCCTGGGTCAGTCGGAAGACCTCTTCGTCCTGGTCGCGCGAGGTGTCCGGCTCGATGGCGTCGAGGATCACGGCGACGTGGTTGCCGTCCGCTTCGCGTCGGACGTAGGACGGAATGATCGGCACTCCCGCCCGGTAGGCGAAGAAGGCCGGCCCCTTGAATGTCGACGCCACGCGACCGAGGAACTCGACGAAGACCCCATGGCGACGCGCGTCCTGGTCGGGCAGGATCCCGACCAGGTGACCGTTCTTCAGTGCGCGCAACACACCCTTGGCGACCGCCGGTCCTTCGGTGACGATCTCGATTCCCGCCCGGCGACGGATGTCGTCCTGCAGGTCCGCCACCAGAGGATTCTTCTGCCGCTTCACGAATGAGGTCGTCGGATACCCCCGCGCGACGAAGGACGCGCCGAAGAGTTCCCAGCTGCCGAAGTGCGCCGTCACGAGCATCGCTCCGCGGCCGTCGGCGAGCACGCGATCGATCTCCTCCAGATTCTCGAAGCGCACGGCTTCGATCAATTTCTGCCGGCCCATCCCTGGCAGGCTCGCGAACTCGAGCAGTGACCCGCCCAGCTGTGCATAGGTCAGGCGGACCAGACGATCGATCTCCTCTGGCGAGCGCGACGGCAGCGCGCGCTGAAGATTGTCCCGTGCGACCTCCTTGCGCGTCCCGAGGACATCGTGGACGAATCGACCGAGCGCAGCGCCCAGCCGCACGAAGGTGTGGCGAGGGAGCGACCGCCCCAGCAGGAACACGAATCCCAGGCCCAGGAATTCCAGGCGGTGTTTGAAAGTCGGCTTGCGGTCCAAGGGAATCCCTTCGGGCAGATGACGATAGCCCGCACGTTAGGTCCGCCCCCGTCTCCCGGGCAAGCCGTAAGCTCCCGCGCACCATCGATCGGCACCCGCTCGTTGCACCGTTCCGAGGAGCTCGCCTTCGCCCAGCGCGGCCAGGACCATAGGAATCGGCGCCTTCGTCCGCCGTGCTATCTCTTCCGCGGTCTCGGGGATCTCACCCAGACCGAGGGGCGCGTCCCCGGCGGGATCGAAGACCAGACCCATCGAATCCAGGACGTCCTGCGCGTGTCGTACAGGAACCGCACCGTCGCGGAGTGCAGCGAGCGTTCCCTCGGAATGCGGGCAATCGACAGGCCCGGGGACGACCATCGCCGTCGACCCGACCTGCATCGCGAAATCGAGAGTCGTCAGCGCCCCACTGCGTCGAGCAGCTTCCACCACCACGAGCGCCTCGCTCAATCCCGCGATGATGCGATTGCGCGCAATGAAGTCGTGGGGTCGCGGCCGCGTCCCCGGCGGATGCTCGGAAACCAACAAGCCGCGCTCCAGGAGGGCTTCGCCCAGACCGACGTTGCGCGGGGGCGTGATGCGATCGATGCCCCCGGCCAGCACCGCGATGCCCCGGCCGTCGACGTCGACACATCCCTGGTGTGCGGCGGCGTCGATTCCGAGCGCGAGACCGCTGACGACCGTCACCTCCGAGCGCGCGAGCGAAGCCCCCAGACGCAGGGCGACCCGACGTCCGCGCGAAGTGCCGCGCCGTGCCCCCACGACGCCGACGAGAACCTCGTCCCGCAGACGAGTGAGGTCGCCGCGGACGAAGATCACCCCCGGTGGATCGTGCAGACGTCCCAGCGATGCTCGGGGGTACTCACGATCGAGCGGAGTCAGCCAGCGGATTCGATGAGGAGCGGCTCGTCGCGCCCACTCCTCGACCTGCCGCCGCGTGGCATCGAGAACCGGCCGGGCCTGGTCGACGAGCGATCCGGGAACACGACCGTGTTCGAAGTACGCGCGCACCCAGCGTGCGCGATCGGGACGAGGAAGGGAAAGGTGGGTCAGCCAGAGCGTCGGGTCCATCGACGCAATCCCGTCCGGGAGGCGAGATTCGGAGGCCGTTGCAAAGGGTCCTGAGACTGATCAGAAGTCGTCGATGTCGTCCGGGAGGTCTGGGTCGACCACAGGCGTGGTCGGCTCCTCGGGTTCCTTCGGAGCCGGTGCGCGCACGGGAAGGTCGATCGGCGCGCGCGCGAGTTCCTGCTTGAGTCGGTTTCGCAGCAGGTCGAGCCCTCGCGTGGTCGCCGCACTGATCGTGAGCACGTCTTCGCCGTGGATGTCCGGCAGCGGTTCGTCTTCGGGCCAGAGATCCATCTTGTTCAGACAGACGATGCGCTCGGCGCGTCCCAGCCGGTCTTCGTAGCGCTCGACCTCACGACGCAGCACCCGGTATCGCTCCGCCGGCTCGTCGGTGACGTCCAACACGTAGAGCAAGACCCGCGTGCGCTCGACGTGACGCAGGAACTCGTGGCCCAGACCCTTGCCCGAACTCGCACCTTCGATCAGACCCGGAATGTCGGCCATCGTGCAGCTGGCATAATTCCCGAGATCGACGATGCCGAGGTTCGGCACCAGGGTCGTGAAGGGATAGTCCGCGATCTTCGGCTTGGCCGAAGTCATCGCACCGAGGAGCGTGCTCTTGCCCGCATTCGGAAAGCCGACCAGACCGACGTCGGCCAGGAGTTTGAGTTCGAGGCGCAAGCGTCGCTCGGTTCCGGGTCGACCCACGTCGGCCTGACGCGGCGCCTGGTTGGTGGCACTGCGGAAGCGCGTGTTGCCGCGCCCTCCCTGACCACCGGGCGCAGCGACGAAACGCTGACCGTCTTCCACGAGGTCGGCGAGCGATTCTCCCGTGTCCTCGTCGAAGACCAGAGTCCCCGCCGGAACCCGGATCTCGACGTCTTCGCCCCTTGCGCCGGTCTTGCCCTGGCCCTGGCCCGGGCGCCCTCGCTCAGCCTTGTACTTGCGGTGGTAGCGCAGGTCCATGAGGGTTGCCATGTGGCCGTCGGCGATCAGCACGATGTTACCCCCGTCTCCACCATCACCTCCATCGGGTCCACCCCGCGGAACGTAGGGCTCGCGTCGGAAGCTGACGCACCCCGGTCCGCCCTGGCCTCCGGCGACCTCGATCACGACCTGGTCGACGAAACGCATCAGGACTCCGATTCGAGGCTGCCATGCTTGCGCACGTACGCGAGCAGGCCACCTTCGTTGAGAAGCGGACGTACGGTGTCCGGTACGGGCTCGATCCGCAGACGCGACCCGCGCGTGAGGTTGTGCACCTCGCCCTTGACGAGGTTCACCTGGATCTCGTCGCCGGTCCTCGTCTCACCGGGGTCACCGATCGCCGCCGGCAGACCGATGTTCAACGCATTGCGATAGAAGATGCGGGCGAAACCCTGAGCGAGAACCATACGCACGCCGAGAGACTTGAGCGCGCGCGGCGCGTCCTCTCGGCTACTGCCATGACCGAAGCCCTCGCCGGCCCAGATGATGTCTCCCGGTTCGAGCTTGTCGCCGAAACCCGGCACGACCGTCTGCAGGCAGGTCTCGCGCAACTCCTCCGAATCCGGCTCACCGAACGCGGAATAGGGAAGGATCTGATTCGTCGCGATGTCGTCAGGCAGCATCCACACCCGCCCCTTGAACTCATGCGCCATCGACGAACTCCCTGGGATCGGTGACCACGCCATGGATCGCGCTCGCGGCAGCGGTGACGGGGCTCGACAGAAGGATCTCGGCCGTCGGGTCGCCCATGCGCCCCGCGAAGTTTCGCGACTGGGTCGCGAGGCAGACCTGCCCGGGACCGAGCACCCCTTGGTGGATTCCCACACACGGTCCGCACCCCGGCGGAAGCAGCACGCCGCCGGCCTCGCGCAGAACCTCGAGAGCCCCGGAGCGCTGGAGTTCGTCGACGACGGTACGGCTCGCGGGCGCCAGCAGCAGACTCACGTCGTCGGCAACACGCCGTCCCCGAAGAACCGCGGCCGCCGCCTCGAAGTCTGACGCGCGTCCGTTCGTACAGCTGCCGATCACGATCTGATCGAGAACCTTGCCCGCGAGCTGACCGACCTCGGTCGTGTCGTCGTGGCGCCCGGGGCGCGCAATCATGGGTTCTTGCGTCGAAAGGTCGACCTTGAGGTGACGCTCGTATTCGGCGTCCGCATCCGGCTCGAGCGCTTCGACGTCTTCACCTCGACCACGCGCGGCGAGATAGGCCCGCGTCACGTCGTCGACCGGCACCAGACCACACTTGGCCCCCGTCTCGGCGGCTAGATTGGCCAACACGAGTCGATCGTCGACCGAAAGGCCCGCGAGACCCGATCCGGTGAACTCCAAACTCGCGTAGTCCGCACCCGACGCACCCAGGTGACCCACCAGGCGCAACATCACGTCCTTGGTCGTGACCCCGAGGCGAAGCGCACCACGGACCTCGATCGAGATCGACACGGGAACGCGCAGCCAGGTCTGACCCAATGCGATCGCCACCGAGACGTCGGTACTGCCCATCCCGATACCGAGCGCGCCGATTCCCCCCGCGGTGCAGGTATGGCTGTCGGCACCAACGATCAGCTGTCCGGGCGACGCACTGTTCTCCACGAGGACCTGATGGCTGATTCCGCCCCCCCCGGACTCGAAACCGATTCCGAAGGCCTTCGAACGATCACGCAGCATCCGATGGTGCGCGGCGACGGCGGCCGTCGGCGCGGGCACGCCGTGGTCGACGTACAGAACGGTATTCGCAGCACACGCGAGTTCGTCGCGTTCGAGCTGGTCCAGTCGATCGAAGACCCGCGCCGCCGACGCGTCCTGCAAAAGCACGCGATCGACCGGAAGGACGACCACGTCACCGGCATGCACACGCCGGCCGAGTCGCGCAGTGAGGATCTTCTCGACCAGGGTCTGGTCGGACACGTCGTGACGTCCTCGGGGAGGTCAGGAGAAAGCGATGCGCATGCGATCGAAAGCCGCATCGAGGTCGGACTCGGACGCGGCAAAGGACAACCGGGCATGCGTTGCGATGCCGAAGGCGGTCCCCGGTACGAGCACGACCTGGTGCTCGTCGAGAAGTCGACCACAAAGGGCGTCGACGTCGGGTGCGTAGCGATCGGTTCCGAGATGCTCGCTCAAGTCCAGGAACTGGTAGAAGGTCGCCTCTGGAGCGCGAGCCGCCACCCCAGGAAGCGTCTCCAACTGGTGCATCACGCGATCACGCCGTGCTCGGAACACGTCGATCATGGCCGGGATCAGGTCCCGCCGCTCACAAGCGACGAGACAGGCCTGTTGCGCCACCGCGTTCACGTTGCTGGTGACGTGACCCTGCAGAGCACTCATGGCCTTCGACCAGTCGGCCGGGGCGATCGAATAGCCGACACGCCAACCCGTCATGGCGAAGGTCTTGGAGAAGCCGGACACGACACACGTGCGCCCGGCGAAGTCGGGACGCACGTGCAAGGGACTGACGTGCTCACGATCGAAGACGATGTCTTCGTAGATCTCGTCGCTGATCAGCAACGTGCTCGTCCGCGCGACACGATCGAGGATCGCCTCGAAGTCCTCCCGCGCGTAGGCAGCACCCGTCGGGTTGCCGGGGCTGTTCAAGATCAGGACACGGAGCCCCTCGTGGAGGGCCGCATCGAGTGCTTCGAGATCGGGACGGAACCCCCCGGTCGCCGGGCAATCGATCAGGACGGGTTCACAGCCCAGGCCGCGTGCCTGTTCGACGTAGGTCACCCAATAGGGCGCGAGAATCCCCACGCGGTCGCCGGGATCGGTGCAGGTCGACAGTGCGTTGAAGAGTGCCTGTTTCGCTCCGTTGCTGACGATCACGTTCTCGGCCGCGAGATCGACTCCCAGTCGACCGCGGTAGAGTTCGGCAAGCGCGCCACGCAACGCCGGGACACCGGGCGCGGCCGTGTAAGAGAAGTGACCTTCGTCGAGCGCGCGGTGCGCGGCCTCGACGATCGGGGCTGGCGTGGGAAGATCCGGTTCGCCCGCACTCAGATTGATCACGGGCTCGCCCGCGGCCGCGAGTGCCTTGGCCCGAGCCGAGAGTTCGAGGGTCGCGCTCGGCCGGATCGCACCGGCTCTTCGACTGCATCGCTCCATCGTCATCGCCTCGTTCACACCCGCGTCTCGACCGGGGCGACTACCCCGGAACCGGCGCGGGACGTCGTCACTTCGTCCCCAGTGCCGCGATCGCGACGGTGTCCACGATCGCCGCCGCGTTGCACCCGCGGCTCAGGTCGAACACCGGCCGCGCCAGACCTTGTACGAGCGGTCCGACGGCGTGGTATCGGCCCAGCCTCTCGGCGATCTTGTAGCCGATGTTCCCCGCCTCGAGATCAGGGAAGACGAGCACGTCCGCCTTGCCTGCGACCGTGCTCTGCGGCGCCTTCCGTTCGCCGATCGAAGCGATCAACGCCGCATCCAGTTGAAGCTCTCCGTCGGCATCGATCCCGCGTTCCCGGAGGCGCTCGGCAACCGTCCTCATGCGCTCTGCCGCCGGGTGCGCGGCACTGCCCTTCGTCGAGAAGGAAAGGCACGCCACCTTCGGGTCGGAATCGAAGAGTCCTTTCCAGGTGTCGGCCGCCGAGGCACCGATGCTCACGAGTTGGTCCTCCGTGGGCTCGGGGACGACCGCGGGATCGGCGAAGAGGAGCGGACGATCCAACGGGTGACCTTCGGGCGGCAGCATCAGGAAGCTGCTGCTGACGACGTCGATGCCTTCGGCGAGACCGACGCTCCAGAGAGCAGCGCGCAGCACGTCGCCGGTCGCGTTCACGGCACCCGCGACCATGGCATGGGCCACGCCGTGTGCGACCAGGGCCGCGCCGAAGTGCAACGGATCGCCCGCATGCTCGAACGCCTGTTCCTCGGTCATTCCCTTGTGGCCGCGTCGTTTCACGAGGTGCGCAGCCACGTCGGCGCGGCGCGGATCGTTCTCCGGGTCCGAGATCTCCAGGGCGCCGGGATCTGCTCCGGCGTCGGAGATCGCCGCGCGGATCCTCGTCGGATCCCCTAGCAACACCGGGCGCACGATCTCGAGCTCCCGCAACGCGAGCGCGGCGGCGATCATCCGTTCGTCCTCGCCCTCGGGCAGGACCACGGTGGCTCCCTTGGCCGCGGCACGACGGCGCAACGCAGCAAGCGTTCCCGTGTCGGCGGCCATCTTCTGGATCAGGTCGACGGCTTCCTGCGTCATGCGTCTTTTCCTTCGCGGGCGTCGAGGGCTTCGAGAACGGGAGCTGGCACGAGCGACGCGACGTCGCCACCGTGGCGGTGGATCTCCTTGATCAGAGAACTCGAGAGACTGAGCACCTGCTCGCTCGGCATCAGGAACAGGACATCGAAGGAATCCAGGAGACGCCGGTTCATCAGCGCCATCGTGTACTCGTACTCGAAGTCCTGGAAGAGACGCACGCCTCGAACGACGACGTCGACCTCCAGCCGCTCGAACTCGTGGATCAGCATGCCGGCGAAGGCCGCGACACGAACGTTGTCGAGTTGCGCGACCGCGCGCTCGAGGAGTTCGATGCGTTCTTCGAGGGGGAACATGGCCCCCTTGCTCGGACTCTCGGCCACGGCAACGATCACCTCGTCGAAAAGACGCGCCGCGCGCTCGAGAACGTCCAGGTGTCCGTTGTGCGGCGGATCGAAGGTCCCTGGATAGAGCGCTCGCTTGGGTTGTCCGGCCGTCATGGAGTCGTTCCTTCCGCCGCGGCGCTCATCCGACCGACCGTTCGACGATCGTGAAAGCGCCGCGTCCGTGGCGCCGGGTCCGTACCCGGAGGCCCTCGTCGTCGATGCCCTCGACGGCCCCTGGCAGGAGACTCGACGGATACTCGAGGACGAAGACGTCGAGAGCGCCCGATTGTACCCACGCGGCAGCGCGCGGCAAGAGCGTAGCCAGGGATTCGTCGCCGTAGGGCGGATCGGCCAGGACGAGGCCTCCATCCCTTTGCCGTCCGGCGTCCAGGCGATCCAGCCAGACCCGGGCATCCGACCGCAGGACCCGCGCGGCATCCCGCGGGACGTCCAAGGACTGCAGATTCGACTCGATCGCCTGGACGGCGCGCCCGTGGCGTTCCACGAAGGTGACGTGCCGGGCGCCGCGGCTGAGGCTCTCGATCCCCAGGGCTCCGGACCCCGCGAAGAGGTCGACCACCGTCGCGCCACGCACCACCGTACCCAGTGCCGAGAACATGGCTTCGCGCAGCCGTGCGGTGCTCGGACGGGTCTCCGACCCGCACGGAGCCGTCAGGCGCCGTCCACGCCACTCGCCGGCAATCACGCGCATCACGACGGTTCCTCCTCTGCGGCACGCAGAGCGCCTTCGATGCGCCGCGAGACCCGAACGGGCGCATCGCGATCGGTGTCGAAGCGATAGTGAGCACACGCCGCATAGAGCGGCCGGCGACGGCGATGGAGCTGACGCAAGCCGTCCCAGCCGAGGCGCTCGACGAGCGGCCGCGGCGTGCGTGCGAGACCCGCCGCCAGGCGCACCCGCAGTGTCTCGAAGCGCGCGTCCAACCAGACCACCTGGGTTCCCGTGACCAACAACTTCCGGTTGTCGGCCGACTCGACGATGCCGCCCCCGGTCGAAATCACCGACGGCGGGCCCTCGAGATTCTCGCGCAGCACCATCGACTCCACGGAACGGAAGCCCTCTTCGCCGTCCTGGTCGAAGATCTCGGGAATCGTACGACCGTCGACGGCCTCGACGGCATCGTCGAGGTCGACGAACTCCATTCCGAGGCGCATCGCCAGTGCGGGTCCGACCGTGCTCTTTCCCGAGCCCATGAACCCGACGACCGCGATTCGGGTGCTAGGCATCGTCCTCCGCCCCACCGGAGCCTTTTCCGCGCGCTGATTCCCAGCGCGCGGCGTGAGTCCGTCGACGCTCGGCCACGCTCTCGACGAGCGCGGTCACCGTGTCCTGCGCGAAGGTCGTCAGGACGGCATCGGCCAGTACCAACATCACGACCGCCTCGCCGATCACGCCGGCAGCCGGCACGGCGCAGACGTCACTGCGTTCGAAGGCTGCCTTGCTCACTTCGCCGGAGTCCATGTCGACCGAAGCCAGGGCGCGTTTGAGAGTCGAGATCGGTTTCATCGCGCCACGGCACCGCAGGGCTTCGCCCGTGGTCATACCGCCCTCGAGGCCGCCCGCCCGGTTGCTCGCGCGGCCGGGCGAGACGTCACCTTCGGGGACGATCTCGTCGTGGACCTCGCTGCCCCGGCGGCGCGCATTCGCGAAAGCAGGACCGAATTCGCAGCCCTTGACCGCGGGTACGGACAACAGGGCGAAGGCCAGGCGCGCATCGAGTTTGCGGTCGGGTGCCATCGACGTCCCGAGGCCGACGGGCAGCCCGGCGGCGACGACCTCGAACACACCACCGAGAGTATCGCCGTCGGCGCCCGCGGCATCGATGGCCGCCTTCATTCGATCGTAGCCACCCGCGCAGCGCAGATCGTTCGCTTCGACGCGCTGTCGCAGCGCGGACGCATCGCCGTCGAAGGGATCAGCATCAACGTCGCCGATCGAGACCACGTGACTGAAGACGTCGACGCCGATCGCATCCAGCAGTGCACGCGCCACTTCCCCGGCAGCGACCCGCGCAACGGTCTCCCGTGCGCTGGCTCGTTCGAGAACGTCGCGCGCGTCGTCGTGCTCGTACTTCATCATGCCCACGAGATCCGCATGTCCGGGTCGCGGACGCGTGACGCGCCGCGCGCGCTGGGCCGGGGGATCTCCGAACGCGGAGAGAATCGCCGTCCAGTTCTCGTGATCACGATTCGGGACGACGAGCGTGACCGGAGCACCCGTGGTGCGTCCGAAGCGGACGCCACTGCGGAACTCCACGGCGTCGTTCTCGATCTTCATGCGATTGCCACGGCCGTAGCCGACTTGCCGACGCCGCATGTTCGCCGCCACCCGTTCGGGGTCGACCTCGATCCCGGACGGGAGACCGTCGAGGATTGCCGTGATCTGGGGTCCGTGGGACTCTCCCGCGGTGAGCAGGCGGAGGGACTGGAACATGTGCGCCTTCCTGGGACAGCCGCGGTGCCGGGCCTTCCGGCGTTTGCGTGGTCGTCGGACGGCAGACTAGGCGACGGCGGGCCCCGGGGCAACCCGAGCACGAACGCGAACGCCGGACCCCTTCGGGGGCCCGGCGCCACGTTCTTCGGATTCGGGATGCGCTCAGCGCATGATTCCCGCCTGGTTCTTCTGGAGCAACTGGTTGGTCTCGTCGAGCAGTCGACCCTCGTGGTCGTTCACGCGATCCGTATCGGCATCGACGATACTCGGCGTCAAGAAGACGATCAGCTCGCGCTGCTGGGTCGTGGTGCTGGTCGTGCGGAAGAGCGCGCCCAGAACCGGAAGGTCCTTCAACACCGGCACTCCGGCCTCGAAGTCATTGCTCACGTTACGGATCAGGCCACCGATGACCGCCGTCTCGCGATTGCCCACGAGCACGCGCGTGTCGGCTTCACTGGTGTTGATGATGACGCCACCTTGCACCGTCGCCTGGCTCGACAGATCGCTGACCTCGGGATGGATGTCGAGGGTGATCTGACGATCGCTGTTGATGTAGGGCGTGACGATCAGACGGATACCGATCGTCTCGAGGCGCGTGACCGGATTACCCGCCACGTCCTGCGTGATCAGAGGGATCTTCTGACCGACGAGGATCGAAGCCTCACGGTTGTCGGTCGTGGTGATCCGCGGGTTCGAGATGATGTTCGCCAGATTACGGCGCTCGAGCGACTGGAGCTGAACCTGGATGTTCGCCCAGTCCTGCACCGTGCCGACCTGGAGAGTTCCGGCCGCATCGGTGATCGGACGATTGACCACGGCGTTGCCCGAGAGGCTGAGCTCGCTGGGAGCGATCCCCGTGGCTCCCCAGGTGACGCCGAGCTCGCGGCCCTTCGTCGAGTCGATGTCGATGATCATCGCATCGATGTGAACCTGCGGTGTGCGGGTGTCCAGCTCACGAGCAAGGACCATGAGTTCCTCGACGTTCGCGGCCACGTCGGTGACGACGAGCGCGTTGGTGCGTTCGTCGACCTCGACGGCACCACGGGCACTGAGCATCTTGGCCACCGACCCGGAGAGTTCCTCGGCACTGGCATAGTCGATCGGCACGATCTTCGTGACCAGAGGCTCGAGTTCCTTGCTCCGCTGTGCCGCTGCTTTCTCGGCCAGTTCCTCGTCGCGCAGACGCTCGGCCGTGTCGACGCGGATGATGCCGTCTTCCTCGACGAAGCCGAAGCCATTCGCACGAAGGATTACCGACAGCGCCTCGCGCCACGGCACGTCCGTCAATGCGACCGTCACCGGACCCGCGACGTCCGGCGCGGCGATGATGTTCCGACCACTGAAGTCGGCCACCGCACGCAGGATCGTCCGCACGTCGGCGTTCTGCATGTTGATGCTCATGGTGCGCGCGTAGGACCCGTCGTCCTCACGACGCTGCGGCTCGGCCAAGGTGCCCAGTCCGCTCTGCTGTGTCCAGTGATCGGCGCCGGGAGCTTCGACGTCGAACTCCGACGCTTCCTCGAAGACCAGGGACGGCAGGCCCGCCGGGCGATCCGGGTCCACGGTCGGCTCGCTGAGCGTCGTCTGCAGACGCGCCTCGGTGTCGTTCGCGCTGTCGGATCCCCCGACGACGACGGCCAGGCCACCCGCGGTGCGCTCGATGTGCACCGGGATCTCCTGGGCGAGGTCGAGCACGAAACGCGTGACCGAACGCGGACTGTCCGCGTACTGCGCACTGCGCACGCTCTTGAGATACGTGGTGTCGCCCACGAGGGTCTCGGCCCGTAGATCGTGCCGCGCGCCGACGATGTCGACGACGTAGCGCGGCGGGTCTTCGACCCGGAAACCACGGTGTTCGAACTCGCCCTGCGCGGTGATTTCGACGCGAACGCCGTCGTCACCGACCAGGAGTTCGCACCCGGTCACCGACGCCGGGGCGGCCGAAGCCGTCGAGGCGAGGCTCGTCACGGCGAGTACCGCGAGGAGGATGGCCGCACGTCCGATGGTGCACTGGCCGTTACGCTTGCTCATCGCTGGTCCTTCCGGTCTTCGAGTCGAAGGATGACCCTCGAGGTGATGCCGTACAGGCTGATCGTCGCCACCAGGCTGTCTTCCTGGATTGCGACCACGCGTCCGTTCTGGACTCGATCCCCCACGCGGAGGATGAAGCCGTTGCCGTCGCCGTCCTCGACCAACGCGAAGCGATCGGTCGGGCCCCACATGACACCGACGAGCTTCCCGTTGTTCACGTCGACGATCTCGACGTTGGACAGCGGCTTGAATTCACCGGTCACGAGCGCCGAGAAGAGATCGCGGCGGCCGTAGGACTGGTAGAAGTACTCGCTGCGCCGGATCGACTTGACGCGATCGGCGGTCTCATCGGCCGGCGTGGACGAACCACTCTGCGCCAACGCATCGAACGCTGGCAGCAGGAAAGTCAGTGCCACGGCGCCGAGCAGGATTCTGTGCTGGGCCTTCATCTCATCGACCTCCTGCGTTGGCCTGGCTACGTGCGTCATCGAGCTTGTCCTTGATCGACGCACCACCGTTCGCGGCAAGTGTCTGATCACCGGACGATGCGTCGGCCGGCTCCGCCAAGCGTGCGCTCGGATCCATGCTGTAGGCGACGACCTGGAGCGTCGCCTCGAGCGAGTGTCCGACCTCGGGTTCCGCCTGACGGCGGGGATCGACGCCTTCGAGCGTCAAACCGCGCACGTTCACGATGCGCCCGAGATTACTGATCGAACTGAGGAAGGTCCCGACCTGGTGGTAGCCACCCTCGAGACGGACGTCGATCGGGTTCTCACTGTAGAAACCGTGCACCAGCTCGGGCGCGGGCTTGAACTCGACCCATTCGAGACCGGCCTGGGTGCCGGCCGCGGAGATCTTGCGGAGCAGCCCACTGATCTCGTTCTCGTCCGGCAACAAGCGCTGGGCGACCGTCCACTGACGATGGAGATACTCGAACTCGCGCTCGACCTTCTCCATGTTGCCCACGGTCAGACGCGCCCGCTCGAGCTCGCGCGACAGACGCTCGTGCTCGGTCTGCAGGATGGCGATCTTCTCCGAGCCGGCCTGGTAGGTGACGGGCACCATCTTCGTGAAGAAGAAGAACACCACCACACAGGCACTCAAGATGATCGAAAGGAGCAGCTTTTGTACTCTGGGGTCCTGAAGATCCATGTCGTCCCTTTCGCCCCCCTATCGGGCGGTGCTCGCGACCTCGACCGGCGGCTGGCCGACCTCGGCGTTGATCGTGAAGTTCAGGACCCTGACTTCCTCGATGAGACCACGTTCGATCTGCACCAGGTCCAGGGAGTGGTAGTAGTCGCTCGACTGCAGGTCCCGGAGGAAGTCGGCGACGATGAAGTTGCTGAAAGTGATGCCCTCGATCTCGAACTGCGTCGGGCTCACTTCGCGCAGACCGGTGAGCCAGCAGTTCTCAGGCATGCGGCGCGCGACCTCGCTCATGAGGTGCACACGGAAGTAGCGCTCCTCGTCGAGGTTGGTGATCACGTCGAGACGCTGGTCGAGCTGCTCGCGTTCGCGTTGCAGCTGCTTGATCCGCGCGATCTGCGGCGCGAGAGCCTGACTCTCCTGCTTGGCCGTGGCCACCTTGTCCTCGAGCGAGCGAATGCTGCCCTGCTGGACGAAGAAGACCACGATGCAGGCAGCGACCGCGGCTCCGATGATCGCGACGGGCACGAAGGCTCCGACCGCGGGCATCTTGAAATTGATCTGCCGGGGAGCGTCTTCCTGAGGGAGCAGATTGATCCGGATCACTTCTTGTCACCCACCTTCCGGAGACCGAGGCCGAGACCGACGGTCAGCAGCGGCGAAACCCGCTCGACGTCCGCATCTTCGAAGATCTCGGGCTCGTACTCGACGGCGGCGAGGGGATCGCTGACGTCGACTTCGACCTCGTGCCGTTCCTGCAGGAAGGCCGCGAGGCCCGGGAAGGCACCGCCGCCACCACTCAGCACGAGACGATCGATCGCCTCGGCGTCACCGGAGGTGCGAAGGAAGCTGAGACTGCGCTCGACGCCGGTCGAGATCTCGTCGGCGACGTCGGTGATCGCGTCCATCAAGGATTCCGCCGTGAGGTCCTGCTCCGACGCGGGATTCGCCACGACACGACGAGCATCGTCGTCGTTCATGCCGAAGCGCTTCTGGAATTCCTCGACCAGTCGGTTCGTACCCACCGCGAGGTCGCGCGTGAAGTAGGGAACACCGTTCTGGACGATCGCGAGATTCGTCGTCTCTCCGCCGATGTTCAAGAGTCCGACGACGTCCTCGTTCGGACCGCCCGCGATCTCCTCGAAGCAGTTCTGCAGAGCAAAGGAGTGCACGTCGACGATCACGGGGTTCAGATCGGCTTCACGCAGCAACTCGGCGTGCTCCTGGATCGTCTCCTTGCGGGCCGCGACCAGCAGGATCTCCATCTGATCGGCGCCGACGTCGTCCTTCACGATCTGGAAGTCCAACGAAATGTCGTCGATGTCGAAAGGAACGTGTTGTTCGGCTTCCCAGAGGATCGCTTCCTGCGCGTCGGCTTCGGCCATCTTGTCCATCAAGATCTTCTTGACGATGACCGAGCGGCCTCCGATCGCACTCACGACCTGGGTCTCGGGAATACCGGCGCGGCCGAAGCACTCGCGCACGGCTTCGATCACCATGTCCCGGTCCATGATCTCGCCGTCGACGATGGCCTCTGGAACGAGGTCCACCATGGCGAAGTGCGTGATCAATGGCGCATCGGACGAGTGATCAACGCGCAGGCATTTGACGATGCTGGAGCCGATGTCCAGACTCACCGTCGCCTTGCTGCGCTTTCGAAGCATGGGCAACATGAAGCGCCAACCTCCGGGGGGAGCCCCGACGCGCCCGAGGGCGACCGCGACAGGGAGTTCTCGAGGGCGCTCTCGACCAGTTCGAGGCGCCGCTCTGCCGCGATCCGCAAAGCGCATGCCAAGGGCGGCCTCAGCACCAAGTCCGCAAACCGTTGTCATAGCGAGACTTGCAATACGGCACCGAGAACCATCCCGGAATGGGGCGGAAGAAGACGGCGGCTTGCACGGAAGCTTGCAGCTTGCACGGGGAAGACTTCTCCGCATGAAGAAGGGGCGCTCCATCTTTCGGAGCGCCCCTTCCTCGAGCTGCGGAAAATCGCGTGCGCACTTTGGCGCAACTCGTGAATCAACGCGGAGGCGTTAGAAATCCGGCGTACCAGCTGATCAGGTCGTCGCCCACGAACACGACGATCACCGTGGCCGCCGCGAGGAAGGTGCCGAACGCGATCTTGGCCTGTCCGGTCCGTCGCATGACGATCGCTCCGACCAACGCACCGAGGAAGGCACCGAAGAAGATCACGAGCAGCACCTCGACGGCCCCGAGAAATGCCCCGACGGCGGCCATGAGCTTGATGTCACCGCCACCCATCGCGTCGATGCCACGCATCTTCTTCCAAAGAATGCCGACGCCCAGAAGGAGGCCGCCGCCGACCAATGCCCCCACGACTGCGGAAACGATCCCAGGCCCCGTGAACGGAGCCAACACGAGACCGAGCCCGAGGAAACCGAGACTGATCGCGTCGGGAATGATCATGAATTCCCAGTCGATGAATGCGATCGCGAGCATCGCAGCGAGCAGAGCGAAGAGGGCCAAAGCTTCGTAGCTCGGTCCGAAGCGCCACAGACATCCCAGAGCCAACAACGCACCGAGAGCCTCCACGGCCGGGTAACGCCAGGAAATCGGCTCCTTGCAGCCCACGCACCGTCCGCGGAGAACGAGCCAGGCGAGGACCGGAACGTTCTCCCAGGGTCGGATCCGCCGGTCGCATTTCGGACACCTCGACGGCGGGCGCACGATCGATTGATCGCGCGGTACGCGGTGGATCACGACGTTCAGGAAACTTCCGACCTCGGCTCCGAGGATTCCCGCAAGAGTCCAGACGAACCAGACGGGCAGGTCACTCACGTCAAGCATCGTCGTCCTTCCGCTCCACACGCCCGTTGATCATCCGACGGCGAACGGCCCACTCGGGGATCGGACCGGTCCCTTCGATCGCGGCTTGCAGTTGCTCCATGTATTCGGCCGCTTTCGCTCGCATGTCGGGATTCGGCGAAGTCTTCAGCACGAAGTCCCACAATGCGTGGGCCTTTTCGAGATCGCCGGCACGCCCAGTGACGAACGCGGCGAAACGATGGGCCATCTGCGGAGCGGTGTCCATGGCCGCCGCGCGCTGGAACCAATCCGCGGCTTTGTCGTCGTCCAAGTGTACGGTGTACTCGAGCAGTCCGAGTGTGAAGGGCAGCTCCCACTCGTCCGGCATTTCGGCCATGCCCTTCTCGATCAGTTCGTAGGCCGATTCCATGCTGTTGAGATCGTCGGCCAGCACGAAGGCGCCGAACTTGTATCCTTCGAGGAAGAGCGGATCGAGGTCAACGACCCGATTCGTCAACGCACGGAAGAAATCCAGGCCGTGGCTGCCCATCCTCCACGCGCCATAGTAGGACACGGTGCGCAGCCAGAGCGCATCGGCCATCAGGCCGTCATAGCC
>JGI12109J20283_10230262_pt1 | contig 26583 bp, 24 predicted proteins | sample ElkSlonscriptome_12_FD_20283 | JGI IMG/M metagenome (IMG submission 20283)
GCGTGTTTCCCTACCGGGAGGATTTCGGCGCCGAACTCGCCCCGGTGTGGCGGGTGCTGAACCCCGACCCCAACAGCTACCTGCCCGAGGACGATGGCCTGTTCGTGCTGGTCAGTGGCGGCGAGGATCGTCCCGGCAACGTGGATGCCGCCAACATCTTCACCCTGCCCACGGCGTTGCCGGCGGCGGATTTCGACCTGAGCCTGGATCTCAGCCTGGACGCCAGCTCCGGCCACGACCGGGTGTACCTGGGGTTGCGCGACAGTGAGGCGAATGTGCTCTACGCCTCCCTGTACGTGTTGACCAAGGGCTGCGGAGCGTCCCTGTACCTGCGGGTGCTGAACCAGCGTCCCATCGCCGGCCAGGACGACCCGCTCACCACCCACTTCACCCGCAACCTGCTGGACGGCCCCTTCGCCGACAATATCTGCACCGGCGGGCGGGCCTACGGCGACGCGGTACTGGCGGCGCTGGTGGAGGAGGGCGGCACGCTGACCCTGTCCCGCCGGGGCCGGCGGCTTACGGCATCGTTCGAGATGACCCTGCCGCCCCGCGACGACGCCCCCGCCGAGACCGCCCGGGTGGAGACCTTTGCGGTCTCCCGTACCGAACTCGTGGGCGAGCCCTTCTTCATGCTGGGCCAGTCCCGCCAGGCCCGCAATCGCGAGGGCACGGCGCGATTTCGCCGCTTCGCCTTTCAACCCGCCGGGGAGGAATGAACCATGACCATTGTTCGACCCATCACCCAGTACCTCGCGATCCTCGGCCTCGGGCTCTCCATCGGCGCCGCCAGTCACGCCCAGCAGGGCCAGAATCTGCTGTTCATCCTGGACGCCTCCAACTCCATGTGGGGCCAGATCCAGGGCACCGCCAAGATCCAGACCGCCAAGCAGGCGCTGGGGCGGCTGATCTCGGATCTGCCCGCCAGCACCCGCCCGGGGCTGATGGTCTACGGCCACCGCCGGGAGGGGGATTGCGAGGATGTGGAGCTGATCCATGGCTTCGGCGAGGCCACGCCCGATGAGATCGTCGGGCGTCTGGAGGAGATCACCCCCCGGGGCAAGACTCCCATCGCCCGTTCCCTGCAACGCGCCGGGGAGATGCTCGGCGATACCGCCCGCGGCGACAGCGTGCTGCTGATCTCCGACGGGGTGGAGACCTGCGGCGGCGATCCCTGCGCGGTGGCCGGCGAGCTGGCCGCCATGGGCGCCGATGTGCGGGTGCATGTGGTGGGGTTTGATATCAGCGAGGCCGATCGGGCGGCGCTGGCGTGCATCGCCGCCGAGGGGCGCGGGCGGTACTTCACCGCCCGCGACGCCGCCGAGCTCAGCGAGGTGCTGGACGAGGCGGTGACGGTGGCCCAGGCCGGGACGCCCCCACCCGCACCCGAGTCCGCGCCCGCCACCGACCGGGTGGTGTTCGAGGACGAGTTCAACGCCCCGGCGCTGGCCGATCACTGGCGGGTGGAGAACCCGGTGCCGGCGCTCATGGCGCAGGCCGGCGACGGGGTGCTGTTCGTGGCCGGGGCGCGGGGTCAGGACGCGGCCCGCAACCCCGATGCCCAGAACCGGCTGTGGCTGGAGGAGACGCTACCCGACGGCGACTGGGATCTTGCCATGGATCTCAGCCTCGCCGTGCAGACCGGCCGGGAGAGCGTGATGCTGGGGATGGCCGAGGACCACCGCAACTACGTGGCCGCCTGGCTGTTCAGCGAGTGGAAGGGCTGCGGTCGGTCGCTGACCCTGCGGGTGGAGCGCTCCAGCGCCAGCGACCCGGAAGCCGAGCCCGAGGTGGTGCGCTTCCAGCAAAACCTCTTCGACGGGCCCTTCGCCGACAACATCTGTAGGGGCGGACGGGCTTACGCCGATGCCCTGCTGGCGGCGCTGGACGAGGCGGGCGGGCGGCTCGTGCTGTCCCGGCGCGGGCGGGATCTCGTGGCGCGTTTCCAGATGGAGACGCCGGCCTTCGAGGAGCGGCCCGCCGGGACCAAGTCGTTCACCACCGAGGCATTGACCATGTTGCGCCTACCGGAGCAGCCGTTCATGCTGCTGGGGCAGTGGGGCAACGATAACGTGAATGGCGAGAGCCTCTACCGGGTGGAGCGGGTGGCCGTCACCATGCCGGAGTGATCGCCGCGTCCCGGGGACCGATGGGTCTCCGGGGTGGTGGTGGCCCGACTGACACCGTCGACACAAACCCGCCCGCTCCGGAAATCCCCGGACGTCGTTTCCCGACTATGCTTGAATCCATACGATTCAACGGGAGGAGGCGCCGGCATGGGCGTTCTGGTTCGGATGTCCGGCATCGACAAACGATTCCCTGGCGTGCACGCGCTGGACGCGGTGGACTTCGACCTGCACGTCGGCGAGGTACACGCCCTGATGGGCGAGAACGGCGCGGGCAAGTCCACGCTGATGAAGATCCTGGCGGGTATCTACCACCCCGATGCCGGGCGCATCGAGATCGACGGCGAGCCCCGCGCCATCGACTCGCCCCGCACCGCCCAGCACCTTGGCATCGGCATCATTCATCAGGAACTCAGCCTGATGAACGATCTCACGGCGGCGCAGAATATCTTCATCGGCCGCGAGCCGCGCAGGCGCTTCGGGCGGCTGGACGAGGCGGCGCTGAATCGCGATGCGGCGGCGATCTTCGCCGCCATGCACCTGTCGTTGGACCCGCGCACCCCGGTGGGCGGCCTCACCATCGCCAAACAGCAGATGGTGGAGATCGCCAAGGCGCTGTCGTTCCGCTCCCGGGTGCTGATCATGGACGAGCCCACCGCCGCTCTCAACAATGCCGAGATCGAGGAGCTGTTCGTGATCATCCGCCGGCTCAGGGCCGAGGGCGTGGGGGTCATCTATATCAGCCACAAGATGGACGAGATCCGCCGCATCGCCGATCGGGTCACGGTGATGCGCGACGGCCGGCAGGTGGACACGGTGGCTGCCGCCGATACTCCCATCCAGCGGATCATCGCCATGATGGTGGGGCGGGAACTTGCCGACGAGGCGCCGGGCGTGCCAGATCTGAACGATGCCGCGGTGGCGCTGGAGGTGCGACACCTGAGCCGCGGGCGGGAGATCCGCGACGTGAGCTTCACCCTGCACCGGGGCGAGATCCTCGGTTTCGCCGGTCTCATGGGGGCCGGGCGCACCGAGGTGGCGCGGGCCATCTTCGGCGCCGATCGCCGGGATGGGGGCGAGATACGGGTGCATGGCAAACCGGTGACGATCACCAGTCCCCGGGACGCCGTGCGGGCGGGAATCGGCTATCTTTCCGAGGATCGCAAGCAGTTCGGACTGGCGGTGGGCATGGATGTGCGGGCCAATATCGCCATGGCGAGCCTTGGGCGCTTCACCAACCGCGCCGGCATCCTGGACGAGGTCGCCATGCACCGGGTGTCGCTGGACCATATCCGGCAACTGGATATCCGCACGCCCTCGGACCGGCAACCGGTGCGGCTGCTGTCAGGCGGCAATCAGCAGAAGGTGGTGATCGCCAAATGGCTGCTCCGCGACTGCGATATCCTGATCTTCGACGAGCCCACCCGGGGCATCGATGTGGGCGCCAAGAGCGAGATCCATAAACTCCTGCAGAGCCTGGCGGCGCAGGGGCGGGCGGTGATCATGATCTCCTCGGAACTGCCCGAGATCCTGCGGGTGAGCCACCGCGTCGCGGTGATGTGCGAGGGCCGGCTGACTGGCATTCTGCCCGGTGGCGCGGCCACCAGTCAGGAGCAGATCATGCGGCTGGCCACCCGGCGCGAGGCCAGTATGACCCCGGAACCGATCACCGAGTCCGCGCCATGAGGAGAATGCCATGAGTGCCCTGGGTAACGATCTGCCCGTCGGTCTCGCCACTCGCTTGTTCCGCTCGGGGGCGCACCAGAAGCTGCTGGCCTTCACCAGTTTGCTGGTGCTGCTGGTGGGCTTCTCGGTGGCCTCGCCGAATTTCTGGCAGATGGCCAATATCATCGCCATCCTGCAGGCCGCCTCGGTGAACGGGGTGCTGGCCATTGCCGCCACGCTGGTGATCATCACCGGCGGCATCGACCTCTCGGTGGGCACCATGATGACCTTCACCGCGGTGATCGCCGGGGTGGTGCTGACCTTCGCGGGATTGCCGCTGCCCTTCGGTATCGTCGCGGCCATCGCGACGGGTGCCTGCTGCGGGCTGTGCTCGGGCACCTTCGTGGCGAAATTCAAGATCCCGCCGTTCATCGCCACCCTGGGCATGATGCTGATGCTGAAGGGGCTGTCGCTGGTGATCTCCGGCACCCGGCCCATCTACTTCAACGATACCCCGAACTTCTACATGATCGCCAACGGCTCGCTGATCCAGTGGCTGATCCCGGGTCTACCCATACCCAACGGGGTGCTGATCCTGTTCCTGGTGGCGGCGGGAACCGCCTACATCCTGAGTCGCACGGTGCTGGGGCGCTACTGTTTTGCGCTGGGCTCCAACGAGGAGAGCGTGCGCCTGTCCGGGGTCGACACCGACGCCTGGAAGATGGCGATCTACTCGCTGGCCGGCGCCATCGTCGGCATCGCGGGCCTGCTCATCGCCTCGCGGCTGAACTCGGCGCAACCGGCGCTGGGGCAGGGCTACGAGCTGGAGGCCATCGCCGCCGTGGTGATCGGCGGCACCTCGTTATCGGGCGGGCGGGGCACGATTCTCGGCACCCTCATCGGCGCGCTGATCATGGCGGTGCTGACCAATGGGCTGCGCATTCTGTCGGTGGCCCAGGAATGGCAGACGGTGGTCACCGGGGCCATCATCATTCTCGCCGTCTACGCGGACATGGCCCGCAGGCGTCGCCTCTGAGGCACGGCTGCGGTACAACCACAGGCCCGGACCCACACCGGGCTTTCGGTAACCACGAGGAGACAGTATGTTCAACAAAGGCGTTTTACTGGGTCTGGCCCTGGCGGCCAGCAGCACCATCGCCATGGCTCAGGAGCAGCTCTACATCCCGCTCATCTCCAAGGGCTTCCAGCACCAGTTCTGGCAGGCGGTGAAGTCCGGCGCGGACCGGGCCGCCGACGAACTGGAGGTGGAGATCACCTTCGAGGGTCCGGACAACGAGACCATGGTGGACCGCCAGATCGATATGCTGGCGGCGGCCCTGGCCAAGAATCCCGACGCGCTGGGTTTCGCGGCGCTGGATAGCCAGGCGGCCATCCCGCTGCTGCGCCAGGCCCAGGAGCGGGGTATTCCGGTGGTGGCCTTCGACTCCGGGGTGGATAGCGATATCCCGGTGGCCACCGCCGCCACCGACAACCGCGCCGCCGCCGCGCTGGCCGCGGATAAACTTGCCGAGCTCATCGGTGGCTCGGGCAAGGTGGCCGTGGTGGCCCACGACCAGACCAGCCGCACCGGCATCGATCGCCGCGACGGCTTCGTGGAGCGCATGGAGGAGGCCCACCCGGATGTGGAGATCGTCACCATCCAGTACGGCCAGGGCGATCATCTGCAATCCACCGAGGTGACCAAGTCGATCCTGGCCGCCAATCCGGATCTGGCCGGCATCTTCGGCACCAACGAGGGTTCGGCGATTGGTGTCGTCAACGGCGTGCGCGAGATGGGCGTGGACGACATCATGGTGGTGGGCTTCGACTCCGGCGCCCAGCAAAAAGAGGCCATCCGCAGTGGCCTGATGGCCGGCGCCATTACCCAGAACCCGGTGGGCATCGGCTACCAGACGGTGAAGGCGGCGGTGGCCGCGGCCCGGGGCGAGGACGTGCAGTCGGACATCGACACGGGCTTTTACTGGTACGACGCCAGCAATATCGACGATCCCGAGATCGCCGCTGTTCTTTACGACTGATGACGACGGCCCGGGGGCCGGACGGTCCCTGGGTCATGCCGTATCACTGCCGTGACATACCGGGCCAGGATCCGCCGCGTCCGCCTGGAACCGTCCGGTCCAGCGCCGGTCATCGGGCCACTGGTCCGATTCGAGCCGATCGAACAGTCCTGGAATGGACCGGTTCATTGTTCCGGTAATCAATAAATTCTGATTTTTCCGGTGGATACGGGCTGGTATGGGAATTGTAGCGACCTGTTCAATATCGGTCTGGATAGCCATTGCTCCAGTTGGATAATTTGCTGATAGCGGTGGCGCCCACAGTCGGCTATCGAGCGGCTGCGGCGGATCGGCTTTCCGGCGCTTTGAACCTGAAAGAGTATCCGATGAACACAGTCAATTATTCGCTCATCCTGGCGTTCGTTCCCTGGCTATGGGCGGTTTCCGGGTATGCCGACGACGGCGTGGAACGGGCGTGGCTCAGCAAGACCGACGGCACCTTCGTCGGCCCGGCGGGACGCCTCACGCTCGCCTACGAAGGCGAGGGCGACGTCGCCGTGACCCTGCAAACCGGTCGTTGCCGTGTGACGCCATCGACCGCCACGGCGGCGACGGTGGGCGAGCAGGTGGTGTTGCTCCGTTCGGACAGCGGCACAACGAGCCTGGTCATTTTCTTCGAGGAAAACTATATCGTGCTGGCGGCGCTGGAGGCTTTCTCGCCAGCCTTTTGCGAGGCAGGCCAGGACGTCGACGGCAAATACCTGCTGATCCAGCCGGAGTAGTGGAGTGTGAATGCTGTATCGGTGGCCGTGGATATTGTATCCGGCGCCGTGTTGTGCGCCGTCGGGGCAGAGACTGTCATGCCGATGGCGGCGAGCCAGCAAGGACAGTCATGACAGTGTGCTCCCAGAGAGAAAGGTGATGGGCGTGGATGTTTTCAACCAGTGTGTGACCATTTCCAAACCGGTCGGTGCCGGATTCCAGAGTGTCAATCTCAGGCCGGACGTGGAGATCGTCCAGCAGTTACTCAACAAGCATATCGAGAGACTGTCGCCGCCCCGCAGTCGGCTGACGGTGACGGGCAGTGCCGATCCCCGGACCATTCAGACTATCAGGGATTTCCAGAAGCAGGTGCTCGGTTTCAACAACCCGGATGGCCGGGTCGACCCCACCGGCAAAACCCTGAGGATGCTCAACGAACCCGTATCGCCCTGGGCAAAACCGGGTGGTGGCTCACCCAAGCCGGCGACGCCGACCTCGCCGGGAGACACACTGGCGGCATTCATCGAGAGCCTGAATCTGCGCCACTTCTCGGCCAGTGAAGTCACCGCGGGCTTGGGCCGCAGAATCATCGTGCCGGCGGGCCCCCCGGATATCCCCAGGGCCGATGGACGCAATGGCGAGCCTCCCGCCGAGATCTGGCATAACATCGCCCCCACCCTGATCGTCCTCGACGAGATCCGCGAGCGGGTCGGCGCCAGTGTCAATATAACCAACACCTATCGTTCGCCGGAATACAACAACGCCAACTACATCCGCAGCAAGGCCGATAAGGTCAAGGCTGCCCGCGCCCAGGGCAAGACGCTGTCGTTCGAGGATGCCAACAGCGGTGTGGGCCGCCTGAGCCAGCACATGATCTTCCGGGCCATCGACTTCAAGGTGGGCGACGGCAAAAGGGGGGAGGCGTTCACCATCGCGAAAAGCCTACGCGGTGTGAAATTCACGCTCCCCCGGCCACTTCGCATGGCCAATCCGCAGGTCAAGAAGGTGGGCTATGTGGGGGGCAAAACGGTCGGCTTCTATCCGGGGGGGCTGAGGATGACGGACGATAGTTTCGTGTTCCACGGGGGCCTCGGTCTCTACTCGACGTTCATACACATCGACTGCCGCGGGCAGGACACCACCTGGTAACAGGCTGCCGAACCCACCTTCAGGGCCGCCTCCAGACGCCGGTTGGCGGCCGGCGCGGCCGCCAGGATATCGTCCAGCTGGTGGCTGACCTGCCGCTGGAAGCGCCTCAACGGCCAACTCCGGGAGTTGGCGGTCACCGACGGTCTCACCGGGCTGGCCAACCGCCGCCAACTCCAGGATACCCTGGAGCGGGAGTGGCAGCGTCTGCAACGGGAATCCCGGCCGCTGGCCCTGGTGCTGCTGGATGTGGATCACTTCAATGCCTACAACGACCACTACGGTCATCCCCAGGGGGATACCTGCCTGCGTCGGGTGGCCGATACCCTGCGCGCCTGCATCAACCGCCCCGGTGATCTGGTGGGTCGCTATGGGGGCGAGGAGTTCCTGATCATCCTGCCCGGGACCGACGAGGCCGGCGCCAGGACCATCTGGGGGTGGCGATCACCCGGGTGAGGCCGGGGATGGAGGCCCAGGATCTGCTGATCCAGGTGGATATAGCCCTGTACCGGGCCAAGCAGCGACGCAACAGTTACTGTGTCGAGATCACTCGGTGAGCGTTCGCTGTCCAGGGTCCGCCGGGATGGCGGTGCTGTCGCATTGTCGCCGCCGCACAATTGTTCACCTCATTTCGTGACACTTATCCCGGACCATCGGGGCCGTGTGTTGATACAGTCAGGGGGCTTCCATCACGCAACCCAGGAGAAACACCATGCACCGTCTCGCCACCGTGACCACCCTGCTGAGCCTCGCCCTCACCGCCCATGCCGGGGGTATCTACAAGTGCCAGATCGACGGGCGCACCGTGTATCAGCAGGTAGCCTGTCCGGTGGGGAAAAGCGCCCGGGTGGAGATCAAGGACACGCCCGCCAGCAGCCTCGGCGGTGGTCTCCGGGCAGCCGAGGTGCGGGTGCTCCAGCAGGTCCTGCGGGATAAGGCCCAGCGCCTGCCGGGCAACGAGGCTGGCATTCTCGGCGAGGACGATGCCATGTTGATCGCCAGTATCTACCGGCAACTGGAGGCGCGCCGGGGCGGGTCGGATCAGCGCGAGGCGGCGATCGCCGAGGCGAGCCTGCGCGAGAATCTGGGTCGCCACGGACTGGAACTGGAGCAGGTGGAGCCGGAGCTGCCGGGTGAAACCATCCTGGACCGGGTGCAGGATGAACTGGCGCTACGCCGGCTCGATCCGCAGGCCCAGACCGAGTACCGGGCGCAGCGGCGCCAACTGCTGGAGGCACAGGGACAGGCGCTGGGCATCGCCGACGATCAGGCACCGATTGCCATCGATACCGGTGGTTCCGCCATCGGTCGGGGCCAGTGAACCGGGTCGATCCCTGGCGCCGTTCGCCGAACCCGCCGCCGGGAATTTCCCGGACTGCCGTGCGGGCATGGCTTGTGACTCCGGTGAAACTCGGCTAAGTACAGGAGACGACAATCCGAGGAGGAGAACCCCATGTCCCGCCGGCTTTGCATCATCCCGATTCTGCTGCTGCTCGCCCCCTTCGCCGCCCACGCCGAGTACCCCGAGAAACCCATCGACGTGATTCTTCCCTGGCCCCCGGCGGCCAGCACCGACGTCTCCACCCGGCTGGTGCTGGAGATCATGTCGGAGAAGCTCGGCGTGCCCATGAAGGTCATCAACAAGCCCGGCGGGCGCGGCGTGATCGGCACCACCGAACTCACCCAGTCCCGCCCCGATGGCTACACACTGGGCGCGGTGACGGTGGGTCCGGCGGTGACCCAGATCGCCGCCGGTAACGCGCCCTATCAGATGGATGAACTTGCGCCCATCGGTTTGTTCGCCACCTTGCCCTTCGTGCTGCTGGCCCGGGCCGATGCGCCGTTCGACGATCTGCAATCCCTGGCCAAGTACGCGGAATCCCGCGACCAGCCCTGGGTGTTGGGCCACTGGGGCCGGGCGGCGGTGCCCACCCTGACGATCTATCGCATCGCCGGGGCCGAGGGCTACGAGTTCAAGGAGATCGCCTTCCAGGATCTGAACGCCAGTCAGTTGCTGAACGGCGACGCCGATCTGGTCACCGTCAGTACCCCGGCGGTGATGGGCCAGATCCAGGCCGGCACGGTGAAACCCATCGCCGCCATGACCCCGGTGCGAAACGTCGCCCTGCCGGATCTTCGCACCGTGCGCGAGCAGGGCTATGGCTTCGACGCCGCCATCTGGGCCGGGCTGTTCGCCCCTGCCGGCACCCCGGATGACATCATCGACACCCTGGCCAGCGCGCTGGAGGCGGCGGTGGCGGATCCGCGCATGGACGAGTTCATTCAGGAGTCCGGCGCGGTGATTTTTTTCCAGGGTCCCGAGGCCACCCGCGAGCAGATGCAGGACGAGTTCCGGGCCTACAGCGAGGTGATGCAGGGACTCGGCCTGATCCCGTGACCGGGGATCGCGCCCGGGGCGGGTTCGGGCGACTGCCCGCCGCCCTGATGCTGCTCGGCGTGGCGCTGGCGTGCGCGCTGCTCGCCCTGTACCGGGGGCGTCTGGTGGGCAATATCGAGCCCGGGGTGCCTTACTACCGCTCGCCGGAGGTGTTTCCGGGGCTGAGTCTCGCGGTGGCGGCGCTGGGTAGCCTGTGGCTGGCGCTTCGCGCCTGGCGGGGGTACGGCGAGCCCTCGGAGGAATCCCTGCCCCGCAGCCGGCCCCGGCCCGGGGTGGTGGTGCTAATGCTGGGGCTGTTCGCGGCTTACGCGCTGGCGCTGCCGTGGCTGGGCTATGCGCTGGCCACCGGGGTTTTCCTGTTTCTGGGGCTGTTGCTGGTGCGGCTGTCGCCAGTGCGGGCGCTGGGACTGGCGGCGCTGCTGGCAGGGGTGCTGTGGCTCAGTTTCGTGGTGGGGCTGGAGGTGTGGTTCCCGCGACCACGGCTGTTCTGATGCTGGAAAATCTTCTCCTCGGCGTTGATGCAGTGGCCGATTCGGCGGTGCTGGCCGCCCTCGTGGTGGGGGCGGCCATCGGCATCCTCACCGGTGTGCTGCCCGGCATCGGCCCGGCGGTGGGTATCTCGGTGCTGCTGCCGGTGACCTACAGTCTGGAGCCGCTCACCGGTATGGCCATGCTGCTGGGTATCTACTGCGGCGGCTGGTTCGGCGGCGCGGTGCCGGCGGTGCTGATCAACATCCCCGGCACCCCGGCGGCAGTGGTCACCACCTTCGACGGTTATCCCATGGCCCGCCGGGGCGAGGCGGAGCGGGCGCTGAGCCTGGCCATCATGGCATCGCTTGTCGGCGGGGTGGCCAGCGTGGTGGTGCTGATCCTCGCCGCGCCGCCGCTGGCGCGGCTGGCCACCGCCTTCGGCGCCCCGGAGTACGCCATGGCGGCGCTGCTGGCGCTGGCGCTGGTGGTGGTGGCGTTCCGCGGGCGGATGCTGGCGGCGATCACCGCCGTGGCGCTGGGGCTGTTCGCAAGCAGCGTGGGGCTGGACCCCAACACCCTGGGCCAGCGCTACACCTTCGGTTTCACCGATCTGCTGGCCGGGCTGCCGCTGGTGCCGGTGGTGATTGGGGTGTTCGGGGTGGCGCAGGCGCTGGCGCTTCTCGAGACCGACACGGTGGTGGCGCCGGAGGATCGGGCGCGACGGGGTGGTATCCGCTGGCGTTATCTCGGCGAGGTGTTCCGCTATCCGGCGACGCTCGCCAAATCGGCGCTCATCGGCACCGGCATCGGCGCGCTGCCCGGCATCGGCACGGTGCTGGCCACGTTCTTCGCCTATCTGGAGGCGCGGCGCGCCTCGCCGTGATCCGGCGAGTTTCGGGCAGGGCAACCCCGAGGGCATTATCGCCGCCGAGGCCAGCAACAACGCGGTGACCGGCGCGGCCATGATCCCGGTGTTGACGCTGGGCATCCCGGGCGATGCGTTGACCGCGCTGATGATGGGGGTGTTCGTGATCCACAACGTCTATCCGGGGCCACGGTTGTTCGTGGACGATCCGGGGCTGGTGTACGGCATTTTTGTCGCCATGCTGGTGGCGAACCTGCTGATCTTCGTGCTGCTGCTGCTGTCCATTCGGATCCTCGGGCGCATCGCCCGGCTGGACCCGGGGGTGCTGGCGGTGAGTATCCTGGCGCTCTGCTTCATCGGCGCCTATGCCATGACCACCGACGTCACCGGGGTGTGGATCGCGTTGGGCTTCGGGGTGCTGGCCTATCTGGGACGGCGACTGGGTTTTCCCATGGTGGGGTTTTTGCTCGGGCTGATCCTCGGGCCGATGATCGAGGCCAGACTCCGGCAGTCGCTGAGCCTCAGCGACGGCTCCTGGCTGATTTTCCTGGAGCGGCCCGTCGCGCTGGCGCTCAGTGTGGCCACACTTGCAGTGCTACTCTGGCCGGTGGTCCAGGCGCTGCGACACAAGGAAAAGCATCCATGAAGCTCACCCTGCTCGGCACCGGCTGTCCCCAGTGCCATACCGAACGCTATGGCCCGGCCAATCTGGTGCGCCATGGCCAGTACACCCTGCTGGTGGATTGCGGCTCCGGCGTCACCCAGCGGCTGGTGGGTGCGGGCTCCTCCGGGGCGCGGCTGGATGCGCTGCTGCTTACCCATCTGCACTCGGATCATCTGGTGGATCTCTACCAGTTGATCATCTCCGGCTGGCACCAGGGCCGGGACCGGCCCCAGCGGATTTTTGGTCCGCCCGGCACCCGGGCGTTCGTGGAGGGCACCATGGAACTCTGGCGCGGGGAGCGGGAACTGCGCATCGAGCATGAAAAACGTCCCTCCACGGTGGGGCTGGCGGTGGACATCCATGAGTTCGGCGAGGGCGTGGTGCTGGAACTCGGGGATCTGCGGGTAAGCGCGGTGGCGGTGGACCACCGGCCCGTGAAGGAAGCCTATGGTTTCGTGTTCGAGGCGCCGGGGGAAAAGGCCGTGTTCAGCGGCGACACCCGTTACTGCGGGGCGCTGATAGCGGCCGCCCGGGATTGCGATGTGCTGGTCCACGAGTGCTTTATCCACCGGGAGATGCACCCGGTGCCGGGGGTGCGGACCCGCGAGGGCATCGAGGCGGTGGCCGCCTACCATACCCTGTCCGATCAGGTAGGACGGGTGGCGCGGGAGGCCGGGGCGCGGTTTTTGATGCTGAATCACTTCGTGCCCGCCGAATTCGACCGGGAGGCGTTGATCGCCGAGGTGGCGCGGGAGTTCGACGGTCCCTTTGTGGTGGGGGAGGATCTGATGGATTACGATATTGCCACGCGGACCCTGGGCTACCGGGGGATGCGGGTGCGGGTGGGGTGAGTCAGCTCAGGCTTTCCAGCCAGAGGTGCCAGAGGCGGATGGGTCCGGGGCCGTGGTCGGTGTCGTGGAATCGCCAGGGGCGATGGTGTCGGGTGGTGCAGACCGGGCCGGAAGCTATCGTCAGGGCCGTGGGTGTTGGTGGTTGTCGGGTGTGATAGGGATCTTTCTTGCCGGTGGTCACGGTGAGGCATTTTGCCAGGCTATCGGGATAGGGTTTCCGGATGCGCACGTAGGCTGCCATCACGGCATCCCGCATGGTCCAGGCGTAGTCGCCGTCGACGAAACGTTGGAGTCCGTCCTTGCAGTATTCCTTGCAGAAACTGCGACCCCGGTCGACGATCTTGCTCTCCACGAAGATGCCGTATAGCGGTTCGTAGATACCGGCGCCGGGTTGTTGAAGGCGAATGATGATGTCCGGCGCCTTGTTGATTTTCCGGCCGTTGTAGTTGCTGAGGCTGGCGCAACGCTCCACTGCACTGAACAAGCGGGCGTCGAAGCCTTCCGTCAGGGGATGTACACCGCTGCGGCCTTCCTCCAGAACGCCGCGCAGCAGTTCGGAGATCTCGTCCTCGTTGCACGCGGTCAGATCGATGTTCTCCATCGCCAGCAGGTATCGCCATGCCGCATCGATGGTCCTGATGACCAGGGTGATGACGGTGTCGGGTAGAGGATAGGGTCTGTCCAGCGCGGGGATTCGGGTTCTGCCGGCGAGGCGTAGCGGCATTAACCGGCGACCTTTTCCAGTCTATCCAGATGGCGGTCGGCGGACTGTATGAGGTCCAAAGCGCAGAGGCGCGCCCGGGTGGGGGTCCAGTAACGGTACTGCCTGAGGAGACCGAGAATCAGATCGCCGTCGCGCTCCAGCAGAATCCGGCTGGCGCCGTGATGGTCGGCGGTGGCCATCGCCGCTCTGATCAGCGTCTCGTCGACAGGGTTGTCCTCATGGGAGCGGGATAGTCTCAGGAAACGCCATGGTGCATCAATGGAGGAATGAATCTCCGCGACGCTCAGCGGTGCATCGTCGACGCTACCGAGAAAAGGCTGGAGATCCGCTTCCAGTGTCCGGCAGAAGCGGGCTACCTGTGCATCGGTGGGTGCCTGCTGGGCACGTTGGCGGCAGACGTCGAAGGGCAGGCCGATGTGGATGGCATCGGCGACGAGTTCCCGGTCGGGTCGGGTCAGGCCGTACAGATCCTCCACCCAGTCGTCGATCTCGGCCCAGTCGCAACGGTTCTCGGCGATGGCGTGGGTCAACTCACTCGCCTGGTTTTTCTGGAGTTCGGAGAGTTGTTCGAAGGGATGAATGGGAAAAGCCTCGATATCGCTGAGCAGGAGTGTTTTGCGGCCCACATCGCCGAAGCGGGTCCCTGTCATGAGCATGTAGTAGAGGAAAAGATTGCTGCTGAAAACGATGAATAGATAATCCGCCAAGCGCTCACTGTCATCGTGAAGGTGGCAACTGAAGCCGAAAAAAGAGCGTGTGTATACCGCTTCACCGTACAGGCGGATGGCCTGATGTCGTTTGTTATCCCGTTTGGGAGACTCCCAGATCAGAGTGAGTGGTGGTCGAAAGATATTTCTGGTACCAGTATTATGAATTTTTTCACCGGCAGGGAAGTGAGGCAATCTTGCAGCCTGGATAGTCAATTGATCAAACGCCTCTTTCACATCCACGACTCGAAGTTCTTTCAGAAAACCGGCATCCTTGGAGCGGCTGCCATAGAAAAAGCCCTGGCCGTAAAATAGGCCCAGGCTTTCAAGATAGTTTTTACAGGTGGGGTTGCGGCTATCGAGTTGCCTGATCAGATCTAGATCCAGGCCGCTTCCCTTGAACATTACTTTGAATAGCCTTCTATCCTCCAGCACATTGGAAAATCTTACCGGCTGCGCCGCCACATGATCAATCCGCATCGCACCGCGCTGATTCAGATCACTATCCTGCTCCAACGAAATAAAGAAAAACCCCTCCTCGGGCCGTGGCACCCGATTCTGCGCGAACAGCAAACAGAACGGCTCGTCGACCTCGGGCCATACCCGCGTCTTGGCCACCGCCGCACCGTTCAGTATCCCCGTCACCTTCAACCCACGAAACAGCGCACACCGCGCCCGGAACCCCGGCGTCGACTGCTTGAACAGCAATCGCCCATGTAATGCCAGCGCGATGATCCCATCCGGTTTCGCCCACGTCGTGGCGCACCACACGAACACCAGATCCGGCACCCCGTCGGGATTCTGGTAATCCCGTGCCACATCCTCCAGCCCCCGATCCCGGGCGATACCCCGGATCCGCTGCTGAATCTGCAAATTCAACGGGCTACTGGCCCCCCCGACGGTGTGCCAGGGCGGATTGCCGATGACCAGATCGTAGGCATCCCGATGTTCCGCACCCACACCGTCCCCATAGCTTCCCGCCACCGGCCCGGCATGGTCGCTCTCCCCAGCGTCACGCACATCGAACAGCACCCGTCCCTGTAGCGGCTGGAAGGCCAGCGCCTCCCGTTGCGGGGCGGTCCCGTCCATTTCCAGCGCCGTCAGATAGAGACCCAGGGCGGCCAGTTGCAGCGCCGCCGGGTTGATATCGAACCCCGCCAGTTGCCGGTAAAGAATCTCCCGGATCGTGTCACCGTCGGGGCGACGTCCGTCGGCGCGCCAGCGCTCCGCCACCAGCCGGCGAAAACAGGCCACCAGAAACACACCCGCGCCCGCCGCCGGATCCAGCACCCGGGCATTCCCCCGTGCCCCGGGCTCCAGCCCCTCGAACGCCTGATCCACCATGAACTCGGCGATATGCCGGGGCGTGTAGTAGACGCTGGTGAGCCGCGCCAGCGGCTTCTCGAAGCGATGGATGTAGTGCTCGTAAACCTGGCTGAGCAACCCCACCGGCACATGGGCGAAGTCGATATCGCCCCAGTCCAGCTGCCGCTGGTAGTCCTGGTCCCCGACCGGCCGATCCAGGCCGATGATCGCCGACAGCACCCGGAATGCACCGCCCCCGGTACGGCTCCACAACGCCTCGAAGTAATCCACCCCACCGCCGCCGGCCAGCGGCAACAGATCGCCGTTGAAGGTGGCATCCAGCCAGCAACTGCTGCGATGGGCATTGTCGGGATTCGCCAGACAGCTGGCGAAATCCCCCGGCGGCGTCGGTAATGCCCGATCATGGAGAAAGCGTAGAAACAAAGCCCGACCGAGCAGCGGCAGGATCTCGTCCTGACCCAGCCCCAACGCCTGCAAGCGCTCGGTGGCGGTTCTCAGCAGATCGAAGAGATAGGTATGAATAAAGGTCGGCGTGGCACTGCTGGCAATCTGGCCCGTCGCCAGTCCCGGCACCAGCGCCGGGAGTTGCCGTCGACGAACCGGGATCTTCTGAAGACCTTTGCTCGATTGCCTGGATCGCAAAGACAACGGATAAAGACGCAAATCTCCCGGCGCCACCACGGCCAGGTACGGTGCATCTCCCCGGCAGGCCAGCAGATGGTTGATCCGTCGCAGTTGCGCGTCCGGATCTTTCCCGAGCCGATCCGCCTGCACCACGTAAAGGAGCGCCCGCCCATCGGACTCCACCACCGCATCGGCGAGGATTTCCTCGTCGCCCGCCGATGCCAGCAGATCCAGATAATCCACCTGCCGGGGATCGTCGGCCGTATCCAGCATCAGGACATCGTCTGCCCGGGCGCCATAGCACTCGACGAGTTGTTCCCGGAGCCAGTCGCTCATGCTAGAGGGCTCCGGGGCCGAGTAGCGGCAACTGTGCGACCTCGCCATCGGTGGCTGCCGTCCAGCCGGCGCAGTAACGCGCCAGATCGTCGGAAAACCCGGGGCCATGATAGGACGCCGCCTGCTGCCTGGGGATCAGCACGGCATGGTCGGGCGTCAGAAACACCCGGTAGCGGGGCCATTCCAGACTGGAGCGCTGTCTGAGTAAATTATCGAGCGTGGCAAATGCTTCGACATAGCGACTGACCACGATATGGGCGTTTTTCATTTCCAGCGCTAGCATGATGGTCAATACGTTGACCTCGTCGTATCGTGCGTGAACGCCCCGTCCCCGACCTGCCTGGGCCGGTTGGATCAGTCCCTGCCGGAGCCAGTCCTTCAGAGTGGGTTGAGGGCAGCCGGTACGGGCCAGCAGTTCCTGGAGTTGCATTGGATAAAAATTTATCTCATAAGATGTTTGAAGAGCTTATAGTCCACAGGAGCCCCGCTTGTCCACCCTCGCCACCCGCCTGATGCTCTACACCGCGCTGGTCAGCCTCGTCATCACCCTGCTGGCCTCGGCGCTCAGCTTCCACAGCGAGTACCATGACGATCTCCAGTTGCTGAACACGGTGGCCGACCCTGCCGTCATCCAGCAGCGCTACTGGGACCGCTTGATGATGAGCCTGCTCAGCAACGGCCTGAAGGTCTCGGCGGTGGCGGTGGCGGTGTTCCTGCTGTTCCAGCGACTGGTGAACGTGCATCTGGACCGCATCGCCGACTACGCTCGCCGGCTCGGCCCCGAGACCCTGAACCAGTCGCTCACCCTATACCGCCGTCCCCACCGCCACCCGGACGAGCTGGATGCGGTGGTGCAGGCGTTGAACACTATGCGCGAGAACCTGTTGCAGACCCAGCTCCGTTTCGCCGAGCACCAGCGGCAACTGGCCGAGACCAACCGCATGACCTCGCTGGGCCGGATGGTGTCGGGGGTGGCCCACGAGATCAACAACCCCAACAACGTGGTGCTGTTCAACGCCCAGCTACTGGAGGACGCCTGCGGCGACATGATCGAGCTGCTGGACGACAGCCTGACGGCGCCGGAGGCAATCACCCTGGCGGGATTGCCCTACACCGAGATGCGCGAGGCGCTGCCCACCGCGCTCCGGGATCTGCGCAAGGCCGCCGAGAAGATCCAGGGCATCGTCGACAGCCTGAAGAAGTTCTACAAGGCCCCCACCCGCACCGTGGAGCGGCTGAACGTCAACGACATCGTGGAGAACACCATCGCTTTGCTGCGCCCCATGATCCGCCGCCGTACCCATTATTTCGATATGGAACTGGACGAGACCCTGCCCAGAATCAGCGGTCAGCCCCAGGAACTGGAGCAGGTGGTGGTGAATCTGGTGGCCAATGCCCTGGAGGCTCTGCCGGATCGGGGTAAGCGGGTGACGATCACCACCGCCCGGCGCGGCGACGACTGGCTGGTGCTGAGCGTCATCGACGAGGGTTGCGGCATCGACCCCGAACACCGGGAGGCGATCCTCGATCCTTTCTTCACCACCAAGCAATCCAGCGGCGGTACCGGCCTCGGGCTGTCCATCAGCTATAACCTGATCCGCAAGCACCACGGCGAACTGGAGATCGACTCCGAACCGGGCCACGGCACCACCATGCGGGTGTGTCTGCCGTTGACAGCCCCCGATGGCGGGGGACAATAACCCCATCATGAACGGCGAGACCCTGACACCGGCGGTGCTGCTGGTGGACGACGAGGAGGCGCTGTTGCGCAGTACCCGGCTGGTGCTGCGCGCCGCCGGTATCGAGCCGGTACTCACCGAGAGCGATGCCCGCCGGGTGCTGGAACGGCTCGGCCGGGAACCGGTGGCGCTGGTACTGCTGGATCTCACCATGCCCCATCTGGGCGGCGAGGCATTGCTGGCGCAACTGTCCCGGGATTACCCCGAAGTGGGCGTGATCATGCTCACCGCCAGCGACGATCTGGATACCGCGGTGCGCTGCATGCAGCAGGGGGCGGTGGATTATCTGGTGAAGCCGGTGGAGCGCAGCCGGCTGGTGAGCGCGGTGCAGCGGGCGCTGGAGATGGGCAGCCTGCGCGCCGAGGTGGTATCCCTTCGCGAGCGGCTGCTGGATACCCAGCTGCACTATCCGGACGCCTTCGAGCCCATCGTCACCCGCAGCCCCGCCATGCTGGCGATCTTCCGTTATCTAGAGGCCATCGCCGCCTCCCGTCGGCCGGTGCTGATCAGCGGCGAGACCGGCACCGGCAAGGAACTCATCGCCCGCGCCATCCACACGGTGTCGGGCCTGTCCGGGGAGTTCGTGGCCGAGAACGTGGCCGGGCTCGACGACAACGTGTTCGCCGATACCCTGTTCGGCCACCGCAAGGGCGCCTTCACCACCGCCGATCAGGCCCGCGAGGGGCTCATCGCCCGGGCCGCCCACGGCACCCTGTTCCTGGACGAGATCGGCGATCTCAGCGAGACCTCGCAGATCAAGCTGCTGCGCCTGCTGCAGGAGGGAAATTACTATCCCCTGGGCGCGGATCGGCCCCGGCGCAGCGAGGCCCGGGTGGTGGTGGCCACCCACCGGGACATCCCGGAGATGGTGCGGGAGGGAAAATTTCGCAGGGATCTGTACTTTCGCCTCCGTACCCATCATCTGCAATTGCCGGCCCTGCGCCAGCGCCCCGAGGATCTGCCGCTCCTCATGGAGACCTTCGTGGAGCGCGCCGCCATGGATCTGGGTAAGGCGCCGCCGGCCATTCCCACCAGCCTGTTCAGCCTGCTGCGCCATTATCCCTTCCCCGGCAATGTCCGCGAACTGGAGGATATGGTGTTCGACGCCGTGGCCCGCCACCGGCAGGGGCCGCTGCTGCTGGAGAGCTTCCAGGAGATCATGGCGCTGGAGGAGATCCCGGGGGAGGGGCCGCAGGTGGAGCTTGGCGAGTTGTTGGGAAGCGAGTCGCTGCCCACCCTGAAGGAGGCCGAGACGCTGTTGATCCAGGAGGCGCTACGCCGCGCCGATGGCCACCAGGGCAACGCCGCGCGGCTGCTGGGCATCACCCGCCAGGCGCTGAACAAACGCTTGCTCAGAGAGCGTCGGGGCTGAGGGTGCGCCGGTTTGCCTGAATCCCGACTCTGGACTATTGTCTGCTGGCGGATCCCACCGCACTCCACCACTATCGCCTGATTCATCATCCCCATGACTGTGTTACTGGAACTCCACGGCATCGAGAAGTCCTTCGCCCATGTGCGGGTGTTGAAGCGCGTGGATTTTCGCGTCCACGCCGGGCGGGTGGTGGCGCTGGCCGGGGAGAACGGCGCGGGCAAGTCCACCCTGATGAAGATCATCGGCGGTATCTACCGGGCCGATGGCGGGGAGATGCGGCTACGGGATCGCGTGGCGCATCTGCACTCGCCGCAGCAGGCCATGGCGGCGGGCATCGCCATCATCCATCAGGAACTGAACCTGCTGCCGCACCTGGGCGTGGCGGAGAATATCTTTCTGGGGCGCGAGCCGCGTAACCGGTTGGGCCTGCTCCAGCACGCCCGCATGCGCCGGGAGGCCGCCCACTGGCTGGGGGAGTTGCAACAGGATCTGGATCCCGCCCAGCCGCTGGCGCGACTGTCCATCGCCCAGCAGCAGATGGTGGAGATCGCCAGGGCGCTGTCCCAGGAGGCGGATCTGATCATCATGGACGAGCCCACCGACGCCCTCAGCGATCAGGAAACGGCGCTGCTGTTCGCGGTGGTGGAGCGGCTCCGCGCGGCCGGCAAGGGGCTGGTGTTCATCTCCCACCGGCTCGGCGAGATCTTCCGCCTCTGCGACGATATCGCGGTGCTGCGCGACGGCGAGATGGTCCACCAGGGACCGGTGAGCGAACTCACCGAGGATGCGCTGATCCGCCACATGGTGGGCCGGGAACTGGCCGACCAGTACCCTTACCGTCCGGGACGGGACGGGGCGGAGCGGTTGCGGGTGACGGGGCTGTCCGCCCATGGCGTGACGGACCTGAGCTTCCAGGCCCGGGCCGGCGAGGTGGTGGGCTTCGCCGGGCTGATGGGGGCCGGGCGCACGGAGCTGGCGAAAGCCCTCTACGGCGCCAATCCGGCCAGCCGTGGTGAGGTGGCCATCGACGGCGAGTCGGTCACCATCCGTAATCCCCGGGACGGCATCCGCGCCGGCATCGGCTACGTCACCGAGGATCGCAAGGCCGAGGGACTGATCCAGGGCCAGCCGCTGGTGTCCAACATGAGTCTCACCGGGCTCGGGCGCTTCCTGTGGCTTCGCACCCTGGTCGACGCCCGCCGGGAGCGGGCCACCGTGCAGCGCTACACGGAGCGCTTTCGCATCCGCGCCAGCGGCCTGGATGCGCGGGTGGCCACCCTCAGTGGCGGCAACCAGCAAAAAGCCTCCCTTGCCAAGACCCTGATCCCGGAGCCGCGCATCGTGATCCTGGACGAGCCCACCCGGGGCGTGGACGTGGGGGCGCGGCGGGAGATCTACAGCCTCATCGACGAACTGAAAGGCGCGGGCCTGTGCGTGTTGTTGATGTCCTCCGACATGCCGGAGTTACTGGGCATCTCGGATCGCATCCTGGTGCTGTCCCGGGGTCGGCTGACCGGCGAGTTCTCCCGTGCCGAGGCCAGCCAGGAGGCCATCATGCGCTGCGCCGTCCAGTAACGAATCCATCGACAATCCATATCAAATTCCATGACCGCCACCCTGAAGAACTTCGCCACCGACAACAAATCCCTCATCGGCCTGCTGGTGCTGATGGCCCTGGTGTCCCTGTTCAGCCCGAACTTCATGACCCTGGACAACCAGTTGAACATCCTGCGCCAGACTTCCATCAACGCCATTATCGCCATGGGCATGACCTTTGTGATCCTCACCGCCGGCATCGATCTCTCGGTGGGCTCGGTGCTGGCCTTTGCCGGGGCGGTGTGTGCCTCGCTGATCGCGGCGGACACGCCGATCGTTTTTGCGCTGCTGGCGAGCCTCGGGGTAGGCGCATTACTGGGCGCGGCCAATGGTTTTGTCATCAGCCATTTCGGGGTGCAGCCCTTCATCGCCACCCTGGTGGGGATGACCATGGTGCGGGGGTTGACGCTGGTTTACACCGAGGGGCGGCCCATCTCCACCGGGGATTTCCAGGTGGCGTTTGATTTCTACGAACTGGGCGGCGGTTATCTGCTGGGCATCCCGCTGCCGGTGCTCATCGCCGCGCTGGTGTTCGCGCTCTGCTGGGCGGTGCTGCGCCACACCCGCTTCGGGCGCCACGTCTACGCGGTGGGCGGCAACGAGCAGGTGGCGCGCCTGTCCGGGGTGGCGGTGGGGCGGGTGAAGGTGCTGGTCTACAGCCTCAGTGGGATGCTGGCGGCGCTGGCCGGCATCATTCTCACCGCCCGCCTGGAATCGGCCCAGCCCACCGCCGGCACCGCCTATGAGCTGGACGCCATCGCCGCCGTGGTGCTGGGCGGCACCAGCCTCGCGGGCGGACGCGGGTGGATCTTCGGCACATTGGTGGGGGCGCTCATCATCGGCGTGCTGAACAACGCCCTGAACCTGATGAACGTCTCGTCCTACTACCAGATGGTGGCCAAGGGCGCGGTGATTTTACTGGCCGTGGTGATCGACAGCTACGGCCGCGAACGGACCTGATTGCGGGTCGCAGACAACCACAAACTGGAGGAAACTCTCATGAAAACCCTGCTGACGGGGACTTTTGCGCTGGGCCTGATGGCCGCGAGCCTTGGCGCCCAGGCCCAGGAATCCATCGCGCTGGTGGTCTCCACCCTCAACAACCCCTTCTTCGTCACCCTCCAGGAGGGCGCCGAGGCGAAAGCCCGGGAACTGGGTTACGAACTGCTGGTACTGGACTCCCAGAACGACCCGGCGCGGGAACTGGCCAACGTGGAAGACGTGCTGAACCGCGACATCGCGGTGCTGATGATCAACCCCACCGATTCCGACGCGGTGCGTAGCGCCATCCGCGCCGCCAACCGCCAGGATGTGCCGGTGGTGACTTTGGACCGGGGCGCCAACGGCGGCGAGGTGGTCTCCCACGTGGCCTCGGACAACGTCATGGGCGGCGAGATGGCCGCGCAGTTCATCGTCGATGCGCTGGCCGACGGCGGCAAGGTGGTGGAGTTGCAGGGCGTGCCCGGCACCTCCGCGGCCCGCGACCGGGGCGAGGGCTTCAACCAGGTGATGGCGGCACAGGACAACATCGAGATCGTCGCCAGCCAGCCGGCGGACTTCGACCGCACCCGGGGATTGGAAGTGATGGAGAACATCCTCCAGGCCCAGCCCGAGATCGATGCGGTGTTCGCCCACAACGACGAGATGGCGCTGGGCGCCATCCAGGCCATCCGGGGTGCCGGGCGGGATATCATGATCGTCGGCTTCGACGGCACCGACGACGGCGTGGCCGCCGTGCAGGCCGGCGAGATGCTGGGCACCGTGGCCCAGCAGGCCGGGCGTATCGGCGAGCTGGGCGTGGAGGCGGCCCATGCCATCATCCAGGACGAGGCGGTGCCGGAATACACCCCGGTGCCGCTGCTGATGATCACGGAGTAAGCCGCCATGAGCCTCACCGTCCTCGGCAGCATCAACATCGACCTCAGTTGCACGGTGGCGCGCCTGCCCCGGCCCGGGGAGACCATCCACGGGTCGGGCTATGTGCTGGGCCTCGGCGGCAAGGGCTGCAACCAGGCGGTGGCGGCCCGCCGGCTGGGGGGCGAGGTGCGGCTGCTGGGGGCGGTGGGGGAGGATCTGTTCGCCCAGCGGGCGCGGGCGGAACTGGCCAATGTCGGGGTGGCCACCGGGCATCTGCTGACGCTGCCTACCCCCACCGGCATCGCCGTGATCAGCGTGGACAGCGCGGGCGAGAACCAGATCACCGTGATCGGCGGCGCCAACATGGCGCTGCGGGAAGTGGATCTGGAGGCTTACCGGGATCTTCTCACCGCCACCCGGCTGTTGCTGTTGCAACTGGAGATCCCGCTGCCGGTGAATCTTGCCGCCATGGACGTGGTGCGCGGCGCGGGCGGGCGGGTGATCTTCGATCCCGCCCCCATGGCGGTGGGGGATCTGCCCGACGAGGTGCTGTCGCGCATCGACATCATCACCCCCAACGAGTTGGAGACCGGGGAGTTGCTGGGCCAGTGCCCGCAGACCCCGGGCGACGCCGAGGCCGCCGCCCGTGCCTTGCACGGCAAGGGCGTCGGCGTGGCGGTGGTGAAACTGGGTAGCCGTGGGGTGGGGGTGTTCGATGGGCGGGAATTTCGCTTTATCCCGCCCTTCCGGGTGGCCACCGTGGACAGCGTGGCCGCCGGGGACTGCTTCAACGGCGGACTCGCGTTTGCGCTGGACCGGGGTGAGGACATCTTCCGGGCGGTGCGCTTCGCCGCCGCTTGCGGGGCGCTGGCCACCACCCGACCCGGCGCCTCGGCGGCGGCGCCGACGCTGCCCGAGGTGGAGGATCTACTGGCCGGGGGCGCTGCCTGAGCGCCCCCGGGGTTTGCCGACCTGCCTCAGAAGTCCAGCGGACGGATAGCCTGATCGCCGATCTCCGGAAGCGATTCCCACACCTCCGGCACCGCGCAATCCAGCCCCATGCCGACGATCTCGTCGTCGTTGTGCTCGACGATCACCCCCACCGCCACCTCGCCGGAAGCGCAACTCTGGCGGGTCTCCCAGTGGTGGAAATTGGGCCGGGTGAAGGACTCCTGGAAGGCCGGTTCGCGCTCCACCGCACCGTCGCCGTGGCGGTCGATATAGGAGCCGTAGATCTTCGCTCCCTTGAGCCGACCGTTGCTGTTGTTCACGCCGATCTTGATGGCGTGGATGGCCCGCAGGTTGTCCCGGTCGAAGTTGTCCAGTTCCAGGAATTTATCGGCGTAGGCCCGGGGACCGTCGTCGCAGACGTCGAACTCGGTGGTGAACTCGCCCTGGCGGCGGTCGCTGAAGCTCTCGTTGTAGCGCCACCAGGTGAGCTTCAGATAACAGGGCTCGTCGTGTACCTCGCCGAAGTCGATGCCCAGCAGAAAGGCGTCGTGGCCGGGTTGCTTGACGGTCTGATCGGTGCCGATGTCCCCGGAGATCAACGTGGAGCGGATACCGTCGTAGGTCACCTCCACCGAGGCCTGGGCCACGGTCGCGCCGGCGAGGCCGGCGACGAGACATCCCAGTAATTGGCGTTTCAGGTTCATGTTCATGCTCCCTTGCGATGTGTGGATGGAGACCGTCGCGATGGGCGGCCTCACCCTGGAAGGCGTGATGGAACCCGGCCAGGGCTCAGGGAGCGCGAAAAAATTTTCGGGACGGTTCATTCCGGCCCGTCCAGCAACGGACCAGATTGGCCCGGTTCATCAATAGGCCTTATAGTTTTCAATGTTTTACAAGTGGCATGGCGGTTGCAAAAAAGCATTGGTTGACGAGGAGGAACCGTGACATGACCCAGGTGACGGATAACTATCAAGCAGCCTCCGTGGTCACCCCACAGGCTGCCGACCGGGCCGCGCAACTGGATCGGCTGATGATCGCCGCCCAGCAGGAACTGCGTCGCATCGCCCACCGGCGGATGCGCGAGGAGCGTGAAGGCCACACCCTGCAAACCACTGCGCTGGTGAACGAGGCGTACCTGCGGTTGCGGGAACTGAAGCAGATCGACTGGCAGGACCGCGGGCGTTTTCTGGTCGTGGCGGCGGGCACCATGCGCCGCATCCTGGTGGACCGGGCACGGGCCTTTCGGGCGGACAAGCGCGGCGGCGATGTGCTGCGGGTGACGTTGGACGAGCAAATTCCCGGCGCCGACGACGGCGTGGATCTGCTGGCGCTGGATGCCGCCCTGACCCGCCTCGGCGTTTTCGACGAGGACATCGCCCGGGTAGTGGAGTTGCGCTACTTCGGGGGCCTCGGCGTGGCCGAGACCGGCGAGGCGCTGGGGCTGTCGCCGGCCACCGTGAAGCGCAAGTGGGCGCTGGCCCAGGCCTGGTTGTACCGTGAATTGCACGAGCCGGACTGACCATGTTTCCCGATCATCTGGAGACCCTGTTCGGCGAACTCCGCGATTGCGAGGATGCCGAGCGCGAGGCGCGGCTCGCCGAGTTACGGCGGGACGATCCGGCGCGCTGCGCCGAGCTGGAATCGTTGCTGGCCGCCGCCGCCCGGGCCGGGGCGTTTCTCGACACCCCGCCCACGCCGCCCGGGGACGGGGATCTCGCCGGCCAGCGGGTGGGTGTCTACCGGCTGATCCGGGAACTGGGCAGGGGCGGCATGGGCGCGGTGTATCTGGCCGAGCGCGACGATGGCCAGTATCGCCAGCAGGTGGCGGTGAAGCTGATTCGCCCGGATCTGAACGCGCCGGATCTCGTGGAGCGCTTTCGCGCCGAGCGGCAGATCCTCGCGGATCTGCGCCACCCCCACATCGCCACCCTGCTGGACGGCGGTAGCCGCGAGGACGGTCGACTCTATCTGGTGCTGGAGTACGTGGCGGGCGAGCCCATCGACGTCCATTGTCGGTCCCGGAGTCTGTCCCTGGAGCAGCGTCTGGCGCTGTTCACCCGGGTCTGCGAGGCGGTGCAACATGCCCATGAACAGGGTGTGATCCACCGGGATCTGAAGCCCGCCAACATCCTGGTGACGGCCGGTGGCGAGCCCCGCTTGCTGGATTTCGGGGTGGCCAGGTTGCTCTCGCCGGACCCCGGTCAATCGCTCACCGGCGACAACCCGGCGCCCATGACCCCGGCCTACGCCGCCCCCGAGCAGCTACGGGGCACCATGGTCACACCCGCCACCGATGTCTACGCGCTGGGCCTTATCTTGTTTGAACTGCTCACCGGCAAGCCGCCCCATGCCTCGCCGCTGGCACGGCTCGAGCCCGCCGCCGGC
>JGI12109J20283_11025791_pt1 | contig 26582 bp, 25 predicted proteins | sample ElkSlonscriptome_12_FD_20283 | JGI IMG/M metagenome (IMG submission 20283)
CCCGCCGGCCTGCCCTTCGGCATCACCCTGCTGGCGCCCGCCTGGCAGGAACCCCGGCTGGCTTCTCTGGGCGCCGCCTTCCAGGCGGATCTGGATCTCGCGCCCGGCGTGCCCCGGTAATTCCCGAGTCCCGACGATATCCCACCGTGGAGGGTTGTCATGTCGCTTGAGATCACCGCTGAACCCTATGCCTTCCGTTGCGATCCGGCCAGCACCGCGCTGGTGATGATCGATATGCAACGGGATTTCCTGGAACCCGGCGGCTTCGGCGCCATGCTGGGCAACGATGTCTCGCAACTGCGCACCACCATCGAGCCCTGTCGGCGGTTGCTGGCGGCGGCCCGGGCGGCAGGCCTGCTGGTGATCCACACCCGCGAGGGACACCGTCCCGATCTCAGTGACTGCCCGCCGGCCAAGCACGCCCGGGGTGGGGGCGAGACCCGCATCGGCGACGCCGGCCCCATGGGCAGAATATTGATCCGCGGCGAACCCGGCCACGACATCATCCCGGAACTTTATCCCATCAATGGCGAGCCGGTGCTGGACAAGCCCGGCAAGGGTGCCTTCTACCAGACCGACCTCGCCCTGATCCTGGCCAATCGCGGCATCAAGAGCCTCATGGTCTGCGGCGTCACCACCGAGGTATGCGTCCACACCACGGTGCGCGAGGCCAACGACCGGGGCTTCGAGTGCCTGGTGCCCGCCGACTGCGTGGGCTCGTATTTCCCCGAATTTCAACGCGTGGCGCTGGCCATGATCAAGGCCCAGGGCGGGATCTTCGGCTGGGTGTCGGACGCCGGCCAGATCATTGATGCCCTGTCCGCTTCCTTCCCCCGGCACTGAGGAGTATCCCCATGACGACCACGACCAGACCGGCCCTGTGGGTCCCCGGCGACTGGAACGCCCTGTTCGGGCTCGGCACCAACGCGCTGGTGAACATCCTGGTGATGACAGGGCTGCTGAAGTTCGTGTTGCAGATGCCCGACGAGATCACCTTCGGGCGGATTCTCCCCGCCGTGGGGCTGATGCTGTTCCTGGGCAACTGCTACTACGCCTACATGGCCTACCGGCTGGCCAAACAGACCGGCCGCACGGATGTCTGCGCGCTGCCCTCCGGGCCCAGCGTGCCGCACATGTTCATCGTGGTGTTCGTGATCATGCTGCCCATCCTCAACCAGACCGGTGACCCGGTGCGGGCCTGGGAGGCGGGGCTGGCCTGGGTATTTTTACAGGGCTTCATTCTCATCGGCGGCGGCTTCATCGCCCCCATCATCCGCCGCATCACGCCGCGGGCGGCGCTGCTGGGGACGCTGGCCGGGGTGTCGATAGCCTTCATCTCCCTGAAGCCCGCCATGGAGATGTACATGACCCCGGGCATCGGGCTGCTGGCGCTGGCCATTATCCTGGCCAGCTGGTACGGGGGCGTGCGCTACTGGCGGGGGTTGCCGGCGGGGCTGATCGCCATCGCCGTGGGCACCGTGGTGGCCTGGCTGTCCACCGCCGTGGGGCTGGACTGGGGGGGCATGGAACTGGGCAAGCTCGGTGCGTCGTTCGCCAATTTCGGCTTCTCGGTGCCGCTGCCGGCGGTGGATCATGTGTTCTCGGGTTTCGAGTTCCTGAGCATTATTCTCGTGACTGCCATCCCCTTCGGCGTCTACGACCTCGTGGAAGCCATGGACAACGTGGAATCCGCCGAGGCCGCCGGTGATTCCTACTCCACCACCGAGGCGCTGGCCGCCGAGGGCTGCATCAGCCTGGTGGGCACCCTCATGGGCAGCCCGTTTGCCAACGCCGTCTACATCGGCCACCCGGGCTGGAAGTCCATGGGCGGCCGGGTGGGCTACTCCATCGCCACCGGCGCTCTGGTGCTGGCGCTCACCTGGTTCGGCGTCGCCTCGCTGATGCTGGCGCTGATCCCGGTGGTGGCCATCGTGCCGATCCTCCTGTACATCGGCGCGCTGATCGGGGCACAGGCGTTTCAGACCACGCCGTCCAGCCATGCCCCGGCGGTGGTATTCGCGCTGGTGCCGCATCTGGCGGCCTGGGCCAGGACGCTCGTCGACGGTGCCCTCACCGCCGCCGGCACCAGCGCGGCCGAGGTGGGCATGGCAGCCATGGCCAACACCGGGGTGCTCTACGAGGGGCTGGCCATCCTCGGCGACGGGGCGATCCTCACCGGATTGGTGCTGGGGGCGCTGGTGGTGTTCATCATCGAGAAACAGCTGAAGGCCGCCGCCATGTTCGCCCTGAGCGGCGCGGTGCTGAGTTATTTCGGCTTCATGCACGGCCCGGCGGTGGGCATCGGCGAGGGCTTCGGGGTATCGCCCACGGTGACTCTGGGCTATCTGTTGGTGGCGGGTTTCCTCTACGGTTGCGCCCAGTACGCCACCGCGGAGGCCCACGATACCCACGAGAGCGCTGACGGGGCGATATCCGGCGAACTGGCCGGGGCCCCCGGCGTGGCCGATTGACACGGAGCCACGGAGTCCATTGCGACCATGACCCCCGAATCCCTGCCAACGCCTCCGGGTTTCGACCCGGAGACCTACCTGGACCTGATGAGCCAGGCGCTGGATCTGCCCATCGACCCCGCCTACCGGGACAATGTCAGGCTGCACCTGGAGATGACCGCCCGCATGGCGGGGCTGGTGGCGAGCTTTCCGCTGCCGGACGAGGTGGAACCGGCCTTCGTGTTCAAACCCTGAGGGTATGCGCCGATGATGGATTTCAATGCTGGTGCCGCCGAACTGGCCCGGCGGGTGCGCGAGGGCGAGATCAGCGCCGCCGACCTCACCGAGGCGTACCTTGCCCGGGTGGAGGCGCTGAACCCCCACCTCAACGCCTTCACCGAGATCACCGCCGAACGCAGTCGGGCCGAGGCCCGGCTGGTGGATGCGAAGCTTCAGGTGGGCGAGGACCCGGGGCCGCTGGCCGGGGTGCCCTTCGCGGTGAAAAACCTCGTGGATATCCAGGGCCTCACCACCCTGGCCGGCTCCAGGATCAACCGCGACCATCCCCCGGCCGGTGCCGATGCCACCCTGATCCTGCGCCTGCGGGCCGCCGGGGCGGTGCTGTTCGGGGCGCTCAACATGGGTGAGTACGCCTACGATTTCACCGGCGAGAATCGTCATTACGGCCCGTCCCGCAACCCCCACGATCCGGGGCGCATGCCCGGCGGCTCCTCGGGGGGCAGCGGCACCGCGGTGGGGGCGGGCATGGTGCCGCTGGCGCTGGGTTCGGACACCAACGGCTCCATCCGGGTGCCGGCCTCGCTGTGCGGGATCTTCGGCCTCAAGCCCACCTTCGGGGGCTTGAGTCGGGCGGGCAGCTTTCCCTTCTGCGCGAGCCTGGATCATCTCGGTCCCTTCGGGCGCTGCACCCGGGATCTGGCGGTGGCCTTCGACGCCATGCAAGGTCCCGATCCCCTGGACCCGGTGTGCAGCACGGCCCCGCCCAGTCCGGTGAGCGAAACGCTGGAATCGGGCGTGGGGGAGCTTCGCATCGCCATCGCCGGGGATTATTTCCAGCAGGGTGCCATGCCCGAGGCGCTGGCGGCGGTGGTGCGGGTGGCCGATTGCCTCGGCGTGGACACCCGGCTGAGCCTGCCCGAGCCCGCCCGCGCCCGGGCGGCGGCCTACGTGATCACCGCCTCGGAGGCGGCCAACCTGCACCGGGAGCGGCTTCGCACCCGGCCCGACGATTTCGACCCGGATGTGCGCGACCGCCTGCTGGCGGCGGCGCTGATGCCCACCCACTGGTATCTCCAGGCCCAGCGATTCCGGCGCTGGTACCACCAGCGGGTGCTGGCATTGTTCGACAATGTGGACGTGCTGATCGCCCCGGCCACCCCCTGCACCGCGCCCACCATCGGCCAGAAGACCATGGTGATCGACGGCACCGAGGTGCTGGTGCGGCCGAACCTCGGTCTCTACACCCAGCCCATCTCGTTTGCCGGCCTGCCAGTGGTGGTGACGCCGATCCAGAATGTCAGTCAACTGCCCATGGGCGTCCAGATTATTGCCGCGCCGGGTCGGGAGGATCACGCGTTGCGGATCTCGGCAGCCCTGGAAAACGTCGGGGTGGCGGCGGCCTGGTCGGTGCCGGCAACGTAGAGGCGGGTTTGGTTCGCTCCTTGCTTGCTGTATTCTGGAAATATTCCACACAGAAAACAGGGAGCCTGGACCATGCCGGTCTCGACTCTACACATCCCCCCCGTCACCGCCTATCCCCTGTGCTGGCCGGCTGGCTGGCCCCGTACCCGCCAGCGCTTTCCCGCCCGCCTGCGGGTGTCGTTCCGGACCGTGCGGGAGGCATTGCTGGAAGTGCTCTACCGGCTGGATGCCGATGATGCGCTGATCTCCTGCAATCTGCCGCTGGAGGCGGCGGCCTCCGGCGGCAGATTGCACAGTCCCGAGGATCCGGGCGTGGCGGTGTATTTCCGGCTGTTCGACGGCCACTGGGTGCTACCCTGCGATCACTGGGACAGCGTGCGGGTCAACATCCAGGGGATCACCCAGTCCCTGCTGGCGCTGGAAACCCTGGCCCACGCCGGTATGAGCGATGCCCTGTGGCGGGCCCTGCATGGCTTTGCCGTCCTCCATCCGGTGTCGCCACCGGAACCCGTGGAGGCGCCGCTCGAACCCGAGCCTGAACCCAACGTCTGGCTGCGCCTGCTGGGTCTGAAGCCGGATTTCACTCGCGAGCAACTGGAGGAGGCGTACTGGTATCTGCGCCACGCCTATCATCCGGACCGGGGCGGTGACGAGGAGATCTTCCTCGGACTTCGCGAGGCCCGTAAACAGGCCATGGCTTATCTTCGGGCGCGGGAACGGGAAGATTCCACCAGCTAGCGCCGACCACGGCGTGGCCCGGGGAAGTTACGATACCAGGCGGGATTGAACCCCGAGGCCGACGGGTGCGCCGGCGCCCGTCGAGCCGGACCGCCTCAGACCGCCCGGTTCTTCACCGCGCAGGTGGAAAACCCGAAGGGCAGATAGGCCGGACACCAGCCCACCAACCCGGTGCCCAGCGGCACCAGCCCCACCACGCCCCACCAGCTGCCGTACACCATGCGGTACTCGGGATCGCTGATTTTGTGGATCAGGCCGGCCACCTTGCCCACCGTCCAGAGATTCATGCCGTCGTCCACCGGCACCTCGTCGATGCCGAGGCAGAGATTCACGCCGGCCTCCCGCAGTCGCCGGAAGGGCATCACGCCGCTGCCGATCTTCAGGTTCGAGATGGGGTTGTGGGCCACCGAGCAGCCGGAGCGGGCCAGTAGTTCGATATCGGCGTCGTCGATCCAGATGGCGTGGATCACCACCGCCCGCTCGTCCAGCACACCCTGTTCATGGGCGTAGCGGATCAGCGAGTGGCCGTATTTGTCCCGTCCCAGCACCCGTTGCAGCTTGGTCTCCAGGATGTGCATCTGGTAGGGAATGCCGTGGCGCCGGCTGAGCTCGCCCAGCGCCCGGAAGTATTCCGGCGTCACCCGCTGGGGCGCCGAGCAGGACACCGCGGTGCGGATGCGCCCGCCGTGGCTGCCCTCCCATTGCCCGATATAGCGCTCATAGAGGGCCAGCATGGCGTCGGCCTCCACCCGGGGTGCGGCGTCCATGCGCTGGCGAAGTTCCGGGGGTAGCAATTCCGCCAGATAGGGATACTTGGCGTACTCCACCACGTTGCTTTGATTGATGGTGGCGGTGGCGCGGATGCCGCTGTCGGCGTAGCCCGACATCACCCCGTCGATCTCCTCGTCGGTGGGCACCGGCACGTAGAACACATCGTCGTGGATGGCGGTGACGCCCTGCCTGAGAAGATCCACCGCCGCCAGCTGGGTGCGGGTATGGGCCAGTTCCCGGGAGGCGGCGGTCTCGGCCAGCGGCGGCACCTCGAACAGCATGTAGAGCTCCAGCGGCATGTCCACCAGCGCCCCCTTGAAGAGGTTCATGGGGGAGTGGAAATGGCCGTTGATCAAACCCGGCATGGCGAGCTTGCCGCGCCTGTCGATGACCCGGGCGGCGCCGCCATGACCCCGCGCCACGCCGTGGCCCAGCGCCTGGATTCGCCCGTCGCGGATCAGGATATCGGCCTCCGGGTACTCGGTGTCGTCGTCGTCCAGGGTCAGCACCCGGGCGTTCTCGATGATGATGTCCATGGTCTGGGTTCCCGCCGTGGCGTCTGGATAGGGACTGGTATGTGGCCGGAGCATGGCGCGGGCCATTGCCGGCAGAGTGTAGGCCAGTAGCCCGTAGGAAATTGCGTTATGAATTCATTTGGTGCAACACATGCCGGACATGCGCCGTGAAGGTGCGAGGTGATCACCGCCCGGCATAACACCGACGTGCCGGTGAAGACCATCTCGGCGGTCTACACCCACTCGCCGCATTCGCTGTTTGTGCTGGAGAGTTCCGGAATCGAGGATTTCTCGGGGCTGGCGGGCAAGAAGATCAGTATCACCCCGGGCAACAGCCACAAGCTGTACTTTCCCAAGGTGGCGGAGCGCTCCGGTACCGATCTGGACGGCATCGAGTGGATCACCATGGACGCCAGTTCCATGGCTGCCATGCTGATCTCCGGGCAGGTGGACGCCGCGCCCTTCGTGGTGCTGGTGGAGCGGAAATGGCCGGGAAGGGTGGCCAGTAGCTCGCCACAGCGATCCGTGGCCAGCAGGTTGATGACCACGCTGGCATCCAGCACGAACAGCGATTCGTTGCCGGCTAGCGCATCAAGCCGGGATTTCACTGTCCACCACCCCGCTCACCATGGCGTCGTCCAGCAGGTAGCGTACCTGGGTTCGATCAATGCCCAGCCGTTCGACGAGTTGCCCCTCCGAGAGGATGCCCTGTGCCACTGCATTGGCCGCCAACCAGGCCAGTCGTGGTGGAGGCAAGGGCGTGGTCTGGGCATCTTCGAGCCCGAGAGAGTTGATGAAATCCGCGTTGAAGCCGCGTTCCTTGAGGGATTCCCAGGTGCCCTGCTGCACCAGTCCCAGGTTCTCCAGCCACCGGCAAAGTGCCTCGGGGCTGACATGCGCGGCACGGGCCAGGAACACCAGATTCCGGGGGCTGAAGCGACCCGACTGCCCCCTGATCTCCTGGAAACGCCGTCGTAGCCATGGCGGTGGCATGAGGAAAGCGGCGGCAAAGGTATTGGCGAAGCGTTCCTCACGGCTGTCGATGATATGCGGGCCGATATTCACATCGACATCGTCCCTGGAGCCGATGAAGTGGCCGAGTTCATGGGCCACGGTGTAATTCTGACGGGTTCGGGGATGGTTCAGGTTCACCAACATACAGGGTCCCACCGCCGGGTCGTAGGCGTAGGCCCCGGACACCTCCCCGGGCAGGCGCACCAGGAATATCCGGAAACCCAGTTCTATTTCCAGCAGAGTGATAAGATTGCTGATGGGCGTCATACCCACGCCCAGGCTCTGGCGCAGATTCAGTGCGGCATCCCTGGCCAGTTCATGGACATTGCCGGTCCCCAGTGCGCTAGCGGCTGGTATTCCCTGATCGAACCCGATCTCCAACGCCTGTTCGATCTCGACGGCGGTGGTGGCGAAGCGCTTCAGCAGGGCGACGATATCCCAGGCAGTTGTGTCCTGAATCGATTTGGCACTGCGCCTGAACCGGGCGGCAAACTCGGGTTTGACCATCTCCGGTTGTCGGAGGCGATTGACCGGCACCCGATAGGGGTGAACCTGTCGGCGGCGCACCTGGACAGCCCGGAACTGGTGGAGACGGTGGCAGGCATCATCGCCATGGGCCGGGGGCTGGGCTTCGAGGTGGTGGCCGAGGGGGTGGAGACCGGGGAACAACTCCAGTTTCTGCGCCAGCATGGTTGCCACCGGATCCAGGGCTATGTGTTCAGCCGGCCGCTGCCCGCCGCCGAGTTCCAGCACTGGCTGGCGACCCGGGTGACGGAGCGGGCACTGTCCGGCACATCGCCGGGCGGTTGATCGGCATGCCCGGGGCGGGCGTCGATACCGCTTGCCAGTTGCCGTGGGCGATTCCGGGATAGCTGTGCAGGTGCCCGTTGATTGTGTTTGCAAGAGCAGATGTTAGCGATCCCAGAGTACCGGACCGCACGCGCCGGCCATTCCCGTATAGTCGAAACCCGGGCCTGAAAGATATTTGAAGGGCGGGTGGTCGACGAGTCTCCTGCAGGCTGCCCATGGCATATATTTCCAGGGTGAATGCTTGAAACTCCGGGCCAAACTGCTGCTGGTTACCGTACCGCTGATCGTGTTGTCGTTGCTGGCGCTGGCTACAGTGGCCTACTGGCAGTTGCACCGTCAGGCCAGCGAGTTGAAGCTTCAGGCCATGACGGCGATGCTGGGGGAGATGCAGCGGGAGGTCGCCACGCTGCTGGCGGCGACCCGGGCGAATCTCGACCTGTTCGCCCATTCGGTGTTGTTGCGGCGCTACCTGGCCGGCGGGGCCGCTGGCGCCGGCGCGCGCTCTCCGACCTCCCTGGTGGAGGAATTCCGCAATTATCAGCGCGCCCAGCCGCTGTACCGGGAGATCCAGGTGTTGTGGCCCGACGGCGGCGAGGCGATACGCATCGGTGCGCCGTCGCGGGGCGAACCGCCCCGGGTGGATGCGGCGTTCTTCCAGCGCCTGGCCACACTTTCCTCCGATGGCTACGCCGAGCGCTTTGTGCCGGATTCCGGTAGCGGCGTGCCGATCCTGCGGATGGGCACCGGGCTGCGGCTGGCGGACGCGGGGCGAACCGTGAGCGCTTATCTGCTGTTAGCCGTGGATCTGGAAGTACTGGTCCGCCACGTGACCAGACCGCGACCCCACGGCATCGGGATCGCCTATCTGGATCGCGACGCCCGGGCGATTCTACCGGTCCGCCCGGCCCTGGAGGGAATGAACCGCCAGGTGTTGCTCACGGCGCTGGCCACCGGCACGACCATGACCATCCCTCACCGGGACATGCCCATGCGCTTGCAGGCCCGCCGGGTACATCCGGAGCTGTATCTGGTGGGGTATCTACCCGAGGCGGCTTTGCTATCCACCAGTCGCCGGTTGCGGGACATCGGCCTGCTGATCCTGCTGGTGGTCACCGGACTCACGGTGGTGCTGTTGCTGGCGTTCCAGCAGCGTTTCCTGGTGGGGCCGGTGCAGGCCCTGCACCGGGCCATGCGCGCCTTCGCCGAGGATCCCCGGCGGTTGCCGGTACTGCCCACGGGAAGCGACGAGATCGGCGAGTTGAGCCGGACCTTTGCCGGGATGGTGCAGGGGCTGCGCGACTCCCATGAACGGATCAGTTTCCTGGCCTATCACGACAGCCTCACCGGCCTGCCCAATCGGATATTCATCCAGGAACATCTGGGCCATGCGCTGGCCGGTTTGCAACGCACTGGCCGCTGTCTGGGGCTGTTCTTCCTGGATCTGGACGGTTTCAAGCTGGTCAACGACAGCCTCGGCCACTCCATGGGCGACGAGTTGCTGAAGACGGTGGGCAAGACCCTGCTGGGTTGTTTGCGGGGCGAGGATGTGGTGTGCCGGGGCGAGGCGGATATTCCCTGGGAAAGCGGGGTACTGGCCCGCCTGGGTGGCGACAAATTCCTGGTGGTGGTGGGCGATCTGCCCGGCGAGGCGATGGCGGAGCGGGTGGCGCGGCGATTACTCTGGGTCCTGGAGACACCGTTCCATATCCAGGGGGAGGTATTCACGGTGTCTGCCAGCATCGGGGTGGCGGTGGCCCCGGAACACGGTGACACCCCGGAGCGGCTGATCCGCCACGCCGACATGGCCATGTACGACGCCAAGGCCCAGGGGCGCAACAATTTCCGGATCTTCCGCACCGCACTGAAAACCGAGACGGTATGGCGCCGCCATGTGGACACCCGTCTGCGCCAGGCCCTGGAGCAGGGCGCGCTGGAACTGCACTACCAGCCGCAGGTGGCGCTGGCGGACTGTCAGGTGGTGGGCTGCGAGGCGTTGCTGCGCTGGCATGACGCTGAACTGGGCTGGGTCTCGCCGGGGCGCTTCATCCCGGTGATCGAGCAGACCGGACTGATCCGCCCGGTGAGCGAATGGGTGTTCCGCGAGGCCTGCCGCCAGGCCCGGGCCTGGCGCGATGGCGGTCTGCCGCCGCTGGAGATGGGGGTGAACCTGTCGGCGGCGCACCTGGACAGCCCGGAACTGGTGGAGACGGTGGCAGGCATCCTCGCCGAGACCGGGTTACCGCCCGGACAACTGCTGCTGGAACTCACCGAGACCAGCGTGATGAGCGGCCAGCAGGCCGGCCTCGGGGTGCTCCAGGGGCTGAAATCACTGGGGCTGCGGATCGCCCTGGACGACTTCGGCACCGGCTACTCCTCGCTCAGTTATCTGCGCCGCTTTCCCATCGACGAACTCAAGATCGACCAGAGTTTCCTGCGCAACCTGAATGATCCCGGCGATGCGGCGCTGGTGGCCACCATCATCGCCATGGGTCGGGGGCTGGGCTTCGAGGTGGTGGCCGAGGGGGTGGAGACCGGGGAACAACTCCAGTTCCTGCGCCAGCATGGTTGCCACCGGCTCCAGGGCTATCTGTTCAGTCCGCCGTTGACTGCCGGGAAGTTCGAACGATGGTGGGCGCAGTGGTTGCCGGAACATATCCCGCCGGATGCGTCCCCGGGTCGCTGAGCGGTCCCGTCCTCGCCTCCCGCGCTCAGACGCCGGCTGGCTGATCGGTATCGTGCTGGACAGCCGTCCGCAGCGGCGTGGTGGTGCGGGCGCACATGGCCGCCATCACCGCCACCAGCGGCGTGTGGGGCACCCGTTCGCCGAGCCGTGCCCGTAGCCGGGTATCGTCCAGATCCATTCGGCGCTGCCACAGGTAGCGCAGCGACAGGAGTGCCCGGAACAGCGCCACCACCGGCGCTGCCAGCCGCAGCGGCAACCAGGGCATGGCGGTCAGCCGTACCGGCTCGCCGGTGGCCTCGCCGAGCGCCGCCACCAGTTCCACGGCGCTCACCCGGTGGCCCGCGAAGTGGAACCGGGCCAGGGCTTCCAGGGTGTCGGGCTCGTCCAGCAAGCGCCCCACGGTCTCCGCCAGATCCGGCAGATAGGCCCAGCTATGGATCGGCTCCGGGGGACCGGGATAACGCACGCTGTAGCCCCATCGGCCGCGCCGGACGATCATCCCGAACCAGCTACTGGGGGTGTCCCGGCCGATGAAATCCCCGGCCCGCACCATCAGCACCCGGGCGCCGTGGTCCACCGCCCGGGCCAGCCGCGCCTCCATGGCGGCGCGGATCTCGCCGAGCCGGGAGACCGGTCGGGGCGGGGCATCCTCGTCGAACAGCGGTCCCCGATCCGGGTCCAGCACGTAGACATTGGCCGGGAATACCAGCCGCAGCCCATGGCGCTCGGCCACCCGCGCGCTGGGCTCCAGCAGCGTCAATGCCTCTGCCTCCCAGCGGGGGTAGGGCACGTTGACGCCGTACACCAGCACCGCCACATCATGGGCGGCGGCCTCGACGCTCTGGCTATCGCCGGCATCGCCCTGCACGGTTTCCACCCGTCCGCGCAGCCGGGCCGGTAGCCGGGCTGGATCGCGCAGCAGCGCCCGCACCCGCCAGCCGTGGTTCAACAGGGCCTCCGCCACATGGGCGCCGAAGCCGCCGGAAATGCCGATGACCAGTGCCGTGTTGTTCATGACCGTCTCCCGGGGTTGTTGGCTATCACCGGGTTCAGTATGCCTATGCTTGATTTGTAATAGAATCCACAAAATTCGTTACTGGCCATGCAAAAATGAATAGCAAAACCCATCTGGACTGGAACCTGATCCACCTGTTCCTGAGTGTCGCCGAGGCCGGCAGCCTATCGGCCGCCGCTCGCCGTCTGGGCCTGTCCCAGCCTACCCTGAGCCGTCAACTCCAGGCTTTGGAAAGCGAGATCGGCCTGCCCCTGTTCCAGCGTTCCGCCCGGGGTCTTGCCCTCACCGGGGAGGGCGAGGCGCTGGTGGAGGCGGCCCGACAGATGGCCGGGGCGGCGGATCGCTTCAGCCGGGAGGCGGCGGGCAGGGTGGGTGATCTGACGGGTGATCTGCGGATCAGCGTGAACGAGATCGTCGGTGTGCATCTGCTGCCGCCCGCGCTGGCGGCGTTTCGCGAGCATCATCCAGAGGTGCAACTGGAACTGGTGATCGACAACCAGGCCAGCAATCTGCACCACCGGGACGCGGATCTGGTGCTGCGGATGTTCCGCCCCCGTCAGCAGGATCTCATCGCCCGGCGGCTCGCCGATCTGCCGCTGGGTTTTTACGCCCACCGGGACTATCTCACCCGCCACGGCACGCCCCGGGACGGCATGGCGCTGTTGCGCCAAGTGGTGATCGGTTTCGACCGGGATCAGACCTTCATCGAGGGTGCCCGGCGGGTGGGACTGACGGTGGGACGGCGGGATTTCGCCCTGCGCACGGATAATCTACTCATGCAACTGGCGCTGATCCGTGCCGGCGCCGGGATCGGCATCACCCACACGGGACTCGCCGGCTGTTATCCGCAACTGGTGCGAGTGCTGGCGGACGTTCCCCTACCCACGCTGGAGTTCTGGGTGGTGTGCCACCAGGATCTACGATTCAGCGCCCGGGTACGGGCGCTGATGGGGTTTCTGGGAGCGTGGTTCGGGCAGGGTAGGGATGTGGTGTACTGTCCCTGATGGGGACGATCCTAAGCTGCATCTCATTGGCAGTTCTCGACCCTGTCCCAGTCCACGCTATCACCCCCACTTCTCTCCCCCATCACCCCCGCTAATGCTGGTTGCATCCGGCCTCAACCCCCGAAATACTAGACTTTCGCCCAACCCCCAGTCACCCGACTGACATCAAGGATTCGCCGCCATGAGCCGATACTCCGTGTTCGCCATCGTCCGCCATGCCCTGAGCGGCAACCGCGACTGGCAACCCGCCTGGCGCGACCCCGAGCCGAAACGCCATTACGACGTGATCATCGTCGGCGGCGGCGGCCATGGGCTGGCCACCGCTTTTTATCTGGCCAAAAACCACGGCATCACCAATGTGGCGGTGCTGGAGAAGGGCTACATTGGCGGCGGCAATGTGGGGCGCAACACCACGATCGTGCGCAGCAACTACATGCTGGACGACAACGCCCGGTTCTACGAGCACTCCCTGAAGCTCTGGGAGAATCTTTCCCAGGAACTGAACTACAACGTGATGTTCTCCCAGCGCGGCGTGCTGAATCTGGCCCACTCCAAGGCCCAGATGGATGCCTACGCCCGGCGCGGCAACGCCATGCGCCTGAACGGCATCGACGCCGAACTGCTGGACCGCGAGGACGTGCAGCGCTTCGTGCCGGAACTGGATTTCTCCGACAACGCCCGCTTTCCCATCTGGGGGGGCCTGCTCCAGCCCCGGGGCGGCACCGCCCGGCACGACGCGGTGGCCTGGGGTTTCGCCCGGGCGGCGGACAGTCTCGGCGTGGATATCATCCAGAACTGCGAGGTAACCGGCTTCAAGATCGACGGCGACCGGGTACTGGGTGTCGAGACCAGCCGGGGCGTGATCGGGGCGGGCAAGGTGGGTATCGCGGTGGCCGGTCACACCTCCCAGGTGGCGAAGTTGGCCGGATTGAAGCTCCCCATCGAGTCCCATGTGTTGCAGGCTTTCGTCTCCGAACCCCTGAAGCCGCTGGTGGACACGGTGATCACCTTCGGCGCCGGGCATTTTTATCTGTCCCAGTCCGACAAGGGCGGGCTGGTATTCGGCGGCGATATCGACGGCTACAACTCCTACGCCCAGCGCGGCAACCTGCCGGTGGCCGAGCACGTGATCGGCGAGGGGGTGTCCATGATGCCGTGTCTGTCGCGCACCCGGCTGCTGCGCCACTGGGGCGGTATCATGGATATGTCCATGGACGGCAGCCCCATCATCGACCGCACCGATATCGACGGGCTGTATCTCAACTCTGGCTGGTGCTACGGTGGCTTCAAGGCCACCCCCGGCTCGGGCTGGGTGTTCGCCCACACCATTGCCCATGACGAGCCCCACGAGTTCAACCGCGGCTTCCGGCTGGATCGCTTCCGGCGCGGATACGCGCTGGACGAGCGCGGTGCCGGCCCCACCCCCAATCTGCACTAGGAGCTCCCCATGTTCGTGATCCATTGCCCGTGGTGCGGGGACTGTGACGGCACCGAGTTCAGCTACGGCGGCGACGCCAGCCGGCAACGTCCGGCGCCGGACGCCGATTTCGATACCTGGTACGACTTCGTGTATCTGCGCGACAACCCCCGAGGGCCTCACGACGAGTACTGGCAGCACGTCAGCGGCTGCCGCCAGTGGCTGAAGGTGCGCCGTGATGTGCTGACCCACCGGATTCTCGCCACCGGCACCCCGGCGGACAATCTCGACGAGGTAGCCTCATGAGCGACACTCCCGCGAACCAGACCCTGGCCGGTCCCCAGGTGCAGCGTTACCAGGAGCGTGACCGCACCGACGCCTCGCAACCCCGTCGACTCGCCGAGGGCGGATTGGTGGTGGATCGTGGCCGCCGGCTGAGTTTTCGTCTCGACGGCCGGAGCTACACGGGCTATGCCGGCGACACGTTGGCCTCGGCGCTGCTTGCCCATGGCGTGAAACTGGTGGCACGGAGCTTTAAGTACCACCGCCCCCGGGGCATCTACTCGGCCGGCGTGGAGGAACCCAATGCGCTGGTGGAACTTCGCACCGGGGGCCGCAGGGAACCCAACACCCGCGCCACCATGGCTGAACTCTACGACGGTCTGGAGGCCCACAGCCAGAACCGCTGGCCCTCGCTGGGCTTCGACGTGGGCGAGATCAACAACCTGCTGTCGCCCTTCTTCGGCGCCGGTTTTTACTACAAGACCTTCATGTGGCCGGCCTCCTTCTGGGAGAAATACGAGGTATTGATCCGCCGCGCCGCCGGCATGGGCAGCGCCGCCCGGGAGCGGGATCCGGACCGCTACGAGCACCGCAACGCCCACTGCGAGGTGCTGGTGGTGGGTGGCGGCCCCGCCGGACTTGCCGCCGCCCGCGCCGCTGCCCGCTCCGGCCAGCGGGTGCTGCTGGTGGACGAGAATCCGCGCCTCGGCGGCTGGCTATGGCGGGAATCGCACACCGTGGATGGGCGCCCCGGCGCCGAATGGCTGGCCGAGACCCAGCGGGAACTGGCATCGGCGGGCGTGCAGATCCTCACCCGCACCACGGCCTTCGGCTACTACGACGACAACCTCATGGGCTGCGTGGAGCGAGCTCAGGATCATGTGGCGGTGCCGGGCGCGCATCTGCCCCGCCAGCGCCTCTGGAAGATCCGCGCCCGGCGGGTGATCCTCGCCACCGGGTCCATCGAACAGCCATTGGTGTTCCCCGACAACGACCGCCCCGGGGTGATGCTGGCGGGCGCCGTGCGAAGCTATCTGCACGCTTACGGGGTGCTGGCCGGGCGCCGGGTGGTGCTGGTCACCAACAACGACGACGCCTACCGCACCGCGCTGGATCTCGTCGCGGTGAAGGCCGAGGTGGTGGTGGTGGACAACCGCGCCCGCTTCGACGGCGAACTGCCCCGGCAGGTGCAATCTCTGGGCGTACCGATTCTCTCCGGCGCCGGCGTCCACCGGGTGCGGGGTCGGCTGGGCGTACAGGGGGTGGAGATCCAGCGCCTGGAGAGCGGTCAGCGGCAGCGCTTCGAGTGTGACCTCGTGGCGGTTTCCGGCGGCTGGGTGCCCACCCTGCACCTGCACAGTCAGGCCGGCGGCAAGAACGTGTATTGCCCGCAGATCGCCGCCTTCGTGCCGGGCGCGGCGCGCCGGGAGCATGTGAGCATCGGTGCGGCGGCCGGGCGTTTTGGGCTGGAGGACTGCATCCGCGACGGCGAGCAGGCCGGCCGGAATGTCACCGGCCAGACCGAGGAGTCGGTATCGCTGCCGGCGCCGGGCGCGGGCGTGGCCATGGGCGAGAGCCGTGAAGCCATCGGCGGTCCCGGCAAGTGTTTTCTGGATCTCCAGCACGATGTCACCCTGAGCGACGTGGATCTGGCCCACCGGGAGGGTTTCCGCTCGGTGGAGCACGTCAAGCGCTACACCACCCTGGGCATGGCCACCGATCAGGGCAAGACCTCGAACCTCTCCGCCCTCAGCCGGCTGGCCGGGTTGCGCAAGCAACCCATCCCCGAGGTGGGCACCACCACGTTTCGTCCGCCCTACACCCCGGTGACCCTGGGCGCCATTGCCGGCGGCGAGGTGGGCCGGCATCTGAAGCCCCTGCGCCGCACCCCCATGGACGACTGGCATGCCGAGCACGGGGTACGCTGGATCGACGCCGGCCTCTGGCGCCGCCCGCATTACTATCCGCAAGCCGGCGAGGACGTGGACGCAGCGGCACTCCGGGAGGGCCGTGCCACCCGCCACGGGGTGGGCCTGTGTGACGTCTCGCCGCTGGGCAAGATCGACATCCAGGGTCCGGACGCCGCCGAGTTCCTGAACCGCGTCTACTGCAACGCCTGGAAGAAACTCCCGGTGGGCAAGGCCCGCTACGGGCTGATGCTGCGCGAGGACGGCATCGTGCTGGATGACGGTACCACCTCGCGGCTGGCGGAGAATCACTTCCACATGACCACCACCACCGCCAACGCGGTGAAGGTGATGGGACTGCTGGAGTATTACCTCCAGGTGGAGTGGCCCGGGCTTCGGGTGCAGGTGACCAGCGTCACCGAGCAGTGGGCGGGTATGTCGATTGCGGGACCGCAGAGCCGCCGGGTGCTGGAAAAGCTGGTGGATAGGGACATCGGCAACGAGGCTTTCCCGTTCATGGCGGTGGCCGAATGCCGGATCGCGGGCATTCCCGGGCGGTTGTTTCGCATCAGCTTCTCCGGGGAACTGGCCTATGAGGTGAACGTCCCGGCCGACTACGGGCAAGCCGCCTGGGAGGCGCTGGTGGCAGCGGGCCAGGAATTCGATATGGTGGTCTACGGTATCGAGACCCTGGGGGCGCTGCGCGTGGAGAAGGGCCATGTGGCCGGCCCCGAGCTGGACGGGCGCACCACCGCCGATGATCTGGGACTGGGCAAGCTGGTGAAGCGCAACAAGCCCGTGTTCATCGGCAAGGCCATGCTGGAGCGCGAGGTTCTCGCCGATCCCGCCCGACCCCGGCTGGTGGGCCTTAAACCGGCGGACGGGCGGAGCTGGATCCGCGCCGGCAGCCAGTTGATCGCCGACCCCGCCGCGCCACTGCCCATGAAGATGCTGGGCCACGTCACTTCCATCGCCTATAGCCCGGAACTGGGTCATCCCATCGCGCTGGCGCTGCTCTCGGGCGGGCTGGAACGGGAGGGCGAGACCCTCTACGCCGCCTTTCCGCTGAAGGGCGAGATGCTGGCGGTGACCGTCACCTCACCACACTTCGTCGATCCGGACGGGAGTCGCATGTATGTCTGAGCTACCAGCGCGCCGCTCGGCGCTGACCACGGTGTACCGGCCGGGTCGTTACGGGGAGCATCACCAGCAGCCCGGGGTGCGAGTGCGGGAACGGCGGGGTCTGGAGATCGTCCAGGTGGCGGCCTATGCCGATACCGCGAAGTCGGTGGCCACGGTCATCGCCGAACTTACCGGCCTCACCCCGGCCACGGAGAACTCCCGGGCGGTAGTACGGGACGACACCGCCATCCTCTGGATGGGACCACACCGCTGGTGGGTGGTGTTGCCCGATGGACGCGATCTCTGCACCGCACTCACTCGCCGGCTGGATGACGCCGCCGCCGTCACGTCCCAGGGCCACGGTCGGGTGGCGCTCAGACTCGCGGGCAGCAGGGTGCGGGATCTGCTGGCCGGCGGCTCGGCGGTGGATTTTCATCCCGACCAGTTCATCGTCGGCTGGTGCCGTCCCACCCAGCTCGCGGGGATGGGGGTGACGCTGCACTGCATGGACGATACCCCCACGGTGGATCTCTACGTGCCCCGTAGCTACGCGGTGAGTTTCTGGGAGTGGTTGATGGAGGCGGGACTGGCGGCGGGGTTGGTAGTGGAGGAGATCTGAGCTAACCGGCGCGCCGGAACGTGAGGTTGTAGCGATATTCTCCGGTGAGCGGATGCCGGCCCGGTTTCAGCGCCCGCACGCTGTGATAGATCAACCGCGCCGGCCCGCCGAACACCAGCACATCGCCGTCGTGCAGCGCCACCACCCGACCCCTGCCACTGCGGCTCGCGCCGTGCAACACGAACTCCGCCGGCAGCCCCAGGGACACCGAGACGATGGGCTGGCTGAAATCCCGCTCGTCCTCGTCGCGGTGGGCACCGAGACGGGTTTCGGCCTGGTAACGGTTGATCAGACAGGCATCCGGCCGGAACTGCGCGAACCCGGCCAGCCGCGCCGCCTCGCTGGCCAGGTCCCGGAACATGGCGGGCATGGCTGGCCATGGACGATCGGTCAGGGGGTCCAGGTCGCCGTAGCGATACCCGCCCGGCCCGGAGAGCCAGCCCAACTCGCCGCAGTTGGTCATGGCGACCCCGATGCGCCGCCCGCCCGGTGTGCGCATGTGGCGAAACGGCGCCTCGTCGGAAACTTCCCGGATCAGCGCCAGCAGGACCGCGCTGTCGGCGAAATCGGGCAGCAGCACCACGCCCTCGTCGAGCAGCTGGCGAGGGGATTGTCGGTCGGCGAATAGATCCGGGGTCATGACGATTCCAACAGACTATTCCGGATCCTGTTCCCGTTCCCGCGCCAGCAGCGCCTGCTTGCGTGCCTCGCCCCAGCGATAACCACCGGTGGCGCCGTCCGAGCGCACCACCCGGTGGCAGGGGATCAGGACCGCCAGCGGGTTGCTGGCGCAGGCCCGGGCCACGGCGCGGGTGGCGGTGCAGCGGCCGATGCAGCGGGCGATCTCGGCGTAGCTGGCGGTGCTGCCGGTGGGAATTCGTCGAAGCGCTTCCCAGACCTGCAACTGGAAGGCGCTGCCCCGGATATCCAGGGGTAGCGCGCTGGCCCGGGTCGGCGCCTCGATGGCCTGCAATACCCCATCCACCCAGTCCTGGAAGCGCTCCCTGGCCTCGGTGAGCCGCGCCTTCGGAAATTGCCAGCGCAGTGCCTCGCGAAGCGCCGGGGCACTGTCGCCGAACTGCACGTTGCAGATCCCCCGCTCGGTGACCGCCACCAGCACCTGCCCCAGCGAGCAGGGCCGCACGGCGTGGAAGATCTCCAGTCCCTCGCCACCGGCCCGGTAACGTCCCGGGGTCATGCCCAGCATCCGCCCGGCCTCCTCGTAGCAGCGGCTGCTGGCGTTGTAGCCGGCCTGGTAGAGGGCCTCGGTCACTGTACCGCTGCCGCGCAACTCCTCGGTCAGCCGCCGGGTGCGCTGGGCGCGGGCGTAGCGGTAGGGGGTGACGCCCACCACCCGTTTGAACAGCCGGTGAAAATGATAGGGACTCAGGCCGGCGCGGGCGGCCAGTTCGTTCAGGGTGGGCGGCTCCTCGGCGCTTTCCAGCCAGCGGCAACTCTCGGTCACCAGCGCCGCCTCCCGCTGGGCGCGGGAGGGCTGATCCGGGCGACAACGCTTACAGGGCCGAAAACCCGCTGCCTCGGCGGCCTGCCGGCTGACGTGAAAGGCCACATTATCCCGCCTTGGCCGCCGGGAGGGACAGGTGGGCCGGCAATAGATGCCGGTGCTGGCCACCGAATAGAAAAACGCGGTTTCGGCCGCCGGGTCGCGCCGGCACACGGTGGCCCAGCACTGTTCGTCGTCCAGGGGGTAGCTCACGGCCACGGCGGTGGTTGTCATCATCGGTCTCCCTGCTGCCCGGTGGAGGGTTCGGCTCCGGATCATTACTGTAGCGAAACCGGGCGCGCGGGACATTCCGATTCTTGCGCGGCAATGCCCGCGCCGTGGTCGGCTCGCGCCTACAGCCGGGCGGCCTGCACGTGCATCCAGTCGAAATTGCGCTGGCGCCCGAGGCTCACCCAGCCCTCCTCCTCCCAGAGTTTCCACCACATGTTGTACTCGGGGCGGGCAAACGCGAAACGGATATGCTCGCTATCCATCGTCATGGGCCTCTGTGGATGCACGCCCCGCTATGGTTATGGCGCTGTTCGGGGCAGGGGTGGAGTTTTATCCCAGGCTGGTTTCATTCCAGACCCGCCGACCACCGGTTGGCAGGATGGAAGCGTCGGTTCACGGAATAAAACAATCAGACGGCCCCACAATCCAGCACCACCCGTCCCAGCACCTTGCCGGCGCGCAGATCGTCCAGGGTCGCGCCGGCGGCGTCCAGCGGACGTGATTCCATGGGAATGGGCGCGATGCCGCCCCGCGCCACCAGCGCCAGCAATTCCCGGGCCTCGGCCAGCGAGCCCACGTAGGAGCCCATGAGCGATACCGCACGCAGCGGAAACAACGGGATGGCCATGCTGAATTTGCCGCCGAACAGCCCCACGATCACCACCCGGCCGCCCTTGCGCACCAGCCGATTGGCTGCCGCGAGGGATGCCTCGCTGCCCACGAAATCCACCGCCGCTAGCACCCCGCCGGTGTCCTTCAGACATTGTTTGAGGGCCTGCGGATCGTCGGCCCGGCACACCGCGTCGGCACCATGGTCGCGGGCGGTGTCGAGCTTGGCGTCGTTCACGTCCAGTGCCAGCAAGCGCGCCCCGGGAAACCGCGCCCGGGCCAGTTGCAGGCCCATCATCCCCACCCCACCGAGGCCGACGATGGCCAGTATCTCGCCATCGGTCAGCGGCGCGGCCCTGGATAGCGCACTGTGGGCGGTGAGCCCGGAGCACATGCAGATGGCCGCCAGCGCCGGGTCGATACCGGTGTGATCCAGCAGATAGCGGGGGTGGGGCACCAGCACATGATCCCCATAGCCGCCGTCCACATTGATGCCCAGGCAGCGGGGCCGCCCACCGCAGAGGTGTTCCTCGCCGCGGCTACAGGTCGGGCAAGTCCCGCAGCCGATCCAGGGATAGGCCACCCGCGCATCGCCCACCGCGACGCCGGTGGCCTCGGGGCCCAGCGCCACCACCGTGCCCTGGATCTCGTGACCCGGGATCAGCGGCAGGCGATGACTGCCCCCGATATCCAGCCGCTTGTCCCCGCCGAGATCGAAGTAGCCGTCCTGCAGATGCACGTCCGAATGGCAGACCCCGCAACGATGCACCCGCAACAGCACCTCGGTACCGCTGGGCGCGGGAATCTCCCGTTGCAGGGCTTGCAGGGGGTCGCCGTAGCTGACGATGGCCTGGGCGGTGAGGGTGCTGGACATGGTGGGGACTCCGCTGGTGGCTCGAAAGACGAGAGGAATTCACCGCCATGATAGCCAAACCGCCGATAACACGCCGATCCAAAAATAGTGTTTATATATTCACTATATTTAGGTTATACTGTGCTCGCGGTCCCGGTCCGTCCCCGCCAGTTCGTCGCCTCCTGCCCCCCGGGGCGGGCCGGGACCACGGCAACTCTGGCAGGCCTTATCGCCGTGCCCCCTCCCGGGCGCGGCTTTTTTTCGTTTCGCTATGGTTTTATAACCAATTCGGCTTTGAATCTTGATTTCTTATGCCTTAATCTTCAGATCGAAACTGTCCGGATCCATCATGTTCTCAGTATCCGGATATCCGTGACTTCCATGCCAGGCCCTTAACAACAGGCAAGCTGACCGGTTTTCCCATGGCAAATATCACTACCCAGCAGGTTCTCGGGGTGCATCATTGGAACGACGCCCTGTTCAGTTTCACCACCACCCGGGACCCGGCACTGCGGTTCCGTAACGGCGAGTTCGTGATGATCGGCCTCACGGTGGACGGCAAGCCGCTGCTGCGCGCCTACAGCATCGCCAGCGCCAATTACGAGGAGCATCTGGAGTTCTTCAGCATCAAGGTGCAGAACGGCCCACTCACCTCCCGGCTCCAGCATCTGCAACCGGGCGACCAGGTGCTGGTGAGCCGCAAGCCCACCGGTACACTGGTGGTCGACGACCTCAAACCCGGCAAGCGGCTGTATCTGTTCGGCACCGGCACCGGACTCGCGCCGTTTCTGGCCATCATCAAGGATCCGGAGACCTACGAGAACTTCCAGCAGGTGATCCTGTTCCACGGCGCCCGGCGGGAGAGCGATCTGGCCTATCAGCAACTGATCCAGGAAGAGTTGCCGAACCACGAGTTTCTCGGCGAGATGATCGGCGAACAGCTTCTGTACTATCCGGCGCTGACCCGCCAGGAATACCGCCACACCGGGCGTCTCACCCAGTTGATCCAGACCAACCGGCTCACCGACGATCTGGGCCTGCCGCCCCTGAATCCGGCCCACGACCGGGCCATGCTCTGCGGCAGCCCGGCCATGCTCCAGGATGTCAGCGCCATGCTGAACGACCGGGGCTTCCGGATCAGCCCCCGCACCGGCGAGGTGGGGGACTACGTGATCGAGCGGGCCTTCGTGGAGCGCTAGCGAAAGATTCCCAGGAATCCCGGCATGGCGTAATCCGGAAACACCCCGGCCAGATCCGAATTACCCAGCCGCCGCTGCACCAGTTCCCCCAGCACCGTGCGGTAATCCGTACTGACGGCGAGATCGCCGTCCCGGTACAGCCGCCCCGGGGCGAGCCCCGGCCAGTCGGCATAGATCCGCCCACCGTTGACGTTACCGCCCAGCGCCAGCATCAGTCCGCCATAGCCGTGGTCGGTTCCGAGGGAAGCATTCTCCGCCACCCGGCGCCCGAACTCGGTCATCACCACCACGCTGATATGGGCCATGCGCTCGCCCATGTCGGCATGGAAGGCCGCGAGACTCGCTGCCAGATCGCCGAGCAGCGGCACGAGTTCGGCCTCCTGATCGTTGTGGGTATCCCAGCCGCCGGTGTCCACGCCCACCACATCCACCCCGAGGTTCTCGGCGCGGATCAGTTGCCCCACCTGGGCCAACGTCTGGCCCAGCGGCGAGTCCGGATAGCCGTTGCCCGGCGGGTTCTGGCCGGGATCGGCGGCCTTGAATTCCCCGTCCGCCGCCAGTGCCTGGCGGGCCGCCTCGTGGAGCGGGTCGGCGTCGCCGTACAGCGCCTCCAGCACCCGACCCAACGGCGCCGGCCCGCGCAGCCCGAAGTCCTCCACACCGGCCACCGCCACCGCCGGAAATCCGGCAAGACTGCGCTGGGTGGCCCCGCCCATGCCCACCGCCCGGAAGGTGGGTACGCCGGGCGTGCCGGTGAGGGCCAGATGCCGGCCCAGCCAGCCGGAGAGACCGCCATTGTGGCTGAAATCCCCCTGCTCCATGAGATGCTGGGCCTGAAAATGCGAGCGGGTGTCGTCAGGGGAACCGGCGGCGTGGACCAGGGCAAGCTCCCCGGCCTCGTACAGCGGCAACAGGGGTTGCAGCGCCGGATGGAAGCCGAAGAAGCCATCCAGATCCAGCACACCACCGGCCTCGCCGGCCTCCCTGGCCTCGCCAGGGGGCGGCAGGGCCAGCTGGCGGCGCTGGTCGTAGTAGAAGGGATCGCCGAAGGGCACCACCGTGTGGAGCCCATCCAGCCCACCCCGCAGGAACAGGCAGACCAGGATATCCCCCACCCCGGTGCTGCCCGGGGTGGCGCTGAAGCTCAGGCGCGGCATGAGACCGGCGGCCCCGCTCAGGGCCAGGAACCGGCGGCGATCGAGTCTGAGATGATTCATCATGGCGGATTCCTCCTTCAGCGGTACTGGAACGCGGGCGAGGCCAGCAGCAGGCCGGCCACCGCCGGCACCGCGCGGTCCGCGGGCAGGGCGCCGGCCACCCGGGTGAGCACCTGTTGCTGGGCGGGGTCGAGCCCATGGTGCAGCAGGCCGTCGGCAAGTCCCGCCACCAGCGCCGCCGGATCGCTGGTGTCCACCGGCGGCAGCACGGGTCGGATACCGGGGAGTCGCCCGCCGGCCAGTCCCATGGCGAAGTTCCAGCGGCTCAGCAGCCCGCTGGTGGAGGCCCAGTATTGAAGCTCATCCGGGTAGCCATCGGGCGCCGGCCAGCCGAAGGGAACCTGCCCGAGATTTCGCAGCAGTGCCGCCATGACCCCCACCCCGGCCTGTTGCACATCGGCCCGGGTGACTCGCAGACTTCCCGCCAGAAACTCCAGGGGGCGGCGCAGCTTGGTATCTTCCATGGCGTAAAACTCCGGGGACAGGAACAGCGCCCGCAGCATGGCGGGGATGTCGCCCTCTGGCCCGAAGGCCGAGGCCACCGCCGAGACCAGACTATCCGGCGGCGCATCCGCCACCAGCCGTTGACAGAGCTTGTGGGCGATGAGGCGGGCGGTGGCCGGTTGCGCGAGCAGATGATCCAGCACCCGTTCCCCATCATTGATCCCGCCCCCCGCCGGCAGATGCAGCCCCAGCACGGTCTTGGCCCCCTCGTCGTGGCGCTCCGGGTAAAACCGGAAGGTGCCGGCGAAGCGTCCCCGGTCGATGCCCCAGCCGGTGAAGGCCCGGGCCACCGCCCGCACATCGGTCTCGGTGTAGCCGCCGTCCACGCCGAGGGTATGAAGTTCCAGCAATTCCCGGGCGTAGTTCTCGTTGGGCCCGTCCACGGTATTCACGTGGTTGTCCAGGTAGTAGAGCATGGCCGGGCTGCGGGCCGAGGCGTGCAGCAGATCCCGGAAACTGCCCAACGCATGGCGACGGATCACCTCCCGGTCGTCCACGGTCTTGAGGAACCTCAGGGGACCGTCGTTGTGGAAGATGTTGAAGTGGTTGCTCCAGAAATCCACCATCACCTCATGGAGCTGGCGGCGGCTGTAGATCATCCGGGTGAGGCTGGCGAGCTTCAGTTCCCGGGGCACCCGGCGGCGCTCCTCCCGGGGCATGGCGAGGATCTGTAGGGGGGTGTAGAACACCGTGGGGTAGTTCTCGGCAATGAAATCCTCCACCGCCGGGTCGTCGATGGCGTCGGCAGCCAGTTGCGCCTCCAGATAGGCGGGGATGCCGAGTCGTTCGACGCGCTGGATGTCCTCCGGCAGGATGCCGAAGCTCGCGCGGTTCAGGAACCGCACCTCGGGTGGGATGCTGCTCATGGGTCAGTTCTCCGTCAGGGTCGACGGGGAGCTATCTCAGCAGCGGGATGTAAAACGGATGTTGCGGGTGGGGCGGAAATGTATCCGTTTGTAACGGCCTGGCATGGGCTCTAAACGTAGGCGACAAACCGCCCGCAGAAAATCACCGCCAGCCACAGCCCGGCGGACAGCAATCCCGCAAGCCGTACCCACCCGGCCCCCGCCCCGGTGGCCGCGCCCGTGCGTAGCACCCGCCATCCGGCGCTCCGATGCAGCAGCGCGAGATTGACCACCGCCAGCCCGATCAGTGCGAGCTTCAGTTGAAACAGATCGAGCCCTGCGTAGTAATGCGGGTCCACCGAGAACAGCAGCACCCCGGTCACCAGCGCAATGGCGAGCCCACTGCCCGCCACCGGCACCAGCACCCGGGCGAGCCCCGCTACCGGCACCTCCGGCCAGCACCCCAGAAGCCGCAGATCCAGCGGCAAAATGGCGCCGAACAGCAGACCGATCCCGAGGATATGGCTGGCATTGACTATCGGGTAGGTCCAGCGCCAGCCGTTCAGCCACTCGCCGATGCCGGCACCGGCGAGGGCATCCAGAAAGCCCTCGATCAAGCGGGCTCAGTCGCGGCCGGGATACAGATCGTACAGGTTCCCCGCGATCATCACCCGCTCGGCCTTCAACCGCAATTCGCTCTGGTCGGCGGCGCGCTGGCCGATGGCGGTGATCTCGGTGCCCTCGCTGAGCAACTCGTCGGTGAGCCCGACACGCTCGTTGCGCCAGGGCTGGCCCACTTCCACCAGCCACATCTCGTCGTTCACCTGCACATCCAGCCGCCCGTGGGGATTGCCGAGATTCACCCCCACGATGGTGCCGGTGAGCTCGATATTGCCCGCCTCGGTCCAGCGCCAGCCGTGGTGGGCCAGCGCCGGGCTCACGCCCAGCAGCAAACCGCACAGCAAGCCCGTCAATACCCGTCGTCTAGCCGTCATGGAAAATCCTCCCGTGGCATCAGAGAATGGTCTGGCCCCCGTCCACCGCCAGGATATGGCCGGTGACGTAGGGCGCCTCGAAGGCCAGAAACCGCACCGCCCCGGCAATATCCTCGGGGGCGCCGATGCGCTTCAGGGCGGTGGCCTGCTCGTAGGACCGCCGCTCGGCCTGATCTATTCCCTGAATCTCCCCGGCGGTCAACGCCACCCCGGGGGAGACGCCGTTGACCCGGATCTCCGGCCCCAGATCCCAGGCCAGGCAGCGGGTGAGCTGGGCGAGCCCGGCCTTGGCGATGTTGTACACCGGGTGCTCCGGGAAGGGATGATCCACATGGATATCCACGATGTTGACGATGCTGCCCCGGCGCGCGCGAAGATGCGCCAGCGCCGCCTGACAGAGAAACAGCGGCGCCTTGAGGTTGCTGCCCATGAGATCGTCCCACTGGGCCAAACCGAGATCGGCCAGCGGCGAGGGATAGAAGCTGGAGGCGTTGTTCACCAGAAGGTCCAGCCCCCCGAAGCGCCCCACCGTGGTCTCCACCAGCGCCGCCAGCCGCCCGGTGTCCAGCAGATCCGCCTGGAGCAGCAGGGTGGAGCCGGCGCGGGCCGCCTCCAG
>JGI12109J20283_10255944_pt1 | contig 26520 bp, 27 predicted proteins | sample ElkSlonscriptome_12_FD_20283 | JGI IMG/M metagenome (IMG submission 20283)
AACCGGCTCGACCGGGCCAACATCGAGGCGGCCCTGCACGACAGCTTGCGTCGGCTGGGGACCGACTGCATCGACCTCTATCAGCTTCACTGGCCGGACCGTGAGACCAACTTCTTCGGCCAACTCGGCTACACCCACCCGAGCGAGGACGAGAGTGTCCCTTTGCTCGAGACGCTTGAGGTGCTCGGCGACCTGGTTGCAGCGGGCAAGGTACGCTACATCGGTGTCTCGAACGAGACCCCCTGGGGGTTGATGACCGCAATCCGCCTTGCCGAGATGCACGGCCTGCCGCGTCCAATGAGCATCCAGAACCCGTACAGCCTGCTCAACCGCACCTTCGAAGTTGGGCTTGCCGAGATTGCGATCCGCGAACGCTGCGGCCTCCTCGCGTACTCGCCGCTCGGCTTCGGTATGCTCACCGGCAAGTACCTGAACGGCGCGCGACCCGCCGGGGCGCGGCTCACGCGCTTCGAGCGCTTCGCCCGCTACTCCAATCCGGAGGCCGAGCGGGCCACCGCCGAGTACGTTGCCCTTGCGCGACGCCACGGCCTGAGTCCGGCACAACTGGCCTTGGCCTATGTGACCAGCCGCCCCTTTGTGACGGCCAACATCCTCGGTGCGACGAACCTCGAGCAGCTCGCGGAAGATTTGGAGAGCGATCGGCTGACGCTGGCGCCAGAGCTCGAGCAGGAGATCGAGGCCATCCACATCCGCCAGCCGAACCCAGCACCCTGAGCCCATGGCGATGGATGTCGAAGCAACTGAGTTATTCGGCGCGCTGGCGAACGAGACCCGCCTGCGCTGTCTGATGTTGCTTTTGCACCAGGATGAGCTCTGTGTCTGCGAGCTCACGCACGCGATCGGCGCCAGCCAGCCGCACATCTCGCGCCACTTGGCCCAGCTGCGCGAGCTCGGGTTGGTCAGCGACCGGCGCCAAGGGCTATGGGTCTTCTACCGCATCAATCCTGCTCTGCCCGACTGGGTCCAAGCCGTTCTGCGGGTGGTCGCGCTCGGAATCCGCGCCGAAGCGCCATTCACTGAGGATGAACAGGCGCTGACGAGCATGCCGAACCGTCCAGTTGCCGGGCGCTGCGCCTGACCCCCATCGACAAGCCGGCTCGCGCTTGTCCTGCGAGCAGGCCGCTGGGGTGCCGGTGGCGCAAGGGGCTGGGCAAGGCGGTCGGCTGAAGCGGTTAAGCGACGCGCCGACCTCGAATTTCAGTTCAAACGTGACTTCGAGAGCGCGTTCTGCGGGGCCAGGGATCCCGCCCTCGCCCGTGCTTTGAACCCGCAGCCGCACAGTTTTCGCGCCTGGCTGATGGAGCATGCCCGCGAGATCCCGCTCGATTAGCGCCCGGTCGCCACGACTCGGTCAGTCGCCTCGGCCGGTTGGGCGCCAGGTCCTGAGGGGAGGCGCCGCCGCTGGCGGCGTCCTTGCGTTTGGGGATAACGCGCCGCGACGCGGTGTCAAGGATGCAGCCTTGTTGGTTTCCCGACACGCGTCGGTTGCAGGCATTGGCGTGTCAATACTCGGCTTCGCTTCGGCAATTGGCATCGTTCCGGCGCCGCTCGGGCGGTGGTAGTGCGTCCGCCATATTTGGCATCATTTGTGCTTAAATGATAGCGCGACTCTGCACGCGCTGCGCGGGACTCGCGCACCGCGCTGCGCCTTCTAGCGGTCGCGGCTTGCCAGATCATTGTCCAGGCGCTGACCCTCGCCAAGCCAGCGGAGAAGAGATGGGTATGAGAGGTGGACCACAGACATTGGGATCAAACCCCGAGCAAGCAGATCGGTGTGTGCCGGATGCGGGTGATGTGTATGCAGCCTTGTTGGCGCACGCGCCTGACCCGATCGAGACGCTGAGCATCGCGTTCGGCGGCGTCATCGCAGCCGCCTATGCGGCGCGCCAAAGGCCATTGATCCGCGGGCTCTCTGAAGCCGAGTTCCAATCCCTGATAGCGCGGTATTTCCCGGGGGCGTTGCTGGACAACGGCGCCGACGCCTGCTCGAGCAGCGTCGTCGATGAGGAGGCCGAGGACCTGTTCGCGCTGCTGTGCGAGTACCGGTGCGATGAGCGCCCCGAGACCGCGTGGCTTGCCCGGGCGATCGCCTCGGCGGCGATGCGCGACAATCATCTCTGGCAGGATATGGGGTTGCCCGACCGCGCCTTCCTCTCGGCCCTGATGCGGGACTATTTCCCAGGGCTCAGTGCTCGCAATGGCGGCGATATGAAGTGGAAAAAGTTCTTCTATCGGCAGCTCTGCGAGCGCGCCGGCGTGCCGATCTGCAAGTCGCCGCACTGTGCCGAGTGTGTCGACTTCTCGGTCTGCTTCGGCCCGGAGGTCGGGGACCCCCTGCTGTCGGGTGCGGCTTCCAGCCGCTGGCCGGACGGCCGCAAACCGGCCGGTTAGGGGGCTGGCCTCAGTCTGTGCCGGCAGCGAAGCGCACTTGCACGTCACAGGGGGGCGCCAGGTGCGGCGCCGTCGTCACCAGCACCTTTGCGCCGGCGCGGGCATAGGCTTCGGCGTTGCCGGCGTTGATGCCGCCGGCGGCCGCAATGACCGGCGTGGCGCCCAAAGGCGCTAGGGAGCTGGCCACCTCGGCAACTTGCACCGGGGTGAACTTCTCGAGCTGCAGCACGTCGGCATCTGCCCATGCGAGTGCCTCCTCTGGGGATGTGACCTCGACGACGACCCGTTTCTCCGGGCAGAGTGCGTGCAGGCGCGTGATGACCTCGCCGGGGGATTCGCGGTCGAGAAAGACTCTGTGCTCGGCGAAGACCAACAGGGTCTCCGACAAGCCGTTGCGGTGCATCACTGCACCACCGGCGCGGAAGGCCTTCACGGCCATGCGTCGATTCCCCGGCAGGTTCTTGCGGGTGCCCGCGACGATCGCCGCCGCGTGCCCGCGGCGCGCCGCAGCGAGAATCGCCGCCGCGCTGCTCGCGACACCGCCGCACCACTCCATCAGGGTCTGGGCGGTCTTCCAGCCCCGGTGCAGCGCACCGGCGCTGCCCGTCGCCTTGAGAAGCGGCGTTTCGGGCGGCGCCGCGGCACCGGACGGGGCAAGGCATTCGGCTTCGGCCCCGCAGAGTTGGAACAGCCGCACCGCCTCTTCGGTACCACAGACGGTCATCGGATCGCGCGCAAAGAAGCGGATCACCCCGGGGCGCTCGGCGATGCCGAGGGAGTCGGTGGTCAAATCGCCGAAGGGTGCATCCTCGGCTAGCAACTGGTGGAGGTCATGGTCGTTCAGAACCGGCGGGTGTCGGAAGGTCATACGAGAGATCCCCTCAAGTGGGCGATGACTGTGTGCGGTCATCGGTTGGCCGCGCTGGGCGGGTTTCGCGTTGCGTCTGGGTTATTGTTAGGCTTGGGGCCGCAAGCCAGCAATGGAGGCGTTTCGCGCCCGCAATGACCAAGCCCGATCGCCTGATCAGTCCGGAGGGGGAGCCCGATGACCGGGTCGTCGATCGCGCCATTCGGCCACGTCGCCTGTGCGACTATGTCGGCCAGGCCGAGGTCTGCGAGCAGCTGGAGATCTTCACCGGCGCCGCCCGGGGCCGTGGTGAGGCCCTCGACCATGTGTTGATCTTCGGCCCGCCCGGGCTCGGCAAGACGACGCTCGCGCACATCGTCGCGCACGAGATGGGCGTGAACCTGCGCCAGACATCCGGACCAGTGCTCGAGAAGCCCGGGGACCTGGCGGCCCTATTGACCAACCTCGATCGCGGCGACGTCCTGTTCGTCGACGAGATCCACCGCTTGAGCCCGGTCGTCGAGGAGGTCCTCTACCCGGCCCTCGAGGACTTCCAACTCGACATCATGATCGGCGAAGGGCCGGCGGCGCGCTCGATCAAGCTGGACCTGCCGCCCTTCACGCTGGTGGGGGCGACGACCCGAGCGGGGCTCTTGACTTCGCCGCTGCGCGACCGCTTCGGCATCGTGCTGCGTCTGGAGTATTACGCCGCTGAGGACTTGGCGCGGATCGTCACGCGCTCGGCGGCGATCCTCGGGCTGGCGGCGGACCCCGAGGGAGCGGCCGAGATTGCGCGCCGCTCCCGCGGCACGCCGCGCATTGCCAACCGCCTGTTGCGCCGGGTACGCGACTACGCGCAGGTCAAGGCCGACGGACAGATCAGCCTGGCAATCGCCGATCGGGCCCTGCAGTTGCTGAAGGTTGACGCCCTCGGCTTCGATCACATGGATCGACGCCTGCTCGAGACGGTCATCGAGAAGTTCGACGGCGGACCCGTGGGGGTCGAGAGCCTGGCCGCAGCAATCGGCGAGGAGCGCGGCACGATCGAGGATGTCGTCGAGCCTTATTTGATCCTGCAGGGCTTTCTGATGCGCACCCCACGTGGGCGCATCGCGACCCCGGCCGCCTACGCCCACTTCGGCTTGACCCCGCGCCGGCGCGTTCCGGAGGGGCCGGTGATCCGGGATCTCTTCGCGACAGAGGGCGAAGACCGCTAACGAGGCGCCTCCACCAGACGAGGCGTGATTGTCGACATCGGTCCGCGGACCTCAGACCAGCTGGTGGTGCTCGCGCAGCGTGCGATAGACGAGGTCCGAGACGCTACGAATGACGTTCCCGCGCGCGGCGATCCAGCTGCTGTAGGAACGGGCGCGGTTCTGTTTCTCGATGATGCCGATGAAGGTGTAGGGATAGGGCCGGCCTTGTCGGTCGTGGGCCTCGATAATGCCCATGTCGCCGCAGAGGTGCGCGGTGGAGCCGGTCTTGTGGTAGACGCGCACCGAGCTCGGGATGGTCGCTACGCTGCGGGCGATCCGATCCCCGTTGGTCAAGGACATCAGGGTCCGCAGCTCGCCGGAGTAGGGCAAACGATCGTTCCAGATGGCAAAGAGGAAGCGACTGTAATCGTGTGCGGAGGCGCGATTGCGGTAGGTCCGTCCGCCGGAAGGGATCCGCTCGACGATGCGCGTCTCTTGAAAGACGCCGGGGGCCATGCGCTTGAGGACGCGCTCGACGTCGCCGGGTCCGCGATTGCCGGTGTGCTGGCTGACGAGATCGATGACCCGGTTGGTCGCCCAGTTGCTGCTGCGCCGGATCATCAGCTCGAGGAGCTTGCGGTCCTCGCGGGTGTAGCGGACCTTGCCGCCCGAGGTCTGCACGACGAAGAAGTAGGCCTGCGCGATGAAGGGCTTGATCATGCTGGCCGCCTGCAGGGGCGTGTCTTCGTTGATGGCGACGAGCTTCTGGCGTTTCGTGAAGTCGTAGACGGACCAGGCGGTCCGTTCGTCGGACGCGACCTTGCCCTGGCGACGCAACCGTTTGATGTGGGCGTTGACGGCGCTGTCGAGGGCCGAGTTGGGTGCGGCGGCGAGTGGCAGGCTGGGGGCGGCCCAGAGCAGCCCTGCCGCTCCGACGCCGACGAGGAAGTCGCGCCGCGTCGCGACCTTCTCGTGGGTGGCAGTCGGTCCCTCGACTCGGATCTCTTCGGCGCCGGCCATCTCGAATCTCTACCCCATCGCAAAGAATGGAGTCAAAGTCTAGGTGCTAACTGCCAGGCCTGCAAGACATTCACGGCGGCAAGCAGCCACGCGTGCGAGAGATTGTGAACCAGTGCTGCAGTGGGCCTGGTCCCATCGCCCAAGGGTCCCTTTGATTCTTCCGGGCGATGCGTCCGTTATTGAGGGTTGCAAAGCGAATCGGAGACGGCTCGCCGCGACCGGCTGCAAGGACGTCCGCGTCAGCTCGTCGGCGGCATCTCTCCCGCCGACGGTCGCAGCGATCCGCCTCCGATTACTCTCGGGACGATTGATAGTGCTGGGACGGACTGCAGATCGGGCAGCTCGGGTCCTGGTTTAGGCGCAGAGCCCGCCACTCCATGGTCAAGGCGTCCAGCAGGAGGAGTCGTCCATAAAGGGGCTCACCGAGGCCAACGAGCGCCTTGAGCGCTTCGGTCGCCTGGATGCTGCCGATGATCCCCACGACCGGCGCCAGCACACCCTGCGTCGAGCAGGTCTCCTCGCGGACCCCGTCGCGGGGGTAGAGGCATTGGTAGCAGGGGCCGCCGGGTTGGCCGGAGAAGGTGATCACCTGTCCCTCGGTGCGGATCGCGGCGCCGGAGACCAGCGGGACGCCGGCGGCAAAGCAGGCCGTGTTGACGGCGAAGCGGGTCGCGAAATTGTCGCAGCAGTCGACGACCAGATCGGTGCCCGCGGCGAGCTCCGCCAGGCGCTCCTCGCCAAGGCTGCGTTTCACGCCCTCGATGGCGACGCCCGGGTTGAGCGCCGCCAAGGTGCGGCGCGCCGAGTCCACCTTGGTCTGCCCAACACGGTCGTTGCTGTGGAGAATCTGACGCTGCAAGTTGGAGAGGTCCACGGCATCGAAATCGGCCAAGACGAGCTTGCCGACGCCGGCCGCGGCAAGGTACATCGCAACGGGCGAGCCAAGACCGCCGAGCCCCACGATGAGCACCCGGGCGGCGCGCAGGCGCTCCTGGCCTGCGCTGCCGAAGGCGGGGAGCATGAGATGGCGGCTGTAACGAAGTCGCTCGTCGTCCGTCATGGATTTCGCTCGGTGCCGCCGCGACGGCGCTCGGGACGCCCTGCCGCCTTGCGCCGGCGCCCGGTGGGTCGTCCGTATGACTCAGGGCCGGCTCAGACGCCGACCATGATGTCGCTGCCCTCGACCTTGACCTCGTAGGCCGGCTCGTCCTTCTTCGCCGGGCGCTCCACGCACTTGCCCGTGGTGACATCGAACTGCGCGCCGTGGCGGCGACAGGTGACGATCTTCCCGTCGAGCGTCCCCTTGTCCAGCTCGCCGCCGAAATGGGTGCAGATGTTGCCGATTGCGTAGTACTCCCCGTCGATATTGGTGATCAGGATGTCCTTCTTGCCCACCTTGACGGCCTTCATTGTGCCAGGCGTGACTTCATCGGTGCGTGCGACAGTGTGATAGTCCATCATCGCCCTCCAATCGTGGTTGCTAGGCATGGCTCTCGCGCTGACAATCTTGGGTCTGCGGCGGCCTCTTCTCAAGCGGCGAGGAACTGTCGTGGATGGGGACGCGACACCAGACCCCAGCGAGCCTGGGTCGGGCCTTGCCATGGCCGGCGGCTTCTGATCCCATCGTGGAGATGCGCTCCCCAATCCGCCCCCTCTCGTCACAGCTCATCGACCAGATCGCTGCTGGCGAGGTCGTCGAGCGTCCTGCCTCGGTGGCCAAGGAGTTGCTCGAGAACTGCCTCGATGCCGGTGCCGATCGCATCGAGATCGAGCTCGAGCGTGGCGGCGCCAAGCTACTGCGCATCCGTGACAATGGCCATGGCATTCCGCGCGAGGAGCTGGCTCTGGCCCTGTCCCGGCATGCCACCAGCAAGATCCACGACCTGGCAGGCCTGGAGGCAGTCGCCAGTCTGGGCTTCCGCGGTGAGGCCCTGCCGAGTATCGCTTCGGTTTCGCGTCTGGTCTTGACCTCGCGCGCGGGCGACGCCGATCACGCCTGGCAGCTGAGCGTCGACGGTGGTCGCAGCCTCGCGGAGCCGCAGCCGGCGGCGCATCCGTGCGGCACGACCGTCGAGGTCCGCGACCTCTTCCACAATGTTCCGGCACGGCGCAAGTTTCTGCGCACTGAGCGCACCGAGCTTGGTCACCTGGAGCAGGTGGTGCGACGCACGGCCCTGGCGCGGCCGGGCCTCGCGGTGCGTCTATCGCATCAGGGTCGCAACCTACTCGACCTCGCTGCAGCCGCGGATCAGGCGGGGCACGAACACCGCCTCGTGGCGCTGCTCGGTGCGGCGTTTCTCGAGCACGGGCTGCCGCTGGATGCGCAGGCAGTGGGGCTGCGCCTGCACGGCTGGGTGGTGCGCCCGAGCTTCTCGCGCAGCCAGGCCGACATGCAGTTTTTCTTCGTCAACGGGCGCCCGGTGCGCGACAAGCTGGTGACCCATGCCGTCCGCCAGGCCTTTCAAGACGTGCTCCATCACGGCCGTCATCCAGCCTACTTGCTGTTCCTCGAGCTCCCGCCCGGGTTGGTCGACGTCAACGCCCATCCGGCCAAGCACGAGGTCCGCTTCCGCGAGGGCCGCCAGGTCCACGATTTCATCTATCGGGAGCTGCAGCGCCGCCTTGCCGAGGGGACCCTCAGGACGGCTGTCCCGGAGCCGATCGGGGCTCCGCCGCAGGAGCCGCCCTCGCGGCCCGAGGAGGGCTCGGCCTCTGCAGCCGCGCAGGCCGACGCCGCAGGGTCCGCTCGCCAGCACCCCCTGCCGCTGCGCATCAACGATCGCCGGGCCGACTACCGATTCAGCCTCGCGGCTCAGCAGCCTCCGGGCGTGGCCGCCCCGGCGGCCAAGGGGGCGGGCGAAGCCGCCATTGCCGCGGAGATCCCGGGACGCGAGGCTGAGGTGCCGCCGCTCGGCCTGGCGATCGGGCAGCTCCACGGGATCTACATCCTCGCCGAGACGCGCGACACCCTGGTGCTTGTCGACATGCATGCGGCCCACGAGCGGATCGGCTACGAGCGGCTCAAAGAGGCTTGGGCGGAGGGACGACTCGCCAGTCAGCCCCTGCTGGTGCCGATCGTCGTCGCAGTCGATCGGCACGACGTGGACCTGGTCGATGCGCACCAGGAGGTCTTCGATGATCTGGGCCTGGCGGTCAGCCCACTGGGTGGCGATCGCGTCGCGATCCGCGCGATTCCGGCGCTGCTCCAAGGCGCCGACGCCGAGCGCCTGGTGCGCGATCTGCTCGCCGACTTGGCCGTTCACGAAGACCCCCAGCGGGTACGCGCCGAAATCCACCGGGTGCTGGCGACCATGGCCTGTCACCGCGCCGTGCGGGCCAACCGGCGCCTCACCCTCGAGGAGATGAATGCCCTACTGCGCGAGATGGAGCGAACAGCGCGAGCAGATCAATGTAACCACGGACGGCCCACCTGGATCGAGCTCGGCCGGGCGGAGCTCGATCGGTGGTTCTCCCGCGGGCGCTAATCGCGATGGCCAGACTGAGTGACCCCGGGGACCCCGGAGCCGGCGCGCCCCGCGCTGGCGTCCATGCGGCGGAGAAGCCGCTGGCGATCTTGTTGATGGGGCCGACCGCGGCGCGCAAGACCGAGTTGGCGGTCGAACTGGTGGCGCGTTTGCCCTGCGAGATCGTCAGCGTCGACTCGGCGATGGTCTACCGCGGCCTCGATATCGGCACCGCGAAGCCGGGGCCCGAGGTCCTGGCACGCGCGCCGCACCGGCTGATCGATATCGCCGATCCTGCCGAGTCCTACTCGGCGGGTCGCTTCCGCGAGGACGCGCTGCACGCAATGGCGCAGATCGTCGCGGCCGGGCGTGTTCCCTTGCTCGTCGGGGGCACGATGCTCTACTTCCGCGCGCTGCAGCGAGGATTGTCCGTGCTACCGCAAGCGGATCCCAAGCTCAGGGCGCGGCTGGATGCCGAGGGCCGCGCTCATGGCTGGGAGGGGCTGCACCGGCGGCTGGCCGCCGTGGATCCCGTTGCGGCCCGCCAGATTCACCCGCACGACCCGCAGCGCATCCAGCGTGCATTGGAGGTGTATTTGCTCAGCGGGGTGCCGATGACGCGGTTGCTGGCCACTGCCGACGAGGCGTTCGTGTTACCCTACCGGGTCGTTAGGTTGGTTCGCGTGCCAAGCGAGCGTGCCGTGTTGCATGCGCGCATTGAGCGGCGGTTCCGGCAGATGCTCGAGGCTGGCCTGGTGGACGAGGTGACCCGACTCTTGGGGCGCGGCGACCTAACGGCGGAACTGCCGGCGATGCGCTGCGTCGGCTATCGGCAAGTATTGAAATTCCTGAACGACGAATATAGCTGCGCGGAGATGGTGCAGCGCGGCATTGCCGCGACCCGGCAATTGGCGAGGCGGCAGCTGACCTGGCTGCGCGCCGAACCCGGTTGCGATTGGATCTTCGATGATGGCTCCCCCCTGGATGCCGCCCTGACGCGAATCGAGCCCGAAGTGCGGGCGGCGATGGCGCTGGGGCAGGCCGGCTGAACGGGCCTGGTGCGCCGCGGCGCAGTGCGTCATCACCTTAGATTTCTGTCAGCGCTCTACTGAAAAACCTTTGCGTGCCCGCTAGAGTTACCGTTGATGGTCCGCGCTTGCGCCCAGGCGGCGTCCCTGAGCCCGTGAACCTGCCAGCGACGGGGTCGTAGAACAAAGGCCGTACAACAACAAGGAGTCACTCCATGTCTAAGGGTCAAAGCCTCCAGGATCCTTTCCTTAACGCGTTGCGCAAGGAACGGGTGCCCGTGTCTATCTTCCTCGTGAATGGAATCAAGCTGCAGGGGCAAATCGAATCCTTTGATCAGTTCGTCGTCTTATTGAAGAACAATGTCAATCAGATGATCTACAAGCATGCGATATCGACGGTGGTCCCGGCGCGCAACGTCAAGCTGCCCACGGTTCAGCCCGACTCCAGCCAACCGGAGCCGGGAAACGTTTAGGCGGCTGCGGCGAATTCGGTACCCTCGACGAATGATCATGGGACGAGGCGAGCCACCCCAGACGATGAAATCTCGTCTCACCCTATCCCTCTCCCAGAGGGCGAGGGAGAGAACGCGCTTCGCGAAGTTCATTGGAGGCCGGAGGGGACCTGCGAAGGGTCTGCCGGTCGGCGCCTTGATCGGGTGCGGCCCGGTGTCCGTTGCGCATGCTTGAGCGTACGGAGCTTGGCGAGCGCGTCATCCTGGTACACCCGGGCATCGGCTCGACGCCAGACCCGGAGCGGGCTGCGGAGCTTACTCAGTTGGCGCGGGCCGCGGGGGCGGATTGTGTCGGCGCGCTCGAAGCGACCCGGAGCGTCCCCGACCCGGGGCTCTTTGTCGGTTCGGGCAAGGCCGCCGAGCTGCGCGATCTGGTGGTCGCGCGCGACGCGGAGCTGGTGGTCTTCGATCACGCCTTGTCGCCGGCGCAGCAACGCAACCTAGAACGAGCGATCCAGTGTCGCGTGGTCGATCGTACCGGTCTGATCCTTGACATCTTCGCCCAACGTGCCCGCTCCTTCGAAGGTAAGCTGCAGGTTGAGCTAGCCCAGCTGCGGCATCTGGCGACGCGCTTGGTTCGCGGTTGGACCCACCTGGAACGGCAAAAGGGTGGTATCGGCCTGCGCGGGCCCGGAGAGACCCAGCTCGAGACGGATCGGCGGCTGCTCGACAAGCGCATCGGCGTGCTTCAGCGGCGCTTGGCACGCATCGCTGCCCAGCGCGATCAGGGGCGTCGGGCGCGGCGCAAGGCCGAGCTGCCGGCCGTCGCGCTCGTCGGTTACACCAACGCCGGGAAATCGACCCTCTTCAATCGCCTCACCGCGGCGGGTGTGCACCAAGCCGATCAGCTCTTCGCCACGCTCGATCCGACCCTGCGCCGACTGGTCCTGGCAAATGGCCAAACCGTTGTCCTTGCCGACACGGTCGGTTTTGTCAATGACCTTCCGCACGAACTGATCGCGGCCTTCCGCGCGACGCTCGAGGAGACGCGGACCGCAGATCTGATGCTGCACGTCGTCGACGCAGCCGCGGCGGCGCGTGATCGGCAGATCGGCGATGTCGAGGCTGTGCTCGAGCAGATTGGGGCGAGTTCGGTGCCACAGGTGCAGGTCTTCAACAAGGTCGAGCTCACCGATGATCCCACCCCACGGCTCGAGCGGGGCGGCGATGGCTTGCCGGCGCGGGTGTGGTTAAGCGCTGCTGAGGGGCTGGGCATGGCGCTGCTGAGAAGCGCGATCGCCGAGCATTGTCAGGGTGCCGTGACGCGCCGCCTGGTGCACCTGGCGCCTCAGGAGGGTCGCATGCGGGCCTGGTTGTTCGACAATGGCCAGGTGCGCCGCGACGCGGAGGCGGCGGAAGGGGGTTGGGAGATGGAAGTCTTGATCCCCCGGGCGGCGCTCGAACGATTGCGGCGCCGCGATCCGGGTGCAGCGGCCGTGCTCGAGCGCGATGCGACGCAGCGGGGTCGTGCGGCCGGGCAACACCGCTAGCGCTCGCCCCAAGGCGGGTTTACTGGCAGCGCAGGCGCTTTCTACAATGGCGGTTCTGCCCATCGATCCGCCCCTCGCGATTTGCTGTCTGCGCCAATGCTCCGCGTTGATATCGCTCGGCGGCGGCGGCACTTTGGCGCAAATCAGATGTCTCGAAGGGGAGCATATCGGCGCGAGCCGAGTCGATTGAGGCCCGCGGCGGCGCGGCGTTGAGACCAGCAACTTCTGGCCTCGTCGCGACCACGCCCAACTGCGGCATCGATAACCGACCCACATTGGGGTCACTGACTGCGACGGAGTAACTATGGCCTGGAATGAGCCGGGAGGCGGTGGCAACCGAGACCCCTGGGGCGAGAAGGGCGGCGGCGATCAGGGGCCGCCGGATCTCGACGAGGTGGTACGCAAAGTCCAGGAGCGCCTGGGAAGCCTGTTTGGCGGTAAGGGGTCCGGCTCGGGCGGCGGCCGCTCCGGTGGCGGTGGTCAGCTGGGCGGACGCCTAGTCGGAATCCTCGTCGGCATCGTCGTGGTGATCTGGCTCGCGACCGGGATCTACATCATCGGTCCGGCGGAACGCGGGGTGGAGCTGCGTTTTGGCGCTTACTCGGATACGACTGCCCCGGGTCCACATTGGCACATTCCCTTCCCAGTCGAAACGGTTGTGAAGGTCAACGTCGACGAGGTCTCGACCTTCACGCACAAGGCGTCGATGCTGACTCAGGACGAGAATATCGTCGAGCTGGAACTCACCGTCCAATCGCGGATCCAGGACGCAGCCGACTACCTCTTCCAGGACCAGGATCCCAACAAGACCCTGCGCGATGCGACCGAGACGGTCGTGCGCACGACGATCGGCGCCAGCAAGCTTGATTTCATCCTCACCGAGGGGCGCGGCGCCATTGCCACGCAGATCCAGAATCGCGTGCAAGACTTGATGAACGAGTACAAGACGGGCCTGCTCGTGACCACCGTCAACATGCAGCCGGCGCGCCCGCCCGAGCAGGTCAAGGACGCCTTCGACGACGCCATCAAGGCACGCGAGGACAAGGAGCGGATCGAGAATACGGCCGAGGCCTACGCCAATGAAATCCTGCCGCAGGCGCGCGGTGAGGCCGCGCGGGCCGTCGCCGATGCCAAGGCCTACCGCGACCGCGTGATTGCCGAGGCCGAGGGACAGACGTCGCGCTTCCTGGCGGTGCTCACCGAGTATCAGCGAGCTCCGCAGGTCACCCGCGAGCGCCTCTACCTCGAGACGATGCAGGAAGTGCTCCAGTCGAGCAGTACCGTGGTCCTCGATATGCCCGAAGGCAACAGCGTGATGTATCTGCCGATCGATCAGATCTTGCGGCATTCGCGCGGTGCCGCCGCGGGCGACGCGAACACCAACAACAGGTCGTCTTCGAGAACCTCTTCCGATACCAGCAACGACGGTGCATCGTCATCGATTCGTACCGTCAGCCGTGAGCGGAGCGCACGCCGATGAACCAGCTAGTCAGGGTCTACGCCCCGATCGGGGTCATTGTACTGGGCATCCTCGCCTATACGGCGACGTTCATCGTCAACGAGTGGGAGATGGCGATCAAGCTGCGTCTCGGCGAGATCGTCGCGACCTACGAAGAGCCCGGTCTGTATCTGAAGGTCCCGTTCGTCAACAACATCGAGACCTTCGACCGCCGCATCCAGACGCTCGATTCGCGCCCGCAACGGTTCCTGACGATCGAGAAGAAAGACGTGATCGTCGACTCCTATGCCAAGTGGCGGATCGCCAATGCGGCCCAGTTTTTCCGTTCGACCAGCGGCAACCAGTCCCGAATCGCGCGCCTGCTCTCGGAGCGGATCAATACGAGCCTGCGCGATGAGTTCGGCAAGCGGACCATCCAAGAGGTGGTCTCTGAGGATCGCAAGGAGCTGATGGAGCAGCTCTCGAAAGACATCGATCGGCGTGCCGCCGACCTCGGTGTCGAGGTCGTCGATGTGCGGGTCAAGAAGATCGACCTGCCGGCCGAGGTCAGTGAGTCTGTCTACGCCCGGATGCGCGCCGAGCGCGAGCGCGTGGCTCGAGATCTGCGCGCCCTGGGTTCGGAGGCGGCCGAGCGGATTCGTGCGGATGCCGACCGGCAACGCACGGTCACGATCGCGGATGCCTACAAAGAGGCGGAAACGCTGCGCGGTGAAGGCGATGCGAAGGCGACGGAGATCTACGCCTCCGCCTATGGTCAGAATCAGGACTTTTATGCCTTCTATCGCAGCCTCGAGGCCTACCGAGGCGCCTTCGCTGCCGGAGACAGCCTGATGGTCCTCCAGCCAAAGTCTGACTTCTTTACCTATTTCAGAGACAAGGGCACGCCCTGAGCGAGATCCGGCGCGCCGCGGCAGCCTGCCGCGGCGCGGCGAGGGTTCCATCCCTTCCTTGAAGCCCGGCCCGTTGCAGTCCAAGCCCATCGACACAGCGGGGCTTTTCTGTAATCATTCCCCAGTTTTGTGATTCGCCGTCTGTCGGGGCGCGCCATCCGGCGCCGGGGCAGATTGCCACGCCTGACCTGACTGCAGAACCATGTGGCACGACCTGCTGATTGCGCTCGCCTTGCTCTTCGTGATCGAGGGGATCTGGCCCTTTTTGAGTCCGGAGCGCCTTCGCCAGGCGTTGCTCGAGGTGGCCAGTGCCGACAACCGAACATTGCGCCTCGCGGGCCTGATCAGCATGGTCCTCGGCGTCGGTTTGCTGTATCTCGTCAATTGACAGGCCGAGGAATGGACGAAGAACGCTGGCTGCTGCCCGTCGGCATCGAAGAGATCCTGCCGCCACAGGCAGACACCATCGAGGCGCTGCGTCGCGAACTCCTCGACCTGTATTGCAGTTGGGGCTACGAACTGGTCGTCCCGCCCTTCATCGACTATCTCGAATCCTTGCTGACCGGCACAGGCCACGACCTAGAGCTGCAGACATTCAAGCTCACCGATCAAGCGACCGGACGCCTGCTCGGCGTGCGTGCCGATATGACCCCGCAGGTCGCCCGGATCGACGCCCATCACCTGCGCCGCGCGGGCGCCACACGCCTGTGTTATCTAGGGACTGTATTGCATACCCGCTCGGACGGCTTCGCAGGCACCCGCAGTCCATTGCAGCTCGGCGCGGAGATCTATGGCCATGCCGGGCCGGAGAGCGATGTCGAGATCTTGCGACTGCTGATGCTGACCCTCGGCGCCGCGGGGGTCCGGTCGGCCTATCTGGACTTGGGTCACGTCGGGATCTTTCGCGGCCTGGCGCGCCAGGCGGGTTTGACGCACAGCCAGGAGATGGCGCTATTCGCCGTGCTGCAGCGCAAGGCGGTGCCCGAGATCGAGGCCTTGATCGCCGAGTGCCGTGTTGCCGAGCCGATCGCCGGCATGTTGCTGGCGTTGGCCGAGCTCAGCGGCGACGATGCACTTGATCGGGCCGCCGAAGTCCTGGCCGACGCCGAGCCGGAGGTGCGCGCCGCGCTGGAGTACCTGCGCCGCGTTGCCGAGGAGATGCAGCGTTGGTTGCCCGAGGTGCCTGTCCACTTTGATCTCGCCGAGCTGCGCGGTTATCACTACAAGACGGGCGTCGTCTTCGCGGCCTTCGTGCCCGGTTGGGGGCAGGAGGTGGCCCGTGGTGGCCGCTATGACCATATCGGCAGCGTCTTCGGACGGGCGCGCCCGGCGGTCGGCTTCAGCGCCGACCTCAAGGGGCTATTGCGTCACGGTCAGCGTGCGCCGCGCACCGAGCCGCCTGCGATCCTGGCGCCTTGGTCGAACGATCCTGCCCTGCAGGAAGAGGTTGCGCGACTGCGGCGTGGCGGGCGCCGGGTGATCGCGGAGCTGCCGGGGCAGGCGGTCGCCTCAGCCGAGTCCGGCTGCGGTGAGAGGTTGGTCCATCACCTTGGGCGGTGGACCCTGGTTCCCTGTGACTGAGGGGTGGACGAGAACGAAGATGGCCAAGAATGTTGTCGTAGTCGGCGCCCAGTGGGGAGACGAGGGCAAGGGCAAGGTCGTCGACCTGTTGACAGACCGGGTCGCCGCCGTGGTGCGTTTCCAGGGCGGGCACAACGCCGGACACACCCTCGTCATCGATGGTCATCAGACGATCCTGCACCTGATCCCGTCCGGCATTCTGCGCGATGGGGTCCAGTGCCTGATCGGCAACGGCGTCGTGGTGTCGCCGACGGCCCTGTTCGAGGAGATGCTGTTGCTCGAGCAGAGCGGCGTCCCGGTGCGTGAGCGTCTGCGCATCAGCGCGGCCTGCCCGCTCATCCTCCCCTTCCACATTGCGATCGACCAGGCGCGAGAGAAGGCCCGCGGGCGTCACGCCATCGGTACGACCGGCCGCGGTATCGGCCCGGCCTATGAGGACAAGGCTGCAAGGCGCGGCATCCGCCTCGGGGAGATGCTCGATGCCGAGGTGTTCAAGGAGCGCGTTCGCGAGGTCCTCGACTATCACAATTTCGCCCTGGCCAACTACTACCATGCGGACCAGCTGGATTTTGGCCGGGTACTCGACGAGGCTCTCTCGTACGTCGGCGCTCTAGCGCCCATGGTCGCCGATGTCCCGGGGATCCTTCACGCGTTGCGCGTGGCCGGCGAAAACGCCCTGTTCGAGGGCGCGCAGGGCTCGCTGCTCGACATCGACCATGGCACCTATCCCTTTGTCACCTCGTCGACGACGACCGCCGGTGGCGCGGCGAGCGGCAGTGGGGTCGGTCCTTGCGACCTCGATTATGTCCTCGGTATCGTCAAGGCCTATACGACTCGCGTCGGGGGTGGTCCCTTCCCAACCGAGCTGTTCGACGCCGCCGGTGAGCACCTGGGTCGCCATGGCCACGAGTTCGGCGCCACGACCGGGCGCAAGCGACGCTGTGGCTGGCTCGACATGGTTGCGCTGCGGCGGGCCTTCGCGCTGAACAGCGTCACCGGGCTCTGCATCACCAAGCTCGATGTCCTAGACGGGCTCGAGACGATCAAGCTCTGCGTCGGCTACGAACTGCGCGGCGAGGAGCTCAGTGCGCCGCCGGTGGGTGCCGACCTCATTGGCGCGTGTCGGCCACGCTTCATCGAGCTACCGGGTTGGGAGGCCGGCACCGCGGGCGCCAAACGCTTCGAGGCGCTGCCCGAGAACGCGCGCGGCTACTTGCGCACCATCGAAGAGCTCGGTGGTGTACCGATCGACCTGATCTCTACCGGCCCGGACCGCGAGGAGACCATCGTCCGGCGTCACCCCTTCGATACTTGATCGAGTTGGGCTCCTGGTCGATCGAGTCCTGGTATCGCGCGACCTTACGATGAAATTCTTGCAGCGCGTTCGCTCCCTGCGGTGTCTCAAGGCGACTGGGTGAAGGTCGGCGAGGTCCGCTTGATGCGCGACATCGGTAGGATCTCGGCCGTCGGGGCCGAGACGAACTCCAGAACTGTCTGTTGATGCCCACCATGGGGCCAAAGGTCGCCGGCGTCATTGGCTCGCCGCCGGCATCATGTTGGCTCGACTTGGCTGACGAGCCCCGTGGGCGTCGCCGGACGGTGGCTGCATGCATTGACAAGAAAAGGCTAGAAATAGTAATTTGAACGGCTTATGTCTGGGATGCTTCCGGATCAGATCGACCTGCACCGCGCGATTGCCGGCGGGCGATCCTTCGCCGGCGAGATCGCCCTGTCCGAGATGCCGAGGCTGCGCTCGGTCGTCTGCGAGCCTGCCGGTCAAGTCCGTTTCGCCATGGTATTTGAGCGCGATTCGCAGGGACGAGCGACGGTGCGCGGGACTCTCGAGGCCGTGTTAAAGCTCGAATGCCAACGCTGCCTGCAGCCGTTCGGCTTGCCGGTGTCGACGGCTTTCGCCTTGGCGGCCGTCACGCGGCCGGAGCAGACCGATGACTTGCCGGAGCACTACGATCCCTTGCTGATGGAGGATCGGTTCGTGCGACCGCTAGAGCTCATCGAAGAGGAACTGCTGCTGGCAGTGCCGTTGATCCCGAAGCACCCTTCGGCGCACTGCGGCGAAGGGGGGTCGTTTGGCGATGAGGGGTCCGTCGACGAGCCCCGACCGAACCCGTTCGCCATCCTCGCTGAGTGGCGGTCGGGACGTTTTCACTGAGACAGAAGCGAGCAAGGTGAGACCGCTATGGCAGTCCAACAGAACCGCAAGACCCCTTCGAAGCGCGGCATGCGCCGCTCGCACGACGCATTGGCCAAGCCGACGCTGTCGACCGAGCCGACGACCGGTGAGACCCACCGGCGTCATCATGTCTCGGCCGACGGCTTCTACCGTGGCCGCAAGGTAATCGACAAGGACGATTGAGCGCCTGTCGGGAAACGGATTCAAGGACCATGATCGAGCAGTTTGCGCGGATGCCGGAAGTGTCGTGGCGGGTGCCAGCGTGAGCCGACCACTGACCATTGCCCTCGACGCGATGGGCGGAGATTTCGGGCCCAGCGTCGTGGTCCCGGCGGCCCTCGACTATCTGGCGCAGGCGCGCGATGTGGCCTTGGTCCTGGTCGGCAACGAGGCAGCGATCCGCAAGGAGCTGAGCGGTGCGCGAGGCCACGGGCGATTGGCGATTCGTCATGCCTCCGAATCAGTCGCCATGGATGAGCCGCCGTCGAAGGCGTTGCGCAATAAGAAGGACTCCTCGATGCGGGTGGCCATCAATCTGGTCAAGGATGGTGCCGCCGATGCCTGCGTGAGCGCCGGAAACACCGGCGCCCTGATGGCGACCGCGCGCTTCGTGCTGAAGACCCTTCCCGGCGTCGACCGGCCGGCCATCATTACGACGGTGCCTGCACTCGCAGGCTCGACTCACGTGCTCGATCTCGGGGCCAATGTCGATTGCAGTGCGATCCATCTGTTCCAGTTCGCGGTGATGGGCAGCGAGTTGGTGCGCGCCGTCGAGGGTGTGGCCGCGCCCAAGGTCGGGCTGCTGAATATTGGCCAGGAAGAGATCAAAGGCAACGAGCAGGTCAGGCAGGCCCACGAGCTGCTTGCCAGCAGCAACCTCAACTACATTGGTTATGTCGAGGGTGACGACGTCTATCTCGGTGATGTCGATGTGGTCGTGATGGATGGTTTTGTCGGCAATGTGGCGCTGAAGACCAGCGAGGGGGTCGCCAAGCTGCTCGGGCGGTTTCTCAAGCGCAGCTTTAACGAGTCCTGGCTGACCCGCCTCTCCGGCATCGCGGCGCTGCCGGTCCTGAACCGCTTCCGTCGCACCTATGACCCCCGCCGCTACAATGGTGCGAGCCTGCTCGGGTTGAAAGGGATCGTCATCAAAAGCCACGGCGGGGCCGATCGTATCGCCTTCGAGAACGCCATCCGGATCGCCGAGCAGGAGATTCATTGCAACGTGCCCGCGCGGATTGCCGAGCAGGTCGCCCTGCAACTCGATGACGGCCGCGAAAGGGCGGCCGGATGAACCGCTACGCCCGTCTCCTCGGAACCGGGGGCTATCTTCCGGAGCGCGTCCTGAGCAATGCCGACCTCGAAGGCATGATGGACACCACTGACGCCTGGATCGTCGGGCGCACCGGCATTCGTGCCCGCCGCGTCGTCCGCGAGGGGGAGACTTGCTGCGACCTTGCCGAGCAAGCGGCGCGACGCGCCCTCAGTGCCGCCGGCGTCGAGGCCGGTGAAATCGACCTGATCATTGTTGCGACGACGACACCGGATCAGACCTTCCCAAGCACCGCTTGCCTGCTCCAGCAGCGCCTCGGCATCCATGGCTGCCCGGCCTTCGATGTCCAGGCTGTTTGCACCGGCTTCGTCTATGCCTTGTCGGTCGCGGAGAAATTCGTCCTCACCGGCAGTGCGCGGCGCGCCCTTGTCGTCGGTGCCGATACCATCTCGCGGATCCTCGACTGGCAGGATCGTGGTACGGCAATCTTGTTCGGCGATGGGGCGGGCGCGGTCGTCGCCGGCGCGGCCGAAGAGCCGGGCATCCTCTCATCGCGCCTCCACGCCGACGGCGCCTTCAGAGAGCTACTCCAGGTCCCCGCCGGCATCGGCAATGGCTGGCTTGGTTCGCCTTACATGGAGATGAAGGGCAACGAGGTGTTTCGGATGGCCGTGACCATCCTCGGGCGGATCGTCGACGAGGCCCTGGACGCGGCCGCCATGACGCGCTCAGACCTCGACTGGCTGGTGCCTCACCAGGCCAACGTGCGCATCATTCAGGCGACGGCGCGCAAGATCAACTTGCCGATGGAGCGCGTCGTCGTGACCCTTGGCCAGCACGGCAATACCTCGGCGGCGTCGGTGCCCCTGGCGTTGGACGAGGCGGTGCGTGACGGGCGCATCCAGCGCGGCCAGACGGTCCTGATGGAGGCCTTTGGCGGTGGACTGACCTGGGGCTCGATCCTGCTGCGCTATTGATGGACATGAGATTGGACTAGGTGCGATGACGGCGATGCTAGCCTTCTTGTTTCCGGGCCAGGGTTCGCAGTCGGTCGGTATGCTGCAGGCGCTGGCCGAGGATTACCCCATTGTGCGGGAGACCTTTGCCGAGGCCTCGCAAGTCCTCGATCTCGATCTTTGGCGGCTCGTCGATACGGGACCGTCCGAGGCGCTCGACCGCACTGAGCACACCCAGCCGGCGATGCTGGCGGCCGGGGTTGCCGTTTGGCGCGTCTGGCAGGAGCGCGGCGGTCCTGCCCCGCGGGTGCTGGCGGGCCACAGTCTGGGCGAGTACAGCGCACTGGTGGCCGCCGACGCCATCGCTTTCCGTGATGCGGTCGCCGTGGTCGCCGAGCGTGGGCGTCTGATGCAGGCGGCGGTGCCGCCCGGCGAGGGGGCTATGGCTGCCGTCGTCGGGCTCAGCGATGAAGAGGTGGCGGGCATCTGTCGAGACCAGGCCGCAGGCCAGGTCCTCGAACCGGTCAACTTCAATGCGCCGGGACAGGTCGTCATCGCGGGTGCCCAGGCTGCGGTGACGCGCGCCCTGGAGGCGGCGAAGGCAGCAAAGGCCAAGCGCGTGCTGCCGCTCGCGGTCAGCGTCCCTGCCCATAGCGCCCTGATGCGCCCTGCCGCGGCGCGCCTTGCCGATTTCCTGGCAAAGATTGCGATCGCGCCTCCGACGAGGGCGGTGCTGCACAATGTGACGGTCGCGCCCGAGTCCGACCCCGAGCGCATTCGCGAACTGTTGATCCGCCAGCTCTACAGTCCCGTGCCCTGGGTCGAGACCGTTCGCCGGCTTCACGACTTCGGACCGATCTCCACGGCCATCGAGTGCGGTCCCGGGAAGGTCTTGACCGGCCTTGGCAAGCGGATCGACAAGACGTTGCAAACGCTGGCGGTCTTTGATCCGCCATCACTCGCCCATGCCTTGGAGGTTGCCAATGATGCTTAGTGGGGAGGTCGCGCTGGTCACAGGAGCGAGTCGCGGAATCGGTCGTGCCATCGCGGTTGCACTCGCCGCGGAGGGTGCGTCAGTCGCCGGCACCGCGACGACGCAGGCCGGCGCCGAGCGCATCGCCGAGACCCTTGCCGAGGCGGGCGGCAGGGGCAGCGGGGTGGTGCTGGACGTTGCCGACCCGGCCTCGGTCGAAGCGGCGATGGCACGCGTCGATGCCGAGCTGGGCGCCCCGACGATCCTGGTCAACAACGCCGGGATTACACGCGACAACCTGCTGATGCGGATGAAGGACGAGGAATGGTCGGCGGTGATCGAGACCAATCTCTCTGCGCTGTACCGTCTGGGCAAGGCCTGTCTGCGGCCGATGATGAAGGCGCGTCGCGGTCGCATCGTGAATATTGCCTCTGTTGTCGGGCTCAGCGGCAATGCAGGGCAAACCAACTACGCTGCGGCCAAGGCGGGAATGATGGGCTTCACCAAGTCGTTGGCCCGGGAGGTCGGCTCGCGCGGCATTACCGTCAATTGTGTGGCCCCGGGCTTTATCGACACCGATATGACACGCGCGCTCGACGATGCGCAGCGCGAGGAACTGCTCAAGGGCGTCCCCTTGGGGCGCTTGGGGCGGGCCGAGGAGATCGCCTCGGCGGTCGTCTATTTGGTCTCCCCCGGGGCCGCCTACATCACCGGCGAGACCCTGAACGTCAACGGTGGCATGTATATGGCGTGAGCCGCAGGTCGAGGCCAAAAAAGCGATTCAAGACATTGCCTTAATGGTTCGGTTGGGCGGATTCTGCGCCTTTCATCGGCAAGCGATTGTCACTAAAATACGCCGGACCCTGGCCTTGGGGTCGGGCCATCCAATCGATGAGGATTCAAAACAATGAGCAGCGTCGAAGAGCGAGTTCGAAAGATCGTCGTGGAGCAACTGGGGGCGAAGGAAGAAGACGTGACGCCCGAGGCGTCGTTCGTCGACGACTTGGGAGCAGACTCCTTGGATACCGTTGAATTGGTCATGGCCCTCGAGGAGGAGTTCGAGACCGAGATCCCGGACGAGGACGCGGAGAAAATTGCCACGGTCCAGCAGGCGGTCGATTATATCAACGCGCACATGGGCTGAGGGGGGTGCGCAAGAGGGCCTCGGCTCGATTCCGCCCGGCCCTGATGCCTCGCTCGGCGTGCCCGAGGCGGGGGTCTGCGGCGTCGCTGGCGAGGCTCGGCGGAGCAGTCCGGGTGACCCCTGCCGATCGGCATTCCAACCTTAGGGAAAGAGCTGCTCTGCAAGGGATTTGCCCAGCGTCAAGGTGTGCCGCCCCTGCCGCATCGGGCGGGTGCATTCGTCTTTATGTATTGATCGAAGGGGTTCCCCATGGCATCGAGAAGGGTAGTCGTCACCGGGCTTGGGCTCGTGGCCCCCGTGGGCGTGAATGTCCCGTCTGCGTGGGAGAGCATCCTGGCCGGCCGCAGCGGCATACAACCCATTACGCACTTTGACATCGCCGCGTTCAGTACGCGGTTCGGTGGGCCCATCTACGGCTTCGATCCCTTGGCCTACATCGCGAAGAAGGATCTCCGCAAGATGGACAAGTTCATCCACTATGGCATCGCCGCGGGAACGCAGGCGATTGAGGATGCCGGGCTCGAGATCACCGAGGCCAATGCAAAACGAATCGGCGTGGCCGTCGGCTCCGGCATCGGCGGCATCAGCGGTATCGAGAACAACTATGAGGCCTATCGCACCGGCGGGCCGCGCAAGATTTCACCCTTCTTCGTCCCGGCCAACATCGTCAACATGGTCGCAGGCGATCTATCGATCAAGTACGGGCTCAAGGGCCCGAACTACTCGATCGTGTCCGCGTGCAGTACGGGCTCTCACAATATCGGCGAGGCGGCCCTGATGATCCGGCATGGCGTCGTCGATGCCATGATTGCCGGCGGCGCGGAGATGGCTACGACGCCAGTCGGGCTGGGTGGCTTCGCCGCGGCCCGGGCCCTATCGACCCGCAACGATGACCCCGCTGCGGCAAGCCGGCCGTTCGACAAGGACCGCGATGGCTTCGTCTTGAGCGACGGTGCCGGGATCGTCGTCCTCGAGGAGTACGAACAGGCGAAGGCGCGTGGGGCCCGCATTTACGCCGAGTTGGCCGGGATCGGCATGAACTCCGATGCCTATCACATGACGGCGCCGGCCGAGGACGGCGCCGGGGCCTGCGATTGCATGCGCTTGGCGCTGGACGACGCCGGGGTTGACGGCACCGAGATCGACTACATCAACGCCCATGGCACCTCCACACCCGCTGGCGACATTGCCGAGACGCGCGCGATCAAGGCGGCCTTTGGCGATCACGCCTACAAGCTGGCGGTGAGTTCCACGAAATCGATGACCGGCCACATGCTCGGCGCGGCCGGGAGCGCCGAAGCGATCTTTTGCTTGCTGGCCATGCGCGATCAGGTCGTTCCACCGACGATCAACTATACGACTCCGGATCCGGATTGCGATCTCGACTATGTCCCCAACAACGCACGGGAAATGAAACTCGACGTGACGCTGAGCAATTCCTTCGGCTTTGGGGGCACCAACGGGACGCTCGTCTTCCGCCGCGTTTAGGGCCGCCGTGCGCGGTGCGATCACGGCCTTGGTCGACGGCGCCCCGCACGACCGGATCGGGGTGGCGGACCGAGGTCTTCAGTACGGCGATGGATTGTTCGAGACGATCAAAATGTCCGCGGGGCGACCGCGTCTCTGGGATCGGCACCTCGCGCGCCTCTGCCACGGTGCTGCAAGGCTAGGCCTGGCCGAACCCGACGGCCGGCAGCTCTACGGCGAGGTCATGCGGCTGGCGGCCGGCGCCGATGGCGTCATCAAGCTCATCCTGACGCGTGGCGAGGGCCCGCGGGGTTACCGCCCGGTGATTGGTGCGGCCCCGCGCCGTATCCTGAGCCTGCATCGGCGGCCGCAGTATCCTTCGTCCTGGTCGCAAACCGGCGTCGACGTGGTCGTCTGCCGGACCCAAGTCAGCGACAACCCTAGTCTAGCGGGTCTCAAACACCTCAACCGCCTCGACCAGGTCCTGGCGCGTGCCGAGTGGAATGACTTACAGGTCGCTGAGGGGCTGATGTGCGATGCGGCGGGCCGCGTCATCGGCGGTACGATGACGAACCTGTTCCTCGTGCAGGGGGATCGACTCGTCACGCCGGACCTCGGGCGCTGCGGCGTCGCCGGCACCGTGCGGGCTGCCGTTCTTGACTTGGCTCCGCGCCTCGGCCTCTCGGTCGCAAAGGACGGGATTTGGCCGCGGGACCTGTTCGCCGCGGAGGGTGCCTTTCTGACCAACGCCGTCATCGGGATCTGGCCGATCCGCACCTGCGGTGGCCGCTCCCTGCCAGGGAGACCGCCCGCCGAGCTGGTCGCTGCCGTTGCGCAGGCCGCCAACGACCTCGGCGAGGCGGTACACTGATGCGCCGCCGCTGGTTGCCTCTGATCCTGGTACCCGTGCTCGTCATCGGCATCATCGCCGGCGCCCTGGGCTGGGACTATCAGCGCTTTCTCATGCGCCCGATTCCGGGCAACGAGGCCGAGCCCTATTTTCAGGTTCCGCGCGGGGCCTCGCTGCGCCAGATTGCCGAGCGGCTGAAGACCGATGGATACCTGAAAGACCCCCATCTCTTCGTGGTGTTGGCCTACCTATCGGGACAGGCGCGCGAGTTGCGAGCCGGCGAATACAGCTGGCCAGGCGGCTTGCGCCCACCAGAGCTGCTCGAGGTGCTGACATCGGGCCGCGTCGTGCAGCACGCCGTCACCCTCGTTGAGGGTTGGAGATTTCGCCGCACCCTGGCGGCCCTGGCCGAGCGAGACGTCTTCTCGGGCGATCTGAGCGGCCTCACCGACAGCGAGCTGATGGCCCGCCTGGGACGGCCGGGTCAGGCGCCGGAAGGGCGATTCTTCCCCGACACCTACAGCTTCCCGCGCGGCACTGCCAAGCTCGAGATATTGCGTCGGGCTCTGCAGCGCATGGAGGAAGTGCTGGCCGAAGAGTGGGCCGAACGCGATGCGGGGCTGCCGCTGAAGACACCCTATGAGGCCTTGATCCTGGCCTCCATTGTCGAGAAGGAGACCGGTCGCAAGACCGAGCGGGCGAAAGTCGCCGGGGTGTTTGTGAGGCGCTTGCGGCGCGGTATGCGGCTGCAGACCGACCCGACCGTCATCTACGGTCTCGGCGAGGACTACGATGGCGACCTGACTTCGGCCGACCTGCGCGCAGACACCCCCTATAACACCTACCGCCGCGGGGGTCTGCCGCCGACGCCCATCGCGCTACCGGGGCGCGCCTCGATCACCGCGGCTCTGCATCCGGAAGAGGGCGAGGCGCTCTACTTCGTCGCGCGAGGCGACGGAGGCCATCACTTCTCGGCGACGCTCGAAGAGCACAACCGGGCCGTGCGGCGCTACATTTTCGGAGACGAGTAGCGGGGCATCGTGAGCCGGGGTTGCTTGGTAACACTCGAAGGGATCGAAGGGGCCGGAAAATCGACCCAGCTCGCGGTTGTCTGCGAGTGCCTGGAGGCGCGCGGCGTGTCCGTGGTGCGCACCCGCGAGCCGGGCGGCGTGGCAATTGCCGAGCGCATCCGCGCCCTGCTGCTGGACCCGACGAACCAGGGAATGGCCGCAGATGCCGAGCTCCTGCTGCTATTCGCTGCCCGGGCCGAACACCTGCAGCGCCGCATACGTCCGGCCATGGCCGCGGGCGCCTGGGTCGTCAGCGACCGTTTCACCGATGCCACCTACGCCTACCAAGGAGGCGGACGCGGGGTCGATGGGAGTCGCATTGCCGCACTCGAGGCATTGATACAGGGCTCGCTGCGACCCGACCTGACCCTGCTGCTGGACCTCCCGGCCGCTCAGGGCCTGCGCCGGGCGCGTCAGCGTTCGGCTGCCGATCGCTTCGAGGCCGAGACGCTGGAATTCTTCGAGCGGGTGCGCCAGGCGTATCTCGAGCGTGCCGCACTCGAGCCAGGGAGAGTGTACCGCATCGACGCCCGTGACGACCCGATGACCGTATCGGAACGTGTTCGCAGCATTGTCGACGATTTTGCCCTACGGCGGCTCGGACCCCAAAGCGCACCTTAGACCAAGTCTTCGCAACACTCGAAACCGGCATCGGGATCGCGATTGCTAGCGGTATTGCTATTGGCATCGCTATCGA
>JGI12109J20283_10939969_pt1 | contig 26516 bp, 27 predicted proteins | sample ElkSlonscriptome_12_FD_20283 | JGI IMG/M metagenome (IMG submission 20283)
CTGGCCTCAAACAGTCCGGGACAGGTAAACCAGCGCGTAACAATTCGGGGCGGGCCAGGGAGGGTGGCGCAGCAGCCGCCTCCAAAGCAAAATCTGCAAGCAGCGCCCAAAAGCACCAAGCCCATCCATCTGCCGCGCGCAAACCTACCCCGCCCAACCACCACAATGCCTACCGCGCAGGCGAGGCCTATGCGGCGCTTGATCTGGGCACCAACAATTGCCGCCTGCTCATAGCGCGGCCATCAGGCGGGGACTTCACCGTTATCGACGCGTTCAGCCGCGTGGTGAAGCTGGGCGAAGATCTGGCAACCACCGGGCGGCTGTCGGATCAGGCGATGGACCGTGCTTTGGCTGCATTATCGATCTGCGCTGAGAAACTGCGCCGCCGCAATGTGCGTCTGGCCCGCTCTGTCGCAACAGAAGCCTGCCGGCGCGCCGCCAATGGCGAAGCCTTCATCGAACGCGTGCGCCGCGAGACGGGCATAGTGCTTGATATCATTACCGCCGAGGAGGAAGCGCGGCTGGCTGTTCTGGGCTGCCATATCCTGCTGGAAGAGGGTGACAGCCCTGCCATGATCTTCGATATCGGCGGCGGATCGACCGAGCTGGTGCTGCTTGAATCAAGCGGGCGCAAAGGTTCGGGCAGGATCCCGCGCATCCTCGACTGGCAAAGCGTACCATTCGGGGTCGTCTCGCTCACCGATACTGTTGGCAATATCGAGGACAGCGAAGCTGCGCGACTTGATCGCTATGCCGAAATGCGGCGGCTGGTTTCGGAGAGCTTCGCCCCGTTTGCCAGCCGCATCGGCAATGCAGCGCGCGAAGCAGACATCCGCCTTCTGGGCACCAGTGGCACCGTCACCACTCTTGCCAGCCTGCATCTTGAATTGCCGCATTATGATCGCAAGGCAGTAGACGGCCTGATCGTCCCCAGCGCATCAATGCGCACGATCAGCGATAGCCTGTCCTCCATGTCTCCCGCCCAGCGCAGCGAATTGCCGTGCATCGGCCATGACCGGGCGAGCCTTGTCGTGGCGGGGTGCGCAATCCTTGAATCGATCCTTGATCTGTGGCCCGCACACAGGCTGGGCGTGGCCGATAGAGGCATTCGCGAGGGTATTTTGCGGAGCCTAATGGCAGCCGAACGCCACAGTGAACGCGCGCTCAAGGCCTTGCGCGAAAACCGCAACGGGAAAGCGCCCGAGATATGAGCACACGATGAGCAGATCCGGCCGCAACCCCGATCGCCGGGTAAAAACTGCGAAGAAACGCACCGAAAGCTCGACACGCTGGCTTCAGCGGCAGTTGAACGATCCCTATGTGCGCCAGGCCAAGGCCGATGGCTATCGCAGCCGCGCGGCTTACAAGCTGATCGAGCTGGATGATCGCTTCGGGCTTATCCGCGGGGCAGCGCGCGTGGTTGATCTGGGGATTGCTCCGGGCGGATGGAGCCAGGTGGTCCGCATCAAGGCCCCCAAAGCGAAAGTGGTAGGCATCGATCTTTTGCCTACCGAACCGATTGAGGGCGTTACCATCTTCGAGATGGACTTCATGGACGATGCCGCTCCCGCCGCGCTGGAAGACGCGCTTGGCGGCGCACCTGATCTGGTGCTGTCGGATATGGCCGCGAACACAGTGGGCCATAAACAGACCGATCATCTGCGCACGATGGGCCTGGTTGAAGCAGGCGCTTGGTTCGCTGTCGATACGCTTGAAAAGGGCGGCGCCTTTGTTGCAAAAGTGCTGGCAGGCGGCACGGACGCCGAATTGCTGACATTGCTCAAAAAGCATTTCACCAGCGTCAAACACGCAAAACCGCCGGCGAGCCGCAAGGGCTCTTCAGAATGGTATGTTGTGGCGCAGGGGTTTAAAGGCCGCGGGTGAGGGGCCGCAACAAGATCACGGCGGCCCGTCAACTCATGGCTTATTCGGCGGTGCCGCTCTCATCGGTGGGCGCGTCACCTTCAGTTCCCTCTCCTTCGGCGGCTTCGGCTTCGGGTTCAGGCGCTTCATATTCGGGCACCGGCAGGCCCGAGCCATTTTCGTTCATGTAAAGCGCAACGGCGGCGCGGTCCTCGATTTTCGAGAGACCTGCAAAGCTCATCTTGGTGCCTTCGACATAGGTGTTGGGCTTTTTGAGCCATGCGTTCATTTCTTCCCAGCCCCACTCACCGCCAAAAGACGCCATGGAACTGGAATAATTGTAGCCGTCCTTGCGGCCAACGGGCGCGCCCATGATGCCGTGCAGATTGGGGCCAACGCCATTGGCGCCGCCCGCTTCGATCGAGTGGCAGGCAGAGCACTTGGCGAACACTTTGGCGCCTGCATCGGCGGTTACGCCGTCCATGTTCAGCGCCTGCGCCATGGTGAGTTCAGCCGGCTTTCCGCCACCTGCATCCTCTACCCCTTCAATCACATAGCCCAATTGTTCGGGCCGCTGCGGGTCATCGCCGTGAAAATATTTTGAAGACAGGATGGAAAGCCCAAGGCCCAATCCCGCAGCAAAGAGCACCCAGCCCGCCGCTGTGTTGAAAAGATCGCCGCCCGCTTCTTGAGCCTCGGCACCTGTGTTTGTGTCAATCTGGTCAGTCATCCCGAAGGGCATTTAGTCGGCACGATTGGGCTGCGCAAGAGAGATCGCATCACCAATTGATGTAACGAATGCAAGTTTCCCGCAAAGCGAATGCGCAAGCACGATGCAATGGCGGCTTGCCCGCACGCCCGCGCCGCTTTAGCAGCGCAAATATGCACAGTTTTCCTGCCCCGGCGCTGCCCTTGGTCGAAAAAATGCAAAAGGAGGCGGCCGCCGATCCTGCCCGTGCGATCGCGTTTCAGGGTTCACCCGGCGCCAATTCGCACCGCGCCGCTACCGAAGCGCGGCCCGATGCCTTGCCTCTGCCCTGTTTCAGCTTTGAAGATGCGCTGGATGCGGTGAAAGACAAGCGCGCTGGCCTTGCGATCATTCCGATCGAGAATTCGCAGCACGGCCGCGTGGCCGATATCCACTTTCTGCTGCCGGAAAGCGGGCTTTCGATTGTGGGAGAATATTTCATGCCCATCCACCACGCGCTGATGGCGCCGCCACTGGCAAACGGGCTGCCGCGCGGACCGGACGAGGTGATCGAGGCCGCCTACAGCCACCCGCAGGCGCTGGGCCAGTCACGCCACTTTCTCAGGCGCCGTTCGATTGTGCCGCTCAGCTATGCGGACACGGCGGGCGCCGCCGCTCACGTCGCCGAACGCGGCGAACCCGGCATCGCTGCCATTGCCCCTGCCATCGCCGCCGAGCTTTACGGTCTCGAAATCATCGCACGCCATGTGGAAGACAGCGCCGATAACATGACGCGCTTTGTAATCCTTGCAAACCAGCCCGCTTTCCTCACGAACGAACCCGATGTTCCCGTCGTCACCACATTCGTTTTCGAGGTGAAGAACATCCCGGCCGCGCTCTACAAGGCGATGGGCGGCTTTGCGACCAATGGCGTGAACATGACAAAGCTGGAAAGCTATCAGCAAGGCACCAGCTTCTCCGCCACGCGCTTTTATGCAGACATTATCGGCAGCCCGGGCGATCCCGCTGTGGACCGCGCGCTGGAGGAATGCGCGTTTTATTCCAAGGAATTGCGTTTGCTTGGCACCTATCCGCAGGCGCGCAAACGGGGGTGAGGCGAGCATGGCCAGCGTGCAGCTCTAATCGGGAGTTGCACCGCGCCCTGCGCCGTGCCACCACGCTTTTGCATGACCATGGTCGCATCCAGCAGTCCAGCGATTGAACCCGGTGCGAGCGCGGCTTCGCAGGAGGTTGGCGTGGCCGAAAGCGGAGGTGCTGGCGTTGCATCCATGGAGCCGCTGCCCCCCGAATATGATGATATCCGCACAGATGGCGATATCCAGTTCGAACCCCTCGAGATGAAGGATATCGTCCCGCGCGAACCTTCCGCGTTTGACAAGGCGCTGCGCGATTTCTTCAATTGGCTGGGTGAAATATTGTCGCCCGTTGCCGATGCGTTGGCAGCCAATTGGTCAGTGCTCCAGTGGGTGCTGGTGGGAGTCGCTGTAATTGCAGCGCTTTATATCGCTGCGCGGCTGGTGGGGCCGTTGGCAGATCAGCGCCGTGCCAGCGCGAAAGCCGCTGATGCGCCGGAGCCGGAATGGCAGCCTGACCGCGAAGAAACGCTGGCGCTGCTCGAAGATGCTGACCGGCTGGCAGCCGAGGGGCGCTTTGATGAAGCTGCACACTTGCTGTTAAAGCGCAGCGTTGCGCAAATCGCGCGGGCCAAGCCCGAGTGGGTCGAACCATCAAGCACCGCGCGCGAACTCGCCGCTTTGCCCCGCCTTTCCGCCGCAGCAGCCCACGCGTTCAGCGTGATCAGCGAAAAGGTGGAGCGCAGCCTGTTCGCACTTCGCAGCCTTAGCCAGCAGGATTGGGAGCAGGCGCGCGCTGCCTATGCCGATTTCGCGCTGGCCAGAATTGATGGCGGAGATAGCTGGAGCGGCAAGAGGCCTGCCACATGAGCAAGGGCGGATCAGAACCTTTCAGCCGCGGCGGGCTGCTGGCGCTGATCGGCGTTGGCTTTGCAGTGCTGTTTGCCATTCTCTATCTTCTCGCGGTGGGCGATATCGGCCCGGATGACAGCAATAATGGCGGCGCCCATGCCGGCGCAAAAGGGCTGAACGGGTATAGCGCGCTGGTCGATCTGGTGCGCGCCGATGGCTTTGATGTGACCGTGTCGCGCCAGCCCACCAATCTGGAGACGGGCGATATCCTTGTGCTAACCCCGCCGCGCCGGACCGCGCCCGAAGATCTGCTCAAGATCATTGAAGAGCGCGAATTTACCGGCCCCACGCTGGTGATCCTGCCCAAATGGGGGGCGCTCCCCTCCCGCTTTATGGGCGATGTGAAAGACCCGGATAAAGTGCGCGATGGCTGGGTTGTGCTTGGCGGTATCGGCGCGCCGCGCTGGGCGAACGAGGAGCGCGGATTGCTGGCGCTCGGCGTTGAAAAACAGGGCGAAGCGCCCGAAAGCACACTGGCGGGCCTGCGCGCGGAAGAAAACAATGATAAGCAGCCGGGTCCGCAGCGTCCTTTCAAGCGCTTTGAAACCCGCGAAACCATCGCCGGGATCGAAGGCGCCTTGCCCACCAATGCCGGGCTGTTTGCAAATCCCGAAGGCGCGCATGTCCCGCTTGTGATTGACGAAGACGGCGAAACGATTGCGCTTGCAATGGACTGGGGCGGTTATGGCGACGGGGAAGAAATCCGCGATGCCAACTGGCTGGTTTTCGTGATCGAGCCTGATCTTGTGAACAATTGGGGGCTGGCTGATCCGGCCCGCGCACTAACCGCAATCTCGATCATCCGCTCCATGGGATATGGCGAGCAAGGCGCTGTGGTTTTTGATCTCACGCTCAATGGCTTTGGCGGCACGATCAACCTGCTCACCCTCGCGTTCCAGCCGCCCTTTCTGGCTGCAACGATCTGCCTGCTGCTCGCCATGTTCATCATCGGCTGGCGCGCTTTCCTGCGCTTTGGCCCATCAGTGGCGCGCGGGCGCGAGGCGGCCTTTGGCAAAGCGCGCCTTGTCTCAAACGGGGCAGACCTGATCGTGCGCGCCGGACGGCTGAAGCTGCTAAGTGAACCCTACATCACGCTGAGCGCCCGGCGCATCGCCCGCTCACTCGGCCTTCCGCGCGCCGAGCCATCCGCCATCGATACAGCCCTCGCGGTGCGCGAACCCGGCGCGCCCTCTTTCACCGAGACCGCACAGGCCTTGCGCGATGCAAGCAGTGCCGCCGAAATTGTGCGCGCCGCCCGCGCGCTGAACGACAGGACAGACCGAACATGAGCATGACTCTAGCCGAACTGCGCACGCTTGCCGAAGCCATCCGCGCTGAAACCGCGAAGGCCATTGTGGGCCAGGACAGTCTCGTGGATCAGTTGCTGATTGCAATGATCGCGCAAGGCCACGTGCTGATGGAAGGGCCTCCAGGGACGGCGAAGACCTTCCTTGCGCAAAGCTTTGCAACCGCGCTGGGCCTTGATTTCGGGCGCATCCAGTTCACGCCCGATCTGCTGCCCGGCGATATCCTTGGCTCCAACCTGTTCAACTTCCAGACCAGCGCCTTCACGCTTACCCGCGGGCCGATCTTCTGTGAATTGCTGCTGGCCGATGAAATCAACCGCACGCCTCCCAAAACGCAGGCCGCTTTGCTTGAAGCGATGCAGGAACGCCGCGTCACGCTGGATGGCGAAACGCACGGCCTGCCCGATCACTTCATGGTGATCGCAACCCAGAACCCGATCGAAAACCAGGGCGTTTACCCCCTGCCCGAAGCGCAGCTTGATCGTTTCCTGTTCAAATTGCTGGTGCCTTATCCCGCTGAAGAGGAAGAGCTGCGCATCGTCACCGATTACGGCAAGCGCCAAGGCCCCCAGCGACCGGCCGAACTTGGCGTTAAAGCGGTGGCGGATGCAGCCCAGCTTGCAAGCGCCTCAAGCGCGCTTGATCAGGTAACCGTGGCCGAGGACATCACCGCTTACGTGGTGCGGTTGGTGCGCGCAACGCGTGAGCATTCTGAACTGTCCGTAGGCGCCAGCCCGCGTGCAGCCGTGCTGCTTGCCAATGCATCGCGGGCGCGCGCAGCGCTGGACGGGCGCGATTATGCGATCCCTGACGATGTCAAAGCGCTGGCTGTGCCGGTGCTGCGCCATCGCCTCACGCTTTCGCCTGCCGCCGAAATCGAAGGCCGCGATATCGAAGTGCTGGTCGCCGAACTGGTCGAGAGCACCGAGGCTCCGCGATAAGCGGTCGGAAACGCTAAGGATGCGCCGACGCTTCGCCCTGCTGATGGCCAAAGTGCCCGCCTTGCCGATTGTGCCGAGCGAGCGGGCGGCGTGGATCATCGCCGGTTTCGCGCCGGTTGCGGTGGTGATCGCGGCGCTGACGCCCGGCCTGTGGGTGATCGCGCCGCTGGCCGCTGCCGCGCTGGTGGCGCTGGTGGTAATCGATGCGTGGATCGCAGGCGACGTGGAGCGCTGGCAGCTTGATGCGCCCACCGATACGGAAATCGGCCAGCCCACCCGGCTTGTGATTACCGCGGTGTTCCGCAAGCGCGCCACCCGTTTTGCCGATGCCGCGCTTGAATGCGATCCGCGCTTAAGCTCAGGCGGGCGCGTGACGATCGAGATTGCCCGCTCCAGCGAAGTGGGCCTGTGGGAAGGCGCGCGAAACGTGCATCCGCAGCGCCGGGGCACGGGCGCCATCACCCAGGTATGGCTGCGCTGGAAGGGGCCGCTCGGGCTTGGCTCACGGCAGGTGTCTCGCACGGTGGATGATGCGGTGCGTATCTGGCCCGATCTCTCGCCCGTGCGCTCTAAGGAATTGCAGACATTTCTGCGCGATGCCCAGACCGGCCTGATCGCGCGGCGCATCAGAGGCGAAGGCACCCAGTTCGAAGCGCTGAGCGAATATGAGCCCGGCATGGATCGCCGCCGGATCGACTGGAAAGCCAGCGCGCGGCACAACCACCTTTACGCGCGTGAAAACGAAAGCGAGCGCAACAACCAGATCGTGTTCGCCTTCGATTGCGGACAGGCGATGTGCGAACCAGTGGACGGTTTGCCGCGCATTGACCGTGCCGTGTCCGCAGCGCTCGCCTGCGGCTATGTTGCCTTGAAAGGCGGCGATAAGGTTGCGCTGTTCGGCTTTGCCCAGCGCCCGCAAGTGATGACGCCCTTTGTCACCGATGCGCGCGCCTTTCACCGCTTGCAAGGGGCGGCGGCGGGCCTCGATTACACATCGGGCGAACCCAATTTCACGCTCGCGCTCGCCACTTTGACGTCCAAGCTGCGCCGCCGTTCGCTGATCGTGCTGTTTTCCGATTTCACCGATCCCACCGCCGCTGAACTGATGGTGGAGAGCATTTCGCGATTGGTTTCCAAGCATCTTGTCCTGTTTGTCACTATCACCGATACCGAGCTTGAAAGCTTCATGAATGAAGAGCCGGGCGATATCGCAACCCTTGCGCGAAGCGTGACGGCTGAAACGCTGAGCCATCAGCGCAGCGTGGTGCTTCAGCGCCTGCGCCATCTGGGGGTGGACGTGATCGAGGCGCCGTGGGAAGCCATCGGCTACGATTTGATTGATCGCTATTTCCAGATCAAGAATGCAGAGGCCATCGGATGAATTCGCGCGGCGTTCTTGATACGATTGGTGGCTCGCTGGGCGGCATTTTCGCCCGCAATGCGATGGACGCGCCCGCCGATATCGAAAGCGCAGCCTTGCGTTCGGACCGCTTCCGGCTGGAACGCGAAGGCGACTGGCGCCGCCTTGAAGGCATTATCGCAGCGATGGAGCGCGGCGGACTGCGCGGTGTCGATGATGACGATCTGCTGGCGCTGCCTACGCTGTACCGCACAGCCGCCTCCAGCCTTGCTGTCGCGCGCGAGACGTCGCTTGATATGGCGACGCTGCAATATCTGGAAAGCCTCGTCCAGCGCGCCTGGTTTCAGGTTTATGGACCGCGCAAGGGGCTGTTTGCGTGGATGCGCGAATTCCTGATGGGTGGGTGGAGCCGCGCGGTGCGCGCATTATGGCTCGATATCTGCATATCGCTGTTCGTCATGGTGGCAGGCACAATCGTTGGCTGGCTGCTGGTGGCGCAGGATACCGAATGGTTTTACCGGCTGGTGGGAGAGCGCATGGCAGGGGGCCGCGTGCCGGGTGCCAGCCGCGAAAGCCTGGAGGCGACGTTGGCGGTGGAAGAAACCTCCAGCGGGCTTTCCACCTTTGCCGCCAGCCTGTTCAGCAACAATGCGGGCGTTGCTATCCTCGCTTTTGCGCTGGGCTTTGCCTTTGGCATCCCGTCGCTGTTGTTGCTGGTGCACAATCTGGCCTTGCTTGGAGCGATGATGTGGGTGTTCGCCGATGCTGGACTCGCCTATGAATTTGGCGGTTGGCTGAGCATTCACGGCACGACAGAGCTGTTTGCGATCCTGCTTGCGGGCGCAGCGGGCCTGCATATCGGGCGATCCATGGCGTTTCCGGGCAAAGATGGTGTGCTTGATGCAGCGGCCGCAGCCGGACGGCGATCTGCCGTGGTAATGCTGGGCGTTGTGATCATGATGATCATCGCAGCCCTGCTCGAAGCCTTTCCCCGCCAACTGGTGGACGGCGCGAACAACCGCTATTTGATCGGCGGGATCTTCCTTGCCTTCTGGCTGTCCTACTTCTTCCTCTTCCGGATCGCAGAGCCCGGCGGCGAGGTGCAGCTTTCCGGAAGCGACGCATGAGCAGTGCTGCCGCGACACCTGTGCGCACAGCGCCCGATCCCGACAGTAAACGTGCGCGCACCATGGTCACGCCCGAGGGGATCGCCATCCCCATCACGATAGCGGCGCGCAGTTCGCGGCTGGGTGCTTTATTGCTCGATCTGTTTATCCTGATCGGCGGATTGATTTTGATCGACACCGTGATCGGAGCCATCAGCAGCAGCCTGTTCGGCTCCGCTGGCCAAGACAGCGGGGCAGGCGCGCTCGCCAGTCAGGAATTCCTCAACATCGTGCGCATCATTTTCGCGTTCTTCGCCTGGTATGGCTATTTCCTGGTTCAGGAATTGGGGCCGCGCGGCGCAACTTTGGGCAAACGCATTCTGGGCATCAGAGTGGCGGCGCGCGGTGGCGGGCGGCTGACCCCCGAAGCGGTGATCGCGCGCAATTTACTGCGCGATGTGGAGGTGTTCTACCCCATGATCTACCTGCTGGTGGCGCTGATCCTGAGCCTGATAGGCAAAGCGGAAAGCGGCCTGTTGTGGGCAGCGGTTGCATGGTTTCTGCTGTTTGCGCTGTTTCCCTGCTTTAACCGTGATGCGATGCGCGCGGGCGACATCGTGGCGGGCACTTTCGTGGTCGAGGCCCCGCGCACAAAGCTCGCCGAAGCGATCTCCACCAAAGGGGCCGCCGCGCGAGACAGCGCCAGCGAGATCACCGGCGCGCGCTACGAATTTGGCGATGCAGAGCTGGGTATATACGGCGAGCGCGAGCTCAAAACGCTTGAACGGATGCTGCGCGAAGGCAATGAAGAAGCGCTGGCCGCGGTCCACGCTACAATCTGCCGCAAGATCGGCTGGGACCCGGGGGCAGGCGATGAACGCGCCTTTCTTGAGGCCTTCTACGCGCAGTTGCGCGCCCGGCTGGAAAACAACATGCGGTTTGGCAAGCGCAAAGCGGACAAGTTTTCGTAAAACGCGCAATTCAAACGGAGCGATTGGACATGAACATCAACCGGCGGCACTTCATCGGCGGCACGCTTGCATCGGCGGCAGTGCTGGGCACAGCCGGATGTGTGCCGCCCGATCAAAGCCCGTCGGGAAGGCTTGTTGGCCAATTGCGCATCATCGAGGCGCAGGCCGATGGCACGCTTGGCGTTGAATTGTTCGATACTGGCACCCGCATGTCCGTCGGGCTCAATTCCGCGCGGCGCTTTGGCCATTGCTCCTCGTTCAAGATGAGCCTTGCCGCCAAGGTTCTCACGCTCGATGCGCGCGGTGTGATCGATGCCGACAGGCGGGTGATGTGGTCGGAAGACGAGTTGATGTTCGTCTCGCCCTTCACCCAAAAGCGCCTTCTAGAAGGGGCGACATTGCGCGAACTGGCCGAATTCACGCAGAAATATTCGGACAACACCGCCGCAAACGTGCTGCTGCGCGAGCTGGGCGGTCCGGCCGCGCTCACCGGGTTCTGGCGCGAGATCGGCGATACGACAAGCCGGCTCGATCGCTATGAGCCTGCGCTCAACAACGTGCCTGTCACTGAATTTCTCGACACCACCACGCCTGCAGCCATGGCGCGAACCGTGGCGCGGCTGGTTTATGGCGATGTGATGCCCGAGGCGCAGCGCGAAACATTGCGGCAATGGATGATTGATACCCCGACGGGCGCGCGCCGGGTGCGCGCAGGGTTGCCCGAAGGCTGGGTGGCGGGCGACAAGACAGGCACATCAATCTGGCCGGGGATCGAACCGATCTATGCCGATATCGGCTTTGTCGAGCCGCCTGCCGAAAATGGCGTGCCGCGCGCGCCAATCACATTTGCCACCTATTTGCGCACCCAGCGGATGAAAGAACCGATGGACCCCGTCGCCGAACAGGCGCTGGCGCGGGTGGGCGAGGTGCTCGCATCGATGGTGACGGGGCCAGACTGGTTTCCTTATACGGACAGATTGTAGCGCTAGCCGCCGCGCGCACAGGAGAGCGCGCCAACCGCCCTTAATGGTCTGGCGTGTTGCTCATGATCGGCGGTGCGCTTGGCGCCATCCCTTCGCGGAAAATCGCAACCTCGTTCACCCCTTCGCTGGTCTTGCGCCCGCGATACATGCCGCTGGTGTTGAAGCTGTAAATCGCATCGCCGGCAGGCGTCACCAGAATGATGCCGCCATCGCCGCCCAGCTTTTTGACCTCGGCCATCACCGCATCAGCGGTTTTCTGCTCGATCCCCTGCTCGGCCAGCCATTCGCGGTGCGCCTCGGTCAGCGCGCCGCCTGTTTTGAAGGCTTCCTGCGCATAGACCATCCGCAGCCGCGTGCAGATTTCCTGCGCCACGCCAACGCGGATGAAATATTCCCCCCACCCGGTCGCCGAGACCGCGCAGCTCCGGTTATCCGCATAAGTGCCAGCGCCGATCACGGGGGCATCGCCAATGCGCCCCCAGCGCTTGCCCGTCATGCCTCCGGTCGAGGTGCCCGCAGCAAGGTTGCCCTCTTGGTCAAGCGCCACCGCGCCCACCGTGCCGAATTTGAGATCAACGTCGAGCGCCGACATCTGTTTTGCCTTCATGCGCTCCAGCGATCGTTTGCGCGCTTCGGTCGCGAAATATTCAGGCGGGGCGACTTCAAAGCCGCGCTCGCTTGCAAATTGCTCCGCCCCATCGCCCATCAGAAAGACATGCGGGCTATCCGTGCGCACTGTGTCGGCGAGCAGGATCGGGTTCTTGATGGTGGTCACTCCCGTCACCGCGCCTGCCGAACGGTCGCGCCCGTCCATGATCGAGGCATCAAGCTCGTTGCGCCCTTCCCAAGTGAACACCGCGCCGCGCCCCGCGTTGAACAGCGGCGAATCCTCCATCGGAATGATTGCCGCTTTGACCGCATCCATCGCGCTGCCGCCATCGGCCAGCACCTTGGCGCCCGCATCCAGCGCTGTTTGAAGCGCAGCTTCATACTCCGCCTCTTTCTCGGGCGTCATGGCAGAACGTGCCATGGTGCCAGCGCCCCCGTGGATCGCGATGGACCATTTGGGCGTCCCATCCTCCGCTTCCTGCGCCATTTCAGATTGAGCGGCGGCGGGTTGGATTGAAAGGGCGAGGCTTGCCGTGAGGCAGGCGAAAAAGGCTGGGATTTTCATGGCCAATGTTGCTATCTCACAAGCCGGCAGGCGGCAATGGGAATACGGGCACAAATATGAGCGAATTTGGCCGATCATCGACAGCTGACGAAGTGCTTGAGGGCATCGATCTTTCAGGCAGGACCGTTTTCATCACCGGCGCGACATCTGGACTTGGCCGTGAAACCGCCCGAGCGATGGCCGCAAAGGGCGCGCATGTGGTGCTCGCGGCACGCGATCCCGAAAGCCTCGATGCAGCCTTCAGCGAAATCACCACGCTCAATCCGCAAGCCAGGGTGGAGACGATGCTGTGCGATCTAGCGGCGATTGCATCGGTGCGCGAATGCGGCGCGCAGGCGGCAGAGCGCCTAGGAAAAATCGATATCCTCATCAACAATGCCGGCGTAATGGCGTGCCCTTTCATGCACACCGCTGACGGGTTCGAGGTGCAGTTCGGCACCAATCATCTGGGTCATTTCGCGCTGAGCGCGCAGCTGATGGAGCTGGTGCTGAAAGCGGCTGATGCGAACGGCGCGGCGCGGATCATCAATCTGTCCAGCCGCGGGCATCACATCGCGCCTGCCGATCTTGAAGATCCCAATTTCGAGGCGAAAGAGTACAATGAATGGCTGAGCTATGGCCAATCCAAAACGGCCAATGTGCTCTTTACAGTGGGCCTCGATGCGCGGTTTGCCGATCAGGGGGTTGAGGCATTCGCTGTTCACCCGGGCGGGATCGAGACCAATCTCGGGCGCCATCTGTCCGATGAGCAGAACGCAGCCTTGCGCCAGCGCATCTATTCTGCCGATCCCGATTTCACTTTCAAAAGCGTGCCTCAAGGGGCTGCCACACAATGCTGGGCGGCGACAGCGCCCGCTCTGGAAGGGCGCGGCGGGCTGTATTGCGAGGATTGCCACGTGGCCGATGTCGACGATGAAAGCCCCACTTCGGGCGTGCGCAGCTATGCGCTCGACAAAGAGGCGGCTGATCGTCTGTGGAGCCTCAGCGAAGAGCTGACAGGCGTTCAGTTCGCCGCCTGATCGTGCAGATAATCCGGCCTATTTCCCAGCGAGAAAATCGCGCAGGAGAGCAAACACATCCTTTGCCTCACGCGTGGGCGTGATCGCCATGAAGACATGCGGCGCGCCGCCATATTCGTAGAGCTGCGCATCCACGCCGGCTGTGCTCAAACGCCCGGCAAAGGTGCGGCTGTCGATGATGAACAGATCGTGCTGCCCGGTCCAGATGCGCGTGGGCGGCAGCTTGGCCAGTGTATCCTCGGACAAATAGAGCGGGCTTACCTCCGGAATCGCCGGATCGCGCGTGCCAGCAAACAGGCGCCCGGCCACGCGCAGTGGTTCGATCTTGAGCAGGATATCATCGCTCTCGACCGCGCGGATTGCTGGATCGGCAAGCGTGAGATCAAGCCAGGGAGCAAACAGCGCCAGCCTGCCCGGCTGCGGCCCGCCCGCATTGGCCAGCCGCGCTGCAAGGGTAAGCGCCATATGCCCGCCTGCGCTGTCCCCGCACAGCATGATGCGCGCTGCGTCGTGGCGCTGCGCCAGATCGGCAAAAGCGGCATCAGCCAGCGCATCCTGATCGTGCGCCGATGCTTCTGGCACCACATCATAGAGCGGCACGGTGATGCTGACGCCGGCCTCTTCCACTAGCGCTGCGACAAGCGGCCAGTGTTCCTTGAACATCGGCAGCACGAACCCGCCTCCATGAAAATAGAGCATGTGCCATTGCGCAGGGCCCGGACGCGGATGAAGCGTAACCACGCGGCAGCCCGCGATTTCCCTCCGCTCAACCCGAAAGCGCTCTTCGAACTTTGCCGGCATGGGCGCATCTTCGGGCTTGCTGCGATTGGTGAGCGATGCTGCGTACTCGCTCGCATTACGGGGGAATGGCGGGCGACGCTTGCTCATCAACCAGACGATCAGCCGCATGAATATGCTGGGCTTTGCGCTGCGCACTTGGCTGATTGGGGCATTCATGTCCGGCATTCTCCTCGTCAAACGAAAAGGCCCGATTGCAGCGCGGTGTCAAGCGATAGAAGGCGCTGTGAAGCCCGTTACCAGCCCGTGCGCCAGCCACAGGCCCAGCATCTGTCCCGCAGCGCCCGCAGCGGCGGCGATGGTGCGATCATCGGGATCATCGCCTGCAATGAGGCCTATCAGATCGCCATAGCGCGCGCCCGCCTGCATCGCCGCAAATGCGCAGGCGTTTTCAGCGCTGACCATCACGAACGTCGCTCGCTCCCCCTCGCGCCAGACGAGGCAGCCGCCCCGCTGCGCGATCACAGCGGGCGCAAGTTGCGCGGCTTCGCCATCGAGTGATGTCCACAGGGCAGCAAGATCATGAGCCACTTCGGCGGCTTTGGCACGCGGCGCGAAAGTGAGGATGAGCGAAAGCCACTGGGCATCGCCGAAACGGGCGCTGGCTTCTGCAAAATCGGCCGGCGTAATCGGCGGCGCATCGGGCGCGCCCACGCAATCGAGCATCGCCCACTCAAGCCAGGCAAGTTCGGCGATATGCGGCATAGGCGCAAATGCCCTCGCGCAGGTTTCATCAAAGCCCGCCCCGCACGCATCGATCGTCCAGTGCGAGGGCGGATCGGCGATCAGGTGGTTGATGCGAGCTTGGCGAAAATCATCGGCGCCCAGAGCCTTTCCCGTGCGCTCGAAACTGCTGGCCAGCGCTTCCATCAAAGCGTGGCGATAATTGCCGCGATAGATGCCAAGCCCAACCGCATGCGCCGCGCCCCAACCATCGGGCAACGGCGCATCGGCATCCAGAATTGCGCGCATGAAGGCGGCCTGCCGCTCAGCCAGACCCGGCGCGGCGGTCATGCGGAAACCACCGTGCCTGCGGCTACGCCTACGATGGTGCGCGCACGCTCAAGCTCGCTCAGCAATTCGGCCAGAGGCGGGATGTTCTCGTCCCGCTCGATCATGGTGGCAACCGGCTGCCCGATCAGGCTCATGGCGTGCGCGTAAAGCGCCCATACCTCACCAGCCACTTCGCGATCATGCGTATCGATGATCACCGGGCGCTGCAGCGTCGCGGGATCATGGCCAGCCAGGTGGATCTGGCGCACGCGATCAAGCGGCAGGCCAGCGAGATATTCATGCGGGTCAAAACCGTGATTACGCGCTGAGACGTAAATATTGTTCACATCCAGCAGCAGATAACACCCAGTGCGCCGCGCCATGTCGCTGAGGAATTCCCACTCGCTCATCTCATCTTCTGGGAAAGTCAGATAGCTTGACGGGTTTTCAAACAGCATCGCCCTGCCAAGCGCGCTTTGCGCTGTATCGATATTCTCGCACACCACCTGCAAGGCTGCCTTTGTCAGCGGCAATGGCAGCAGATCGTGTGCATTGTGCGCGCTGGTGCGCGTCCAGCACAGGTGATCGGAAACCCAAAGCGGATCAATCCGGTCTGCCAGCGCCTTGAGCCGGAAAAGGTGATCGCAATCAAGCCCGTGGGCAGAGCCGATTGACATCGAAACCGCGTGCAAGATGACAGGCAAACGCTCCCTCACCAAGCCGAGCAATCGCAGCCAGCGGCCACCCTCCACCATGTAGTTTTCCGCAATCACTTCAACGAAATCGACGCTTTTGACAGGCTCTTCGCTGAGAAAATCATCGAAATGCGGCGGGCGCAGGCCAAGTCCGAAACCGCTGAATGGCGGGATGGAAGGGGGTGCGGAAAGCATCGAAAGGATCACCTTTTGTGGCAGGGCCAGCAATTGCCGGAGCGCGATCGCTGCGCCTCTATCGCGGTTTTTCGTGCAATCTCGTGCCAAGGTTACACCCGGCGACAACGGACACAGCGCACGCATAATCGCGAGGGCAATCGGCGCAGTTCATCTGCGTGCCCTCCCCCCAACCTCGGCCAAAATTATCTGTAACCGATTGGCGCATTCTCGCGAATTGGTTGTCAGTTCCGGCGATCATGCCGGGACGTCAACAATGACAAACCGATATTTGAAGGAGCCACATCATGAAAACACCAAGGATCGCATCATCCGTTTCCGGCCTTGGAGCCATCGCGCTGGCCGCCGCTGTCACCGCTGGCATCGCATCCACCCCGCTTGCCGCTGCCGGCGCGAAGGAAAAGTGCTACGGCATCAGCCTTGCCGGCAAGAACGATTGCGCCGCTGGCCCTGGCACCAGCTGTGCCGGCACATCGACCCGCGATTATCAGGGCAATGCGTGGAAATATGTTGATGAAGGCACCTGCACCTCGATCAAGACGCCCAAGGGCAAAGGCTCGCTCACCCCGATCAAGCGGTGATTGTTTCCTGAAAGCCCGCGCCGCCCGCTTGCTGCATCAGCGATCACAAGCGGGCAGCGTGGTTCAGGCAAACCCATCGCCCCGTTGGTCGGCATGGAGATTACCCATGAATGCAATCATCAAGGTTTGCAGCCGCATCACCACCGCGCTTTCCAGCCCATTCGCCGAAAGCCTTGCGCTGCTGTTTGCGCGGATCGCGCTGGGCGGGATTTTCTGGCGCTCTTACAAAACGAAAGTGGAAGAGGGCACGCTGTTCAGATCAGCGAGGTGCAATATTTCATCTTCGAAAATGAGTTTTCCGGCCTTCCGCTGTCACCCGGCATCGCCGTACCGCTTACCACCTATGCCGAATTTGTGTTTCCGATTGCGCTCGCCATTGGATTGGCCGCGCGCCTTTGCGCAAGCGGGCTGATGGTGATGGCGCTGGTGATCCAGATTTTTATCTTCCCCACCGCCGATCACTTCTTCGGCTGGGCGATCATGGTGATCGCGCTTGGCGCGTTTATCCTTACACGCGGGCCGGGGCTGTTCAGCCTTGATGCGCTGCTTGCCCGCTTCACCCGCGCGCCATCGGCGCCCGCAGGCGCGTTGAAAGCTGCCTAATGGTTGCCGATGAGCCGACCTTTGTCCGCCTGATGATCAAGGTGCAAAACGGCGACAAGGCCTGCGCCAATGTGCTGTTGTCGGAGGCGGGCATTTGGCTGGAGCGGTATTTTCGCCGCCGGGTGCCGCCGCACCAGATCGATGATCTGGTGCAGGATGTGCTGATCGCGTTCTACACCAAGCGCGCGACCTGGGATCCCGAGCGAGCCTTTCTGCCCTGGCTTGCCGCGATTGCGCGCTATCGCTGGGTGGATCACTTGCGCAAAGTGTACAGGCACGATGCCAAGGAATTGTTCGAAGACGATGCCGTGAACGGGAGCGGGGAAGATGTTGTCTTGGCGCGCATCAGCCTTGATCGCCTGCTGGGCAAACTGCCGGTGAAACAGGCCGAAGTGATCGAAATGGTCAAGATCGAAGGCCTTTCGATCCGCGAGGCAGCCGAAAAAACCGGCCAGAGCGAAAGCCTGGTCAAAGTGAATATCCACCGTGGGCTTAAAAAGCTCGCCACCGTGGTTGAGGACATAGAATAAGATATGGAAAAGCGTAATTCCCGCGAAGACCTGATTGCGGCGTTGACCGAGGATTTGACCCCAGTGCGGCGCGTTACCGCGCGCGATGGCGTTGTCATTATCGCCTTTGCGGCGGTGCTTGTTGCTGCCCTTTGTGCAGCAATCTTCGGGTTCTGGTTCGGCATGCTCGAAGGCGAGGCCTCGCCCTTTTTCTGGATCACCAATGGCCTGCTTGCGCTTACCGGCGCGGCGAGCACGGGCGCGCTGGCGGCAATGGGCGTGCCGCGCATCGCGCCAAAAACCTCCGCCCCGTTCTGGAGCGCCGCGATGCTGGGCATCCTGCCGCTTACCGCGATCATCACCTTCCTCACACTTGAGGCCGGGCACGAGCACGCGGCAGACCTGATGAACCCGACGATGATGGACTGGAAATGCGCGGCAGCCTCACTTGCTGCGGGTTTTGCGGTTTCAATCGGTGCAGTGATCTATCTGCGCCGTTCTGCGCCAGTCTCGCTTCAGCGTGCTGGCTGGCTCACAGGGATTGCTAGCGGATCCTTGGGCGCGCTTTCCTACGGGATCACCTGCCCGGTGGATGATATCGCCCATCTGGGGCTGTATCACGTTGGTCCGGTGGCATTGGCGGCGATCCTATCGCGCTACGCCGTGCCCGCGCTGATCCGCTGGTGAGGTTTGCGGCGCGGGCCTTACTGATCGGCGCACGCGCGATTTCCTACCTTGCGCGATCATGATACATGCTGCGCGCTATGATAAAGGGTCGCACAATCGCAATTTTGCAGCCATATCGCGGCGCGTCGGCAGCACTGTTCTGGAAGTGCCCGACTTTTGTCCCTATACCGTGTAACATGTGGTCCATGTCTCAAGGAAACGAGCCGATAACATGAACGCAATCCGCCCCTGGCGTACTATCGAGCGGCGCGAGTGCCGCCAGATCATGGTCGGCGATGTGCCCGTTGGCGGCGATGCGCCGATCACCGTGCAAACGATGACGAACACGCCGACAGAGGATGCAGTGGCAACGCTGGATCAGATCCGGCGCTGCGAGGAAGTGGGCTGCGACATCATCCGTGTCTCGTGCCCCACCAAGGAAGCGACAGCCGCCTTCGGCAAGATCACAAAGGCCGCCCGCATCCCGGTGGTGGCCGATATCCACTTCCACTACCAGCGTGCGCTTGAAGCGGCTGATGGCGGAGCGGCATGCTTGCGCATCAATCCGGGCAATATCGGTTCTTCCAAGAAGGTGGCCGAAGTGGTGCGCGCGGCCAAGGCCAATGGCTGCGCGATCCGGATCGGGGTGAATGCAGGCAGCCTTGAGAGGGACTTGCTTGAGAAGTACGGCGAACCGTGCCCCGAAGCGCTGATCGAAAGCGCGCTGGATCACATCAAGCTGTTGCAGGATCACGACTTCCACGAGTTCAAGGTGGCAGTGAAGGCGTCTGACGTGTTCCTCGCTGTGGCTGCCTATCACGGGCTTGCCGAAACGGTCGATTGCCCGCTGCACCTTGGCATTACCGAGGCGGGCGGGCTGATCGGTGGAACGGTGAAATCCAGTATCGGCATGGGCTCACTGCTCTGGGCCGGTATCGGCGATACGATCCGCGTCTCGCTGTCTGCCGAGCCTGAGGAAGAGGTTAAGGTGGGCTACGAGATGCTGAAGGCGCTAGGCCTTCGCACGCGCGGAGTGCGCGTGGTGTCCTGCCCGTCCTGTTCGCGCCAGGGCTTCGACGTGATCCGCACGGTGGAAGCGCTGGAGAAACGGCTTGAGCATATCAAGACCCCGATGAGCCTTTCGGTGCTGGGCTGCGTGGTCAATGGCCCGGGCGAAGCGCGCGAAACCGATATCGGCCTGACCGGCGGGGGCAATGGCAAGCACATGGTCTACCTCTCCGGGGTCAAGGGCCACACGGTGGATGATGCAGACACGCTGGATCACATCGTGAAGCTGGTGGAAGAGAAAGCTGCGCGGATCGAAGCGGGCGAAGCGGTGGCGTTCGATCCGCATGCGCCCGAGACAGCAGAAGCGGCAGAGTAAACAGCACCGTGGTATCGCGGTCCCTGATGTCGATGGCGGCGGCGCTGCTGCTGCCCGGCCTTCTGGCAGGCTGCGCGAGCACGCCGGGCGCTGTGATGGCAGTGGGCGCAGATGCGGCAGTGGCGCATCCTGAAGCGCGCTCCTTTACCGTCTCCGGGGATGCGATGGCCGATGTGGATACGGCGCTGGCGCAGGCGGGTGAGCGGGGCACACGCGTGCTGCTGGTGATGGGCGCAAACTGGTGCCATGACAGCCGGGCGCTGGCAGGCTGGCTTGAGACGGATCGCTTTGCCGCTCTGGTGGCCCGGCGGTATGAGCTGGTGTTCGTCAATGTGGGTATGCCGCAGACGGGCGATGGGCACAATCTGGATGTCGCGCGCCGGTTCGGGATCGAAGCATTGCCGGGAACGCCCAGCCTGCTGGTGCTCACCGCCAGTGGTGAGCTGGTGAACGGTGACACCGCAACCACCTGGCGCAACGCTGCCAGTCGCAGTGAAGAGGCGATATTTGCAGAGCTTTTGGCATTGGCGGGCGAGACCTCCTGAACGTGCTCCACGTCGTCCATCATGCAGACTACATGGCTCCGCGCCCCGAGCGCGGCACCTTCAAGTTCGACAAGTACTATCTCGTGATGGAGGAGCTGCGGGCATCAGGCGCATCGATAACCGAGCACGCGCCTGATCCCATGCCTCGCAAATGGCTCGAAGCGGTGCACGATCCTGCCTATGTAGAAGAGGTCTTCGCTGCCCAAGTGCCGCGAGAGAAAGAGCGCCGGATCGGCTTTCCGGTGACGCAGCGCATCCGCGACCGGGTGCGCCACACCAATGGTGGCACATGGCTCGCCGCGCAACTGGCGATGCGCCACGGCTATGCCGCCAACAGTGCGGCTGGTTCGCACCATGCGCTCGCCGATACAGGGGCGGGCTATTGCGTGTTCAACGATCTCGCGGTTGCGTCGAACCGCTTGCTGGCCGAAGGCGATGCAACGCGCATTCTCATCGTGGATCTCGATGTGCATCAGGGCGATGGCACAGCAAGCTTAACGGCTGCCAATCCCGATATCATGACCCTGTCGATCCACGCAGCGAAGAACTTCCCCGTTCGCAAGGCCCGCTCCACCGTCGATATCGGCCTCCCCGATGATATCGAGGATGACGAGTATATGGCAGTGCTCGGCCAGCACCTGCCCCGCGCTCTTGATGGGTTCAAGCCGGATTTCGTGTTCTACCAGGCGGGTGTTGATCCGCATAAGCATGATAAGCTTGGTCGGCTGGCTTTGAGCAATGATGGATTGGCCCGGCGCGATCAATATGTGGTGAATGAGGCGCGCGTGCGCGGAGTCCCGATCGCCTCGGCGCTGGGCGGAGGCTATGGCGAGGATCAGCGCGAGGTTGCGCAACGCCATGCGCGCTCCATGCTGGAGATGGCCGATGCAAATACCGCTTTCGAGCCGCCCGCAATATCGCGCGCCTTACGATAGGCTTAACCCTTCTGACGCTAAGACAATGCAATGCTGGGCCGGGTTGTCCTATTCGCCGTTGCCGTAATCGGCTTCGCCATCATCGCGGTCCCGCGTGGTGGATTGTCGACAGCCTCGCAGCAAGCGAACGCAAAGGAGCAACCTCGTACTGCCGCACAGCCGCCGGCAACAGCCTCAGCGCCATTCAGCAGCGGGTGGCCGAGCGGTGACCATACGCTCTCTCGTCGCAGCGACGGGCACTTCTACGCCAACACTACCGTGAATGGCGCGCAGGTGCGCATGCTTGTCGACACCGGAGCAAGCGTGATCGCGCTAACAGGTGCCGATGCGCAGACGGCGGGCATTTACTGGGATGAAAGCGATGTGAGGCCGGTCGGGCGCGGGGCGAGCGGCAATGTCTACGGCGTCCACAAGCGGCTTGACCGGGTGACAATCGGTGATCTGAGCGAGACCAATGTCGATGCGGTCATCGTGCCGCGCGGGCTCGATGTGTCTCTGCTGGGCCAGTCTTACCTCAGCCGTCTCAGCAGCGTCGATATCAGCGGCGATACAATGGAGCTGAGCGCCAAGTGAGCCGATAGCGCCAAGATTTGTCTATGTCCCTTCAACAGCCACGGTGATAGTGCCTAATGGAACGTGAGAGGACTGCAGGCATGACCGATTTTCAAACCGACTATCTCGTGATCGGCGCAGGGGCTGTTGGCCTGGCGTTTGTCGATACGCTGCTTGACGAGGATCCTGACTGCCACATCACCATCGTTGACAAGCACGCCAAGCCCGGCGGGCATTGGAACGATGCCTATCCTTTCGTCGCCCTGCACCAGCCCAGCGCGACCTACGGCGTCAACTCGATGGAGCTGTGCCCCGACCGGCGCGACACCACCGGACACAACGCCGGGATGTTCCCACTTGCCCCGCTTGCCGAAATCCTTGCTTATTACAGCCGCCTCATGAGCGAGCGCCTGCTGCCAAGTGGCAGAGTGCAATATTTTGCGCTGACCGAATATCTCGGAGCCAAGGGCAAAAGCCACCGGGTGCGCGGCATCCTTTCAGGCGAGGAACGCGTTATAAAGCCGCGCCGCAAACTGGTTGATGCGACATGGTTTAAAACCTCGGTTCCCGCAACGCACAAGCCCGCTTTCGATGTCGCTGATGGCACGCGTCTGGCCATTCCAGGCGATCTGCCAGGCTTGTGGAAGGATACAAACGACCTTCCCGATCACTACGTCATCATCGGCGGCGGCAAGACAGCGATGGATACCGGTGTCTGGCTGATCGAGGCCGGCGTTGCACCCGACAAAATCGGTTGGGTGCGCCCGCGGGACAGCTGGATGTTCAACCGCAAGCTGCTTCAGCCTGCATGGCACGAGATTGACGGCTTGGTGAAGTTCCAGACCGATCTCTGCGAAGCGGCAAACATGGCAGATGATGGCGACGAGATGTTCGCCGAACTTGGCCGGCGCGGCACCATGCTGCGGCTGGATGAACATACCGTGCCAACCATGTTCCACTATGCAGTGATCTCTGAAGGTGAAGTTGACCTGCTTCGCCAGATCAAGACCGTCTATCGCCAGGGCCATGTGACCGGGCTTGAGCCGGGCGCGATCCATTTCGCCTCGCAACGTGTGGATGTTCCGGAAAACACATTGTTCATCAATTGCACCGCCACCGCAGTGCCTTTCAGCGTACGTGAGGGCACGCGGCCTTTCTTCAGCGGCGATACGATCACCCTCCAACTCGCCCAGGTTCCGTTTGTGCCTTACAGCGCGGCGCTCGCCGCCTTCCTCGAAGCCGGTTTCGAGACCGATGAGGAGAAAAACGCGCTGGTGCCTCCCGCACCGCTGACCGACAGCACCGCAACCTATCCTTACGCCGTGATGGCCAATCTGATGAGCACCGCGATCCTTTCCAGCAATGAAAAAACGAGCGCATTCAACGCCCGCTCGCGCCTGCACCCGACCGGGCCGGCGGTTGCGCGGATGATGGCACGGGGCGATCCGCGGCTTGCGCGCCTTGGCAAAATCGGTGAGGTGATCAAGGCCAACATGCCGGGCGTCATTCGGCTGGGAATGGCTGCCAAGCAGATCCACGAAACGAGCCAGCCGGGGTGGAAAGCGAGCTGAAACAGCATGAGCCGTGCGCCAGGCACGACGAAACGGTAGGACGGGAACCAGTTGCTTTACTTGCGCGCTAGACAGGCAATGGTACTATTGTTTTCGTGAATAGACGTGATCTTCTAAAAGGCACTCTGGCCGCAGGCGCAGCCATGACGCTGCCTGCGACTTTTCCTGCGCGCCTTGCGGCACAACCCATCAAAGGGTCCCCGCGCGAGAGGGCGCTGTTCAAAATCGCGAGTGACGAACTGGCCCGCGCAGGCGATGCCATCTGGAAGCGCGACATTGTGGGCATCGCTGACTATGGCCTGCACTCTGCGCACAAACGCTTTCACATCGTCAACCTTGATCGGCAGGAAGTGAAAAGCTTCCACGTCAGCCACGGTTCGGGTTCGGACCCTGAGCATGACGGCTGGCTCAACCGGTTTTCCAACGCGGAAGGATCGCATGCGAGTTCGCGCGGGGCCTATGTCACCTGGGAGTGGTATCAGGGCAAATATGGCACATCGGTGCGCCTTGGCGGGCTCGACCCGACCAATGAAGCGGCGCTCAGGCGCTATATCGTGATGCACCGCGCCGATTACGCCGAGCCCGAGCATCTGGATCGCTGGGGCCGCATGGGCCGGTCGCAAGGGTGCTTTGCCATGGGTTCGGACGATTTCAAGCTCGCCCTTCTCAAGCTTTCCGGCGGGCGCTTGCTGTTTGCGGACGCGATTGGTCTGGAGGAAGACGGACGCGTTGCGATGCGCGGCAATCTGCAGCCCCTTACGCCGGCAAGGCCGACTCTGGCGCAAAAATATATTCCCGGAGCTTTTTGAGCTTTGGCCAGAGAGCCCGCCTCTTACCGCGCGGGCACGGCTGGCTTTGACCTGAATGCAGGCTCTGCAATAAAGGCCATCCTGCCCGGAGCATTTCAGGCGGCCTTTGTTGGTTCTCTCTTCGTAGGGGCGTATTTCAGCATTGCCCATTTCGCGGATTTGAATGGGTTTACCATGTCCGACGCTTTGGGCGTGCTGATGGGCGTCTGCTTTATCGTGATGATTGCAACTTTTGGTGGAACGGTGATGTGCGCCCTTTACATCACGTTGATCGGCCTGCCCCTTGCCCTGCTGATGCGCAGGCACATTACCCGGCCCGCCACGCTGTGGATTAGTGTGGCTGTAGCAGCGGCAACCGGAAGCGTTCTGGCTGGTTGGTTTATCAGCCAATATCCAGGCTCACCGCAAACCAATGCTCTTACGCTCATGGCTGTCATTGGATATGCCATTCCGGCCGGATATTTCTACCGGCGCGCCATCATCACGGAACGAATGCTCAGCTTCTGGTCACAAGGCCAGAGATAGGCGCGCCTCATCCGCCTGCGCGCGGATCATTCTCGATCACGATTACCTCGTCATCGCTCACCGTCGAGCGGTTGGCCTTGCGCGGTTCATCAAGGCTGGCGAGCACGGGCGCGTCGCGATCATAGATATCCTCGAAGGTTACCAGATTGCCTGCGGTGTCAGTGCCCATGGTGAAATAAGTGATGTAGGCGGGGATCTGCCGGTCTTCCTCGAGAAACACCTTGGTGTATTTGCCGGATGTCGCGATTTTGACCACTTCATCCTTTGAGGCAGCCTTGCCAAGGATCGCCACCGTCATGGCCAGTTGCAGCGCTTTTTCCGTGCGGATGCAGCCATGGCTGAGCGCGCGAGCCTCTTTGCTGAACAATCCGCGCGACGGGGTATCGTGGAAGAAAATTGCGTGCGGATTGGGCATTTCGAGCTTCATGCGGCCCAGTGAATTGGTTGGCCCGGGCTGTTGCACCACGGTGATCCAGCCATTTTCGCCGCGGGTCGCCTTATAGCCCTTTTGCTTGGCCCATGCCGGATTGCTCAGCACGCGCTCCCCCAGCCCCTCTCCCTTCACGATGGATTGCGGAACAGTCCATGTGGGGTTGAATACCACGCCCGAGACCATTTCAGCGAGCTGCGGCGTTGCGCTTCTGCCCGGCTTGCCAACGATCGTCTTGTAGGTGAAAGTCTTGGCACCAGCGCGCAGACGCAGTTGGTATTCGGGCACATTGGTAATCAGGTGAATGGTGCCAAGGTCCCGCGCCAGCCAGCGCCAGCGATCCATATTGGCGCGGATCAGCTTGCGCTTCGCAATATCGTCAGCAGGCGTTGCAGCCAATTCTTCGCGCAGCGCGGCGTAATCGGCATGAACGGGGTGCAAACCATCGAGCACGCGGGCGATTTCGCCGGTGCTTCTCGCTTCCGCCAGAAGATTGGCGGTGTGGTAGATATTGCGATCAGGATCCTCGACAAACCACTGCTCGCGCGCTTCCATCGGGGTTCGCCCGTCGCGGATATCCTCAACCAACCAAGTGAAGTTTTTCGTGGCCAGCGCGTCCAGCTCGGCGCTCGGCCCCGATGCAACCGACACCTTGAGCGCCTGCAGATCGTAATCAGCTGGATCGAGGCCTTCGGCACCAATGCCTTCGATATAGGCAATCAATGCCTGCGCAGCGGCAATTGTCCATGGCCCGGCAGCAGGATCAGCAGCGGGATCGGCAAGGTCTGTATCGAACTGATCGACAGGCTTGGAAACCCAGACTTCAAATGCATCATCAAAGCCCGCCTCTGCATCCTTGCTCGGCGGCGCTTCTTGCGATTGCTGCGGGGTGCGCTCGGGCTCGAATTCCGGCAGCAGCGGCTCCGGATCACCAGGCGCGCTATCTTGCGCTGCGGCGATATTGCTGGAAACCATAACCCCGCACGCAAGGCCCAGCGCAAGCGCCGATAAAGTGATAGTCTGCCTTCTTACGCGAGATTGCGCTTTAGCCATTTTGTCCTCATCTGCCGAAATCGATGCGGCTCTTCAATCCGGCCGCTTCGTGATTTCCGAGTATCTCTATACCGCTGCCAAGGTGTTCCTATCAACTGACAACGCTTGCTCTATGCTGAATCCGGTCCGGATAAATGCAATGGTACTCGCCAGCGGCGGCACTAGCGCGTGACGCATGGCCTCTGAGTTCCTACAGACTGCCTGTGATGCAAGGCCTTTTGTCCTCTCCCACCTTCATACGGCTCGCCCCATTT
>JGI12109J20283_10915011_pt1 | contig 26498 bp, 27 predicted proteins | sample ElkSlonscriptome_12_FD_20283 | JGI IMG/M metagenome (IMG submission 20283)
CAATGGAACGAGGGCACCCGGGTGGTGGACGCGCCGCTGGATGTGCATCAGCGCCGGGGCGGCGAGCGGACGGTGACGGTGGACGCCGCCGGCAAGGCCGCCCGCACCCGCTTCCGGCCGGTGACCCTGCGGGGCACGGCATCGCTACTGGAGGCCACCCTCTACACCGGCCGTACCCACCAGATCCGGGTCCACGCCGCGAGCCTCGGCCATCCGCTGGCCGGCGATGAACGCTACGGCGATCCCGAGTTCAACCGCTGGATGGCCGGGCGTGGCCTGAACCGGCTGTTTCTCCACGCCCATCGGCTGGAGTTCAGCCTCGGCCACCGGGAATACGCTTTCAGCGCGCCGCTGGACGACACCCTGCGACAGGTGCTGGAACAACTGGAACATCCTGCCTGAGTATTCGGAGACCACACCTATGGATTTCAAGGATCCCGCGTCCCGGGCACCCGCCGGGACCGATGAACGCTGGGGGCAGGAACTGCTGGCCCGGGTGGCGTTCGCCTCGCTCATGGAGCAGCGCCGCGCCCGGCGCTGGGGTATCTTCTTCAAGAGCCTGTTTTTTCTGTATCTGCTGAGCATGACCCTGCTGGTGCTACGACCCGGCCTGTGGGAGCAGGGGCTGGCGGAGGTGAGCGACGGCCATACCGCGCTGGTGTCGGTGGAGGGCATCATCGCCAGCGGCGCCGACGCCAGCGCCGAGAACGTCATCCGGGGCCTCAGGGCCGCCTTCGAGGACAGCGCCACCCGCGGGGTGGTGCTGGCCATCAACAGCCCCGGCGGCAGTCCGGTGGAGTCGGGCCTGATCTACCGGGAGATCCGCCGGCTGCGGGAACAGCATCCGCAGATCCCGCTGTACGCGGTGGCCGCCGATGTGTGCGCCTCCGGGGGCTATTATGTGGCCGCCGCCGCCGATAGAATCTATGCCGATCCGGCGAGCCTGGTGGGTTCCATCGGGGTGCGCGCGGGCGGCTTCGGGTTCACCGAGGCCATGGACAAGCTCGGCATCGAGCGGCGCGTCTACGCGGCCGGTGAGAACAAGGCCCTGCTGGACCCCTTCGCCCCGGAACAGCCCGAGGAGGTCCGCCACATGGAACAACTGCTGGATAGCGTCCACCAACAGTTTATCGCGGCGGTGCGCGAGGGCCGCGGCGATCGCCTGGAGGATCGACCGGATCTGTTCAGTGGGTTGATCTGGACCGGCGAACAGGGTCTGGATCTCGGTCTGGTGGACGAGCTGGGCAGCGTCTACTCGGTGTCCGAGGAGCAGATCGGTGCCTCCCGGATCGTCGATTACACTCGCCGTAACCGGCTGTTCGAGGAACTGTTCCAGACCTCCGCCGGCGCCTCCACCAACTGGTTGTGGGGCCTGCTGGGATGGCTGGCGCGCTGAGTGGGATGCCGGCGCCGAGATTCCTCTTCCCAGGGACTGGACCTGGGTTAACATTGGCTTAACCTTTACCCCTTAATTCTCTGACAGGAGAACCGTCACGTGATCCGTCTATTCCGTATCGTTTTGCCCCTGGCCTGCGCCCTGCTGGCCTTCGGGGCCACCGCGCAGGCCCAGGAGGATGTGCTGCGGGTGGCCAATGTGGGCGAACCCAAGACCCTGGACCCGCATTTCGTCTCCGGCACCTGGGAGAATCGCATCGTCGGCGATCTGTTCATGGGGTTGCTCACCGAGGCCCCCGACGCCAGTCCCGTCGCCGGCATGGCCGATAGCTGGGAGATCAGCGAGGACGGCCTCACCTACACCTTCACCCTGGGCGACCATGTCTGGTCCGACGGCACCCCGGTGACGGCCGAGGATTTCGTCTATTCCATGCGTCGGATTCTGAATCCGGAGCTGGCCGCCGAGTACGCCTCGCTGCTCTACGTCATCGAGGGTGCCGAGGCGGTGAATACCGGTCAGGCCGAGCCCGGGGCCCTGGGCGTCACCGCGCTGGACGATAAGACGTTGCAGATCAAACTGGTGGGTCCGGCGCCGTATTTCCTGGAGCAACTCACCCACTACACGGCCTTTCCGGTGCCGCCCCACGTGGTGGAGGAACACGGCAACGACTGGATCAAGGCGGAGAACATCGTCTCCAACGGCCCCTATGTGCTGAACGAGTGGGTGCCCAACGCCCAGGTGGTGCTGGACAAGAACCCGCAGTTCTACGACGCCGACAATGTGGCCATCGAGCAGGTGATCTTCTATCCCCAGGAGGATCGCTCGGCGGTGCAGAAGCGCTTCCAGGCCGGCGAGATCGACATCGCCAAGGACTTCGACTCCGGACAGATCGACTGGCTGAAGGAAAACCTCCCCGAGCAGACCAAGATCGCGCCCTACCTTGGCATCTACTACTACGTGTTCAACACTAACCGCGAGCCCTTCAGCGATCCCCGGGTGCGCCAGGCCCTGTCCATGGCGATCTATCGCGAGGCGCTCACCGACAAGGTGTTGAAGACCGGCGAGATCCCCGCCTACAGTTTCGTGCCCCCGGGGAGCGGCAACTACGCCTCCGGTCCGGCCTACGTGGACTGGAAGGATCTGCCCTACGCGCAGAAGCTGGAGCGGGCCAAAGCACTGCTGGCGGAGGCCGGCTACGGTCCCGACAACCCGCTGGAACTGGAGCTTTCCTACAACACCAGCGAGAACCACAAGCGCATCGCCATCGCCATCCAGTCCATGTGGAAGGCGCTGGGCGTGGAGACCAACCTGTTCAACCGGGAGGTGAAGGTGCACTACGACAAGCTCAAGGAGAACGACTTCGACGTGGCCCGGGCCGCCTGGATCGCCGATTACAACGACGCCCAGAACTTCCTGTATCTGCTGGAAACCCGCAGTGGCCCGCAGAACTACGGTCGCTACGACAATGCTCGCTTCAACGAGTTGATGGAGACCGCCGCCACCACCGCCGACCTCGGCGCCCGCTCGGAACTCATGTCCGAGGCCGAGGCGATTGCCATGAATGATCAGCCGGTGGCGCCCATCTACTACTACGTGTCCAAGAACCTGGTGTCCGACGATGTGGCGGGCTGGGTGCCCAACACCAAGGATATCCAGCGCACCCGCTGGCTGTCGTTGAACCGCTGACCTTTCCCGACGTTCCGGGGGACGGACCTGGGGTCTGTCCCCTTTCCGGGAGCTGCCATGCTGAGCTATATCCTGCGCCGGCTACTGAGCCTGGTGCCCACCCTGTTGATCATCATCACCGTGGCCTTCTTCATGATGCGGCTGGCCCCCGGTGGTCCCTTCGATCAGGAGCGGGCGCTGCCGCCGGCGATCGAGCAGAACGTGCTGGCCGCCTACGGGCTGGATAAACCCCTCTGGGAGCAGTATCTGAACTATGTGGGGGGACTGTTGCAGGGGGATTTCGGGCCGAGTTTCGCGGTGCGGGATTTCTCGGTGGCCGAACTTCTCGCCGCCGGTTTCCCGGCCAGCCTGCAGATCGGCGGTTTCGCGATCCTGCTGGCCATCCTCATCGGCGTGAGCCTCGGCACGGTGGCGGCGCTTCGCCAGAACAGCCGGGTGGATTATCTGGTGATGGCCTCGGCCATGACCGGCATCGCCATCCCCAACTTCGTGATGGCCCCGCTGCTCACCCTGATCTTCGGCGTGCAACTGTCCTGGTTGCCGGTGGCGGGCTGGGGCGACGGGGCGTTTCAATACAAGATCCTGCCCATCGTCGCGCTGGCCCTGCCCCAGGTGGCCTATATCGCCCGGCTCACCCGGGGCAGCATGGTGGAGGTGCTGGGCGCGAATTTCGTGCGCACCGCCCGGGCCAAGGGCCTGCGGGAAAAACTCGTGGTGATGCGCCATGCCCTGAAAGGCGCCATGCTGCCGGTGGTGTCCTACCTGGGGCCGGCCACCGCCGCCGTGATCACCGGCTCGGTGGTGATCGAGACCATTTTCGATATCCCCGGCATCGGCCGCTACTTCGTCAACGGCGCGCTGAACCGGGACTACACCCTGGTGATGGGGGTCATGATCTTCTACGCGGTGATCATCATGGTACTGAATCTCATCGTCGATGTACTCTACGGCTTGCTGGACCCGAAGGTGCGCCACTGATGGCGGTGACCCGCGAGGAGATCGTCGCCCGCGAGGTGGAGGTGGCGGGCCGCAGCCTTTGGCAGGACGCCCGGCGGCGGCTGTTTCGCAACAAGGCGGCGGTGGTCTCCATGGTGATCCTCACCATCATCACCGGGCTTGCGATTTTCGCCCCCTATGTCAGTCCCCACTCGCTGGACGAGGTGTACTGGGAGCGCATCCAGGTGGGACCGGATTTCGACAACGCCCACTGGTTCGGCACCGACTCCAACGGCCGGGATCTGTTCGTGCGGGTGCTCTACGGCGCCCGGGTGTCGCTGATGGTGGGGATACTCGCCACGCTGGTGTCGCTGGTGATCGGCGTCACCTACGGCGCGGTGGCGGGCTATGTGGGGGGCCGGGTGGACAATCTCATGATGCGCTTCGTGGACATCATGTACTCACTGCCCTTCATGTTCTTCGTGATCCTGCTGGTGGTGTTCTTCGGGCGCAATATCGTCATGATCTTCATCGCGCTGGGCGCGGTGGAATGGCTCACCATGGCGCGCATCGTGCGCGGCCAGACCCTGTCGGTGAAGCAGAAGGAGTTCATCGAGGCGGCCCATGCCTCGGGGGTGCGCAATCACAAGATCATCTTCCGCCACGTGATTCCCAACGTGCTGGGGCCGGTGATCGTCTACGTCACCCTCACCGTGCCGCAGGTGATCATGACCGAGAGTTTCATCTCGTTTCTCGGCCTCGGGGTGCAGGAGCCCTACACCAGCTGGGGGGTGTTGATCTCGGAGGGCGCACGGTTGATGCAATCGGCGCCGTGGTTGCTGCTGTTCCCGGCGCTGTTTCTGGCGTTGACGCTGTTCTCGCTGAATTTCATCGGCGACGGGTTGCGCGACGCCCTGGACCCGAGGGATCGCTGATGGGCACCATACTGGAGGTGAACGATCTCAACACCCGCTTCGATACCCCGGACGGCGAGGTGCGAGCGGTGAACGAGGTGAATTTTTCCATCGAGGAGGGTGAGAGCATCGGGGTGGTGGGGGAGTCGGGCTCCGGCAAGACCCAGGTGTTTCTCTCCATCATGGGGCTGATCGCCCGTAACGGCACCGTCACTGGCAGCGTGCGCTACCGGGGCACCGAGATCCTGGGCTTACCGGGGCCGGAATTGAACCGCATTCGCGGTGCCCGCATGTCCATGATCTTCCAGGATCCCATGACCTCGCTGAATCCCTACCTGCGCATCTCCCGGCAGATGAGCGAGGTGCTGATGGAACATAAGGGATTCAGCGAGCGTGATGCCCGCACCCGGGGCATCCAGATGCTGGACCGGGTGGGGATCCCCGAGGCCCGCAAGCGCTTCGACCGCTATCCCCACGAGTTCTCCGGCGGCATGCGTCAGCGGGTGATGATCGCCATGGCGCTCCTGTGCGAACCGGATCTGCTCATCGCCGACGAGCCCACCACCGCGCTGGATGTCACCATCCAGGCGCAGATCCTGGATCTGATGCGCGACCTCAAGCGCGATCTGAATACCGCCGTCGTCATGATCACCCACGACCTCGGGGTGGTGGCGGGCCTGTGTGAACGGGTGATGGTGATGTACGGCGGGCGGGTGGTGGAGCGCGGTGGCATCCGCGACATTTTCTACCGGCCCCAGCATCCCTACACCATGGGTCTGTTGCAATCCATGCCCCGGCTGGACGAGGCCCGGCCCGCGGAACTGGCCACCATTGCGGGCCAGCCGCCGAATCTCCAGAACCTGCCGCCGGGCTGCCCCTACCAGGAGCGCTGTCCCTTCGTGTTCGACACCTGTCGCACGGTGGTGCCGCCGCTGCGCCCGGCGGGCGAGGGCCAGGAGAAAGCCTGTCACCTGGAGGCATTGCCGGAGCGTGAGTCATTGCCGGAGAACCAGACATGAGCGAGGCCAGTATCGGCGGCGGTGAGCCGATCCTCCGGGTGGAGGATCTGAAGGTGCATTTCCCGGTGCGGGTGGGAGGACTCCTGCGGGGCCGCTACGCACCGCTGAAGGCGGTGGACGGGGTGAGTTTCGAGTTGTTGCCCGGCGAGACCTTGGGCATCGTCGGCGAATCCGGCTGCGGCAAGTCCACGCTGGGCCGCGCGGTGCTGCAACTGATCCCGCCCACCGCCGGGCGGGTGAGCTGGCTCGGCACCGAGATCGCCGGGCTCGACAGCGAGGCCATGCGCCCGCGCCGCCAGCAGATGCAGATCATCTTCCAGGATCCGCTGGCCAGTCTCGATCCGCGCATGAACATCGGCGAGATCATCGCCGAGCCCCTGAAAACCTTCGAACCTGGCCTGTCCCGGGCCGAGCTGAAGGCCCGGGTCAAGGACATGATGAGCCGGGTGGGGCTGTTGCCGCAGATGATCAACCGCTATCCCCACGAGTTCTCCGGCGGCCAGTGCCAGCGCATCGGCATCGCCCGGGCCATGATCCTGAACCCGAGGCTGGTGGTCTGCGACGAACCCGTATCGGCCCTGGATGTGTCCATCCAGGCGCAGATCATCAACCTGCTGATCCGGTTGCAACGGGAGTTCGGGCTGTCGCTGCTGTTCATCAGCCATGACCTCTCGGTGGTGCGCCACATCAGTCAGCGGATCATGGTGCTGTATCTGGGGCGGGTGATGGAGATCGCCGATCGCGACAACCTGTATCGTAATCCCCGCCATCCCTACACCCGGGCGCTGATCTCGGCGGTGCCGGTGCCCGACCCCGACCGGGAGCGCCAGAAACAGCGGGTGGTGCTGACCGGTGATCTGCCCTCGCCGCTGTCGCCCCCCTCGGGTTGCGTGTTCCGCTCCCGCTGCCCGCTGGCGGCGCCCATCTGCGCCGAGCAGGTGCCGGCGGTGGAGAGTATCGACAGCGGGCACCGGGTGGCCTGCCACCGCTGGCGCGAGGTGGATTCACTCTAAGGGGAGTCCGGTGGCCCCGGCGGGGTCCAAGACTCTCAGCGGCTCCATCGGCCCCAGCAGGAGTGACCAACCATGAGCGAATATCACCTGCATACCCCGGCGGGCAAGCCCCGCGCCCGCAGTCTTGGCATCCCCTTCGACGGCGCGCCGGGTCCCCTGAATGCCATCACCGACGTGGCCGGGGTGGCAGTGGGTTACCACACGCTGATCCATGGCGAGGGAGCCCTGCGGATCGGCGAGGGTCCGGTGCGCACCGGTGTCACCGCCATCCTGCCCCGGGGTGGGGCAGGGCTGAAAACGGCCTGCTGGGCCGGGGTACACAGCCTGAACGGTAACGGCGAGATGACCGGTTACATCTGGATTCAGGAAACCGGTCGCCAGGAAGGACCCATTACCCTCACCACCACCCACTCGGTGGGCACCGCCCGGGATGCCAGTCTGCGCTGGCTGGTGCGTCAGGGGGTGCTGCCGGATACCTCATGGGGGTTGCCGGTGGCCGCCGAGACCTACGACGGCTTCCTGAACGACTGCAACGGTTTCCACGTGCGCGACGAGCACGTGTTCGCGGCGCTGGACGGTGCCCGCGAGGGACCGCTGGAGGAGGGCAGTGTGGGCGGCGGCACCGGGATGACCCTGTACGGCTTCAAGGGCGGATCGGGCAGCGCCTCCCGGGTGCTGGCGGTGGCGGGGGAGCGCATCACGGTGGGCGCCTTCGTGCAGGCCAATTTCGGCAGCCGCGAGCAACTCACCATCGCCGGGGTGCCGGTGGGTCGGTATCTGCCGGAGGATCTGCCCGGGATGTCCGGGGAGCAGGGCTCCATCATCGGCGTGGTGATCACCGATGCGCCGCTGCTGCCCCACCAGTTGCAGCGGCTGGCGCGGCGTATGGGGCTCGGGGTGGGGCGCTCCGGCGCGGTGGCATCCCATGGCTCGGGGGATATTTTTCTCGCCCTGTCCACCGCCAACGCGGCGGCCCTCGGTGACGAGGAGCGAGTACAGCAGGCCCGGTTTCTCCCCGAGAGCACCTTGACCCCCCTGTTCGAGGCGGTGATCCAGGCCATGGACGAGGCCATCGTCAACGCGCTGGTGGCCAACGAGACCATGGTGGGTCGGGACGATCACCGGGTGGTGGCCATGCCCCGGAAGTCGGTGGTGGAACTGCTGCGTCGTCATGGGCGCCTGGCCGATGGCGGCTAGGTGCTCACAGCACCGCCACCCCCTCGGCCTCCAGCATGGCCACCAACCGGATCAGCGGCAGTCCCACCAGACTGTTGGGATCCTCCCCCAGCAGTCGCCGGAACAGGGCGATACCCAGACCCTCGGACTTGAAGCTGCCGGCGCACTGATAGGGCTGTTCGCGGCGCAGATAGCTCTCGATCTGGGCGTCGGTCAGGGGCCGGAACACCACCGGGAAGGGGTCTACTTCCACCCGCGCCACGCCGCTGTCGCCGTTCAGCAGGCACAGCCCGGTCTGGAAGGTGACGATGCGATCGCTGGCCCGGCCGAGTTGCGCCACCGCCCGTTCATGATCGCCGGGCTTGCCGAGGATCTCGCCGTCCAGGGTGGCCACCTGATCGGAGCCGACGATCAACGCCCCGGAGGTGGCCAGCGAGCGGGCCTTGGCCTCGGCCAGGCGCGCCACCAATGCCTCGGCGGACTCCCCCGGCCGCGGCGTCTCGTCGGCATCCGGGGCGTGGGCCTCGAAGGGCAGACCGAGCTTTTCCAGGAGACTGCGGCGAAACGGCGAGGTGGAGGCCAGAATGAGGCGGCGGCCATCGGCAAGGGTATCGGTCATCGGCTATCCTCGGAGGTATCAAGGCGTGAATTCGTCGGCTCTGAGCGGCGACGTGACGGGGTCGTTCAAACCTCACCACGGGGGGCGGTGTGGGAGTGTACGACATTTTGACAGGGTGAAACGGTACAGCTATTATCTCGCGTCTTATGCAGAGCGGTCTACCAACTACCATTCAGCCCTGGAAAATGGCGGAACAAGGCACTGTGCTGGAGGGTGAGTTCTCCCTATCCGCGATGCCGCGTCTGGCCTCCATGCTGAGCAATGCCGAGGGGCAGGTGGTTATCCATCTGGCGGCGGATGTCGACGACGAGGGCATCCATTATCTGGCTGGCAGCCTGGAAACCACCGTGACGGCTACCTGCCAGCGTTGCATGGAGCCGCTGGCGATGCCGTTGCAGGTGGAATCCCGGCTCGGTTTGATCCGCGACGAATCCGAGGCCAACGTGCTCCCCGATGCCTACGATCCGTTGGTGGTCCCCGGCACCAACGCCTCGCTGGTGGAGATCGTCGAGGACGAGTTGATCCTGGCTCTGCCGTTTTCCCCACGCTGCGCCGATCCTACGGTCTGCGGGCGAGCCCCGGCCATGCCCGGGCCATCGGAGGCGTCCTCGAACAATCCATTCGAGGCCCTGTCGGTGTTGTTATCCGAATCCAAGCGCAAGGAGTGATTCCATGGCTGTTCAACAGAATCGTAAGACCCGCTCGAAGCGGGGCATGCGGCGTTCCCACGACCACCTGAAAATGCCCACCCTGTCCATCGATCCCACCTCTGGCGAGACCCATATCCGCCATCACGTCACTCCCGACGGTTTTTACCGGGGACGGAAAGTGCTGGATCTGGCCGCCGAGATTCCCGACGACGAGGATTGATCCAGGGTTTCGTTCCCGTAGCCACAACAACAATACCCATGAGCAGGCCACTGACCATCGCCCTGGATGTGATGGGCGGCGATGTCGGCCCCGATGTGGTGGTGCCCGCCGCCCTGTCGGTGGTGAGCGACCAGCTAGCGTTGATCCTGGTGGGGCCGGACGAGACGGTACGTGCCAAGCTCGCCGAGCATGGCGGTACCGGCCGCGTTGGCATCAGTATCCGCCATGCCCCCCAGACCGTGGGCATGGATGAATTACCCTCCCAAGCGCTACGCCTGAAGAAGCACTCCTCCATGCGGGTGGCCATCAATCTGGTGAAGGCCGGTGAGGCCGACGCCTGCGTCAGCGCCGGCAACACCGGCGCGCTGATGGCCACCGCCCGCTACGTGCTGAAAACCCTGCCCGGCATCGACCGCCCGGCCATCTGCACCGCGCTGCCCACCGTGCATGGTCATGTGCATGTGCTGGATCTGGGCGCCAACGTGGACAGCAAGGCCGAACACCTGCTGCAGTTCGCACTGATGGGCTCGGTGCTGGCCAGCGCCGTGGACGGTCTGGAAAAACCCCGGGTGGGGCTGCTGAACGTCGGTGCCGAGGAGATCAAGGGTAACGAGCAGGTCAAGCAGGCCGCCCGTCTGCTCACCGAGAGTGACCTGAACTACATCGGTTTCGTGGAGGGCGACGGCATCTACCTCGATCGACTGGAGGTTGTGGTCTGCGACGGCTTCGTGGGCAATATCGCTCTCAAAACCAGCGAGGGGGTGGCGAAACTGGTGCGGCATTTTCTTCAGGCCGAATTTCGCCGCCACTGGTGGACCAGGCTGGCGGGGCTGGTGGCCTATCCGGTGCTGCGGGCCTTCGCCCGCCGCATCGATCCGCGGCGTTATAATGGCGCGAGTTTGCTGGGACTCCAGGGTATCGTGATCAAGAGCCACGGTGGTGCCGATGTGCTGGCGTTCGCCAATGCCATCAATATCGCCCGGCTGGCGGTGGAGAATCGCGTGATCGAACGCATCGAGAAACACCTGACGGCGCTCCAGGTAGAGAGGCAGATTCTTTGAACTACGCACGCGTGACCGGAACCGGCGGCTATCTACCGGACAGGGTGCTGACCAACGCCGACCTGGAATCCATGGTCGAGACCACCGCCCAGTGGATCTACGAGCGCACCGGGGTGGAGGAGCGGCATATCGCCGCCGAGGGCGAGACCACCGCCGATCTGGCCGAGCACGCCTCCCGCCGGGCGCTGGAGATGGCCGGCCTGGACCCTCGTTCGCTGGATCTGATCATCGTCGCCACCGCCACTCCCGACCACGTGTTTCCCAGCGTCGCCACCCAGCTCCAGGAGCGACTCGGCAACGTGGGGGCGGCGGCGTTCGACGTGCAGGCGGTCTGCACCGGGTTTGTCTACGCGCTGGGTATCTGCCACCAGTTTGTGCGTGCCGGCGGCGCCCGCCGGGCGCTGGTGGTGGGCGCCGAGACTTTCTCCAGGATTATCGACTGGACCGATCGCAACACCTGCATCCTGTTCGGCGACGGCGCCGGCGCGGTGGTGCTGGAGGCGGGCGACGAGCCGGGTATCCACTCCAGCCATCTGCATGCCGACGGCCGCCATCGGGAACTCCTGTGGGTGCCGGGTGGCGTGTCCCGGGGCATGACGCTGCCGGACTGCTCGCCGTTCGTGGCCATGAAGGGCAGCGAGGTGTTCAAGGTGGCGGTGACCACCCTGACCCGGGTGGTGGAGGAGACCCTGGCCACCAATCACCTGGAGATGGGCGATCTGGACTGGCTGATTCCCCACCAGGCCAACACCCGGATTCTCGCCGCCACCGCCAAGCGCTTGCAGTTTCCCCTGGATCGGGTGGTCAACACGGTGAGCCGTCACGCCAACACCTCCGCCGCCTCGGTGCCGCTGGCGCTGGATGTGGCGGTGCGCGACGGGCGCATCCGGCGCGGCCAGCGGTTGCTGCTGGAGGCCTTCGGCGGCGGTTTCACCTGGGGCTCGGTGCTCCTCACCTACTGATCAGCCACGGGAGCGATCCTCATGTCCGAACATAGCCTCCACGGTCAGATTGCCCTGGTGACCGGCGCCAGCCGCGGGATCGGCCAGGCCATCGCCGATGAACTCGCCCGGCGTGGCGCCCGGGTCGCCGGCACCGCCACCACGCCCGCTGGCGCCGAGGCGATAGCCACACGCATCGGCCACGGCTACGTGCTGGATGTGCGCGATTACCAGAGCGTGGAAACCCTGGTGAAGACCATGACCGCCGATCTCGGCGCGCCCGGCATCCTGGTGAACAACGCCGGCGTCACCCGGGACAACCTGCTGATGCGTATGAAGGACGACGAGTGGGAATCCATCATCGACACCAATCTGTCCTCGGTGTACCGGCTCAGCAAGGTGTTGCTGCGATCCATGATGAAGGCCCGCTATGGGCGCATCGTCAACATCACCTCGGTGGTGGGCCTGACCGGCAACCCGGGGCAGACCAACTATGCCGCCGCCAAGGCCGGTATCCTCGGCTTCACCCGATCCCTGGCCCGCGAGGTGGGTTCCCGGGGCATCACCGTGAATGCGGTGGCACCGGGCTTCATCGATACCGACATGACTCGCGCCCTGAGCGAGGCCCAGCGTCAGGCCCTGGTGGAGACGATTCCCCTGAGCCGGCTGGGCAGTGTCCAGGACGTGGCCTGCGCGGTGGCGTTCCTGGCCTCTGCGGAGGCCGGCTACATCACCGGCGAGACCCTCAACGTCAACGGGGGGATGTACATGGGCTGAGCCGGTATGGCCAGTTCGATGGCCATCGCGCGATATCGCGGTGGAACGCTTGACGGATTTTTTTCTACAATGGTGCGGCAGTTGCCGCCTAACCGACGTGCGAGGAATTCACAACAACCATGAGCAGCATCGAAGAGCGGGTCAAGAAGATCATCGTCGAGCAACTGGGTGTCAGCGAGGAGCAGGTGACCAACGAAGCCTCCTTCGTGGACGATCTGGGCGCCGACTCCCTGGATACCGTGGAACTGGTGATGGCCCTGGAGGAGGAATTCGAGTGCGAGATTCCCGACGAGGACGCCGAGAAGATCACCTCCGTGCAACAGGCCATCGATTACGTCACCGAACATCTGGGTGGCTGAGGTCCCCGGCCTCCGCCTGCCCGGTGGCCAACGAGGAGTAGGGTTTGTCTAAACGCCGTGTAGTGGTCACCGGCATGGGGCTCGTGTCCCCTGTCGGTAACAGCCTGGAAACCGCCTGGGCCAGTGTCCTGGCGGGCCACAGTGGAATCGGTCCCATCACCGGTTTCGATGCCAGCCCGTTCTCGGTGCGCATCGCCGGCGAGGTGAAGGATTTCGACATCGGTCGCTATGTCAGTCCTAAGGAAGCCCGCAAGATGGATACCTTCATCCACTACGGGATCGGGGCGGCGGTGGAGGCCATGAATGATGCCGGGTTGACGGTCACCGGGGAGAACGCCGAGCGCATCGGTATCTCCATCGGTTCCGGCATCGGTGGTCTGCCCGGCATCGAGGACGGGGTGGCGGCCTATCTGCGGGGTGGCCCCCGCAAGATCACGCCCTTCTACGTGCCCCGCAGTATCATCAACATGATCAGCGGGCACCTGTCCATCCTCTATGGCATCAAGGGGCCGAATCTGGCGCTGGCCACCGCCTGCACCACCGCCACCCACTGTATCGGCCTGGGTGGACGGATGATCGCCTACGGCGACGCCGATGTCATGGTGGTGGGTGGTGCCGAGATGGCCACCACCGACACCGGTATCGGCGGCTTCGCCTCGGCCAAGGCGCTGTCCACGCGTAACGACGAACCCACCCGGGCCAGCCGCCCCTGGGATCGCCAGCGCGACGGTTTTGTGCTGTCCGACGGCGCCGGGGTGGTGGTGCTGGAGGATCTGGAACATGCCCGCCGGCGGGGCGCGAGGATCTACGCCGAGCTCATCGGTTTCGGCATGAGCGGCGACGCCTTCCATATGACGTTGCCCGAGGACAGCGGCGACGGTGCCCGGCGTTGTATGCTGAACGCGCTCCGCGACGCCGCCATCGAGCCCTCGGCGGTGGCCTATATCAACGCCCACGGCACCTCCACCCCCTCCGGAGATCCGGCGGAGGTCTGCGCCATCAAGGCCGCCTTCGGCGACCACGCCGGGCAACTGGTGGTGAGTTCCACCAAGTCCATGACCGGTCATCTGCTGGGTGCCGCCGGTGGCATCGAGGCCATCTTCACCGTGCTGGCGATCCGTGACCGGGTGGCGCCACCCACCATCAACCTGGACGAGCCGGAATCGGGTTGCGACCTGAACTTCGTACCCCACCAGGCCCAGGAGCATGCCATCGACGTGGCCCTGTCCAACTCCTTCGGTTTCGGTGGCACCAACGGTTCGCTGATTTTTCGCAGGCTGTAGGCGCATCACATCGTGTTCTGGCGCCTGCTGGGATGGTTTTTCGGGGCGGTGTTCGGTGGCATGTTGCTGCTGGCAATGGCTGTTTATGCCCACTACCGGGACTTTCTGGAAACCCCTTTGACGGTACCCGCCGAGGGTCTGGTGGTGAGCGTGGAGCCCGGTGATTCCGTGGGCCGTGTGGGGAGGAGACTGGCCGACGTGGGAGCCCTGGAGGTGGTGCCGTATTTTCGCCTGCACGGGCGACTGAGCGGGCTGGCCTCGCGCATCCAGGTGGGTGAGTACGCCATCGATCCGGACACCACGCCTGCCCAGTTGCTGTCGGCCATGGCCAGCGGGCGGGTGCTGCAACGCAGCCTCACGGTGGTGGAGGGCTGGACCTATAGACAACTGCGCGAGGCGCTGGCGCGCCACCCCCATATCACCCAGACTCTGGAAGGCCTCTCCGATGAGGAGACCATGGCCCGCCTCGGCCACCCTGGGCAGCATCCGGAGGGACGGTTCTTCCCCGACACCTATCTCTTTCCGTCGGGGTTCACCGATTTCGAGTTTCTGCAGCGGGCTTACCGGCGCATGGATGAGCAACTCACCGAGGCCTGGGCCGACCGCACCCCGGATCTGCCCCTGGATTCCCCCGAGGAGGCGTTGATCCTGGCCTCCATCATCGAACGGGAGACCGGTCAATCCGGGGAGCGTCGGGAGGTGGCCGGCGTGTTCATCCGCCGTTTGCAGCAGGACTGGCTGCTGCAGACCGATCCCACGGTGATCTACGGGCTGGGCGATGCCTTCGACGGCGACCTCAGGCGTCGGGATCTGGAGACCGACACGCCTTACAACACCTACACCCGCAAGGGCCTGCCCCCTACCCCCATCGCCCTGCCGGGCGCAGCCTCGTTGCAGGCGGCGGTGGATCCGGCGCCGGGGGATGCCATGTTTTTCGTGTCCCGGGGCGATGGCACCCACCAGTTTTCCCGGACCCTGGACGAGCACAACCGGGCGGTACGCCGCTACCAGTTGCAACAGCAGCAGACGCAATAACGCCATGAGCGGGCGTTTCCTGGTGGTGGAGGGCATCGACGGGGCCGGCAAGGATACCCAGATCGCCCGGATCAAGACCCTGCTGGAGACCTGCGGACGTGAGGTGGTGCTCACCCGCGAACCCGGCGGCACCGGGCTCGCCGAGGAGATCCGCACGCTGTTGCTGGGCCATCGCGACGGGGGCATGGGCGAGGACGCCGAGCTTTTGCTGATGTTCGCCGCCCGCGCCGAGCACCTGCGTGAGCGAATCCGTCCGGCGCTGGCGCGGGGCGCCTGGGTGCTGAGTCATCGTTTCACCGATTCCTCCTATGCCTATCAGGGCGGTGGCCGGGGTATCGCCCACCAGCGCATCGCCGCCCTGGAGGACTGGGTGCAGGGCAGCTTTCGCCCCGACCTCACCGTGGTGCTGGACCTGGATGTGGACACCGCCCTCCAGCGTGTGGGCAAACGTGGCGAGCGGGACCGCTTCGAGTCCGAGACCCGGGGGTTCTTCCAGCGGACGCGGGAGACCTTCCTGGCCCGTGCCACCCTGGACCCGGATCGCTATCTGGTGGTGGACGCCGGCCAGCCGGTGGAGGCGGTGTGGTCCTGTCTCCAGGCCGGTCTGCGGGCGCGGCTGGGCCTGTGACCATGGCGCCGTTGCCCTGGCACGATGCNCCGTGGCAACAACTGTGGCGCAGCCGGACGACTGCCCGGCTGCCCCATGCGCTGCTCCTGCACGGCCCGGCGGGGGTGGGCAAGCGCGAATTCGCCGAACGTTTGACCTGGGCGCTGTTGTGCCAGCGGCCCACCCATGAAGGCGATGCCTGTGGCGAATGCCGGGGTTGCCGGCTGTGCCGGGCCGGCAGTCATCCCGATACCCTGCGGGTAACCCCGGAGGCGCCGGGCAAGCCCATCAAGGTGGATCAGGTGCGTGCTCTCAGTGCTTTCCTGGATCGTACCACCGAGTTCGGCGGCGCCAAGGTGGTGCGGCTGGAAGAAGCCGAGCGGATGAACATCAACGCCGCCAATAGCCTGCTGAAGACCCTGGAGGAGCCCACCCCGGGAAGCCTGCTGCTGCTCACCTCCACCCATCCCACCCGCTTGCCCGCCACCGTGCGCAGCCGCTGCCAGCAACTGGCCTTCCAGCGCCCCGATACGGCCCGTGCCTTACCCTGGCTCACGGCGCGACTGGCCGGGCAGGGGGATCCCGAGTTGCTGCTGCGACTGGCCCAGAACGCGCCGCTGATCGCCCTGGAACTGGCCGATGAGGCGCGCCTGCAACGGCGCCGGAAACTCTTCCAGAGCTTCCAGGATCTGGTGGCGGGACGCACCGGCGCGCTGGACCACGCCGGCCTCTGGCAGGAGGGGGAGGTGGCGGAGAACCTGGGCTGGCTACTCGACTGGCACATGGATCTGATTCGGCTTAAGATGGCGGAAATGCCGGCGGGTCTTCGCAATATCGACCTGCTGGCGGGGTTGCGGAGCCTGGTCGGTCAGTTGTCCACCGAGACCCTGTTCCGCCAACTGGAGGCCGTCCAGCGCCTCCACGCCCTGGCCGCCACCCCGGCCAATATGTCGCTACAGATCGAGGCGTTCCTGGCCCAGTATCCTGCCGCCAGGCGCCCCGCCACGGGAGGATGATCATGGCCGTCAAGGCGGGAATGCTGAACCTTAACATCAAGGACAAGCACACCCTGTATCTTTATTACATGTCGTTCGTGAAAAACGGTGGGCTGTTCGTCCCCACCCCGAAGAAATTCGATCTGGGCGACGATGTATTCCTGCTGCTCACCCTGCCCAACGACACCGAGCGCTACCCGGTGGCGGGCAAGGTGGTGTGGATGACCCCGCGCATCGCCATCGGTAACCGCGAGCCGGGCATCGGCATGCAGTTCCACGGGGTGGAAGCGCAGGCGGTGGTCCGCAAGATCGAGTCCATCCTCGGGGGCGCCATCAACGCCGAGCGGCCCACTATCACCATGTAAGCGGGTTCCGCCCCGCACCGTGACGCTTTTTCGCCATAAGGAGTCCCGTGAGTCAAGCCGAGCTTTCCACCCCGCTGGTGGATTCCCACTGTCATCTGGACCGTCTGGATCTCGAACCCTTCGACAACGATCTGCAAACCGCGCTGGACGCCGCCCACGCGGCCGGTGTCGGGCATTTCCTCTGTGTCGCCATCGACCTCCAGCGCTGGCCCGCCATGGTGGAGCGGGTCTGCCGCGGCCCCCGGGTGTCGGTATCGGTGGGGGTGCATCCCAGCGCCGACACCGCCGAGCCCACGGTGGCCGAGTTGGTGGCGCTGGCCGATCATCCGCGGGTGGTGGCCATCGGCGAGACCGGGCTCGACTACTACTACGGTAAGGATCGCATTGCCGCCCAGCAGGCACGCTTTCGCACCCAGATCCGCGCCGCCCGGGAAGTCAACAAGCCCGTGATCATCCACGCCCGCGACGCCAAGGAGGATATCCTGCGGATCCTCGCCGAGGAACGCGCCTCTGAGGTGGGCGGGGTGCTGCACTGCTTCACCGAGGACTGGGACATGGCCGAGCGGGCCATGGCCATGAATTTCTACGTTTCCTTCTCCGGCATCGTCACCTTCAAAAGCGCCACGCAGATCCGCGAGGTGGCCCGACGGTTGCCCGCCGAGCGGTTGCTGGTGGAGACCGACTCGCCCTATCTGGCGCCGGTGCCCCACCGGGGCAAATCCAACCAGCCGGCCTGGGTGCGGCGGGTGGCCGAGTGCGTGGCGGAACTTCGCGAGGAAACCCTGGAGACCGTGGCGGCCACCACCGCCGCGAATTATTTCCGGCTGTTCGGTGGCCAGTGGCGCCACGCCGTCTGAGTTTCTCGCCCCGCCGGACGGGAATATCCGGCCGTCCCCGCTGTCGATACAGGAAATAGATCGAATCCACTGACAGGAGCGTCATGCAGGCCCCGCTTTCCCCCCTCTCCGCCCCGGTGCTCCGGGATCTTATCCGTGAGCGTCTGCTTCTCCACCCCGAGGCCGGCATCGCCGGTGGTGACCATGTGGTGGCCGGCGTCCCCGCCGAATCTCCACCCCTGCGCTCGGCGGCGGTGCTGGTGCCACTGGTGGAGCATCCCGAGGGTTTCACGGTATTGCTGACCCGCCGCACCGACCATCTGCAACACCACGCCGGACAGGTGAGTTTCCCCGGCGGGGGCGTGGAGCCCATGGACAGCGGTCCGGTGGACACCGCCCTCAGGGAGGCCGAGGAGGAGATCGGCCTACCGCGCTCGCGGGTGGAGGTGGTGGGCTATCTCGACCCCTACCAGACCGTCACCGGCTTTCTGGTGACGCCGGTGGTGGGCTTCGTGACCCCGCCGGTGCCGCTGCGCCCCGACCCCGAGGAGGTGGCGGAGGTGTTCGAACTGCCACTGGCGGTGGTGCTGGATGAGCGTAACCACCAGCGCCACAGCCGCGAGTTTCGCGGTCAGCGACGCCATTTCTACGTGTTGCCCTACCGCGATTACTACATCTGGGGCGCCACCGCCGCCATGCTGGTGGGCTTTGCCCGGCGCCTTGCCGATCCGACCGCCAGCGCCTCCTCCTGAACCGCGTGGGCTGCCGCCATCTGCTGCTGGTCCTCGGCGACCAGTTAAATCGGGACTCGGCCGTATTCGACGGTCTCGATCCCCGGGAGGACGCGGTGTGGATGGCCGAGACCCGGCGGGAGGCCACCCATGTGTGGTGTCATAAGCAGCGACTGGTGATGTTCTTCGCCGCCATGCGCCATTTTCGCGATGACCTGCGCGAAGCCGGCGTCACCGTGCATTACCACGCCCTCGGCGAGGACCCGACCGGGGACCGGGGCGAGGATTTCGCGGCCGTTCTCGGCGCGGATATCCAGCGTCTCCAACCCCGCCGGTTGATCGTGGTGGAACCCGGCGATTACCGGGTCTGGCAGATGCTGCGGGACTGCGCTCGGGTTCATGGTATCGAACTGGAGATCCGCGCCGACCGGCATTTCTACTGCGGCATCGCCGAGTTCCGGGACTGGGCCGAGGGGCGCCGGGAATTGCTGCTGGAGACCTTCTACCGGCGGCTCAGGAAACGACACGGCATCCTCATGGACGGCGAGCAGCCCGAGGGTGGCGTGTGGAATCTGGACCGGGACAACCGCCGCAGCTTCGGCCGTGCCGGACCCGGTAAACTGCCCGCGCCCCGCGCTTTCCCGCCGGATGCCCTGACCCGGGAGGTGATGGCCATGGTGGCGCGGCGCTTCCCGGATCATCCCGGACGGATGGAGGCGTTTGCCCTGCCGGTGACCCGCACCCATGCGCTCCAGTTTCTGGAGGATTTCATCGCCCACCGGTTGGCGGACTTCGGCGCCTTCGAAGATGCTATGTGGGCGGGCGAGGCCGTGCTCTATCACTCCCGGCTGTCGGTGGCGCTGAACCTGAAACTGCTGGACCCCCGGGAGTGCGTGGACGCCGCCCTGCAAGCCCACCGGGCGGGGCGGGCGCCGCTGAACAGCGTGGAGGGGTTCGTGCGCCAGATCCTCGGCTGGCGGGAATACATCCGCGGCATCTACTGGCTGCATATGCCGGATTACGCCGAACGCAACGCCCTGGACTGCGAGGACCGGGAAGTGCCGGGGTTTTTCTGGAACGGCGAGACCGATATGCAATGCGTGGCGGGCGCCATGCAAGCGGTGCTGGAACACGCTTATACCCACCATATCCAGCGATTGATGGTGCTCGGCCTGTTCGCGCAACTCCTCGGCGTGCATCCGCGCCGCTTCCATGACTGGCACATGGCCATGTACCTGGACGCGGTGGACTGGGTGAGCCTGCCCAACGCGCTGGGCATGAGCCAGTACGGCGACGGCGGCATCGTCGGCAGCAAGCCCTACTGCGCCACCGGCAAGTACATCCAGCGGATGAGCAACTACTGCGGCCAGTGTCGCTATAATCCGGGCGAGGCGGTGGGGGAGGACGCCTGTCCCTTCACCACCCTGTACTGGGATTTCCTGGAGCGCCACGCGGCGCGGTTTCGACCCAACCGGCGGATGGCCCTGCAGGTGAAGAACCTCGATCGCAAGCGCGCCGGGGAGCGCGAGGCCATCGGCGAGCGGGCGGCAGCCCTGCGCGCCCGGGCCGATCGGGGCGAGCGTTTCTAGGCGGGCACGGTGGAGCGGGGCAACATGCAGGATCTGGATCTGGTCATCATCGGCGCCGGCACCGCCGGCATCGGCGCCGCCCGGTCGGCCCGGGAACGGGGCCTGAGTTTTCAACTGCTGGAGGCCAAGGGCCGCATCGGCGGTCGGGCCTACACCGACACGAGTTTCGGTTTCCCGGTGGATCATGGCTGCCACTGGCTGCACGCCGCCGATATCAATCCTTTGACCCGGCTGGCCGATACCCTGGGTCGCGCCTACCGCCGCCAGCCCGGCCATATGCTGCTGCACACCCGGGGCCGCTGGGCCGATGATTCCGAACTGGCGGACTGGGCGGATTACTGCGAGCGCTGCTTCGCCGCCAGCGACGAGGCTGGTGGGGCGGGACGGGACGTGGCGCTGGCCGCGGTGATCCCCGACCATCCCCGCTGGCGTCCCACCTTCGACAACTGGTGCGCGGCGCTGAACGGGCTGGAACCGGCGGAGGTCTCCACCCTGGACTGTTACCGCTATGTGGATACCGGGCTGAACTACCCGGTGACGCTGGGCTACGGGGCGCTGATCGAGGCGCTGGCGGCGGATTTGCCGGTGAGCCTGAACACCCCCGTGGCGCGGGTGCGCTGGGGCGGGGACGGGGTCCGGGTGGACACGCCCCGGGGCAGCCTGAGGGCGCGGCGGGTGCTGATCACCGTGTCCACCGGGGTGCTGGCTACCGACGCCATCGCCTTCGATCCGCCGTTGCCGGTGTGGAAACAGGAGGCCGTCCACGCGGTGCCGTTGGGGCAGGCCAACAAGGTGGTGTTTCGCCTCAAGGAGCGGCTGGGCGGCCTGCCGGATACCAGTTACGGGCGGCTGGACCGGGGTAGCCCCCGCACCCTGGGGTTCCACTGCCACGTGTTCGGGCATCCCATGATCACGGCTTACCTGGCGGGGCGTAGTGGCGAGGCGCTGGAGCGGGAGGGGGATGAGGCCATGGTGGCGTTCGCCCGGGAATGTCTGGTGACCATGTTCGGCGCCGATGTGCTGGGTCTGCTGGACGGGGTGCAGGTCACCGGCTGGGGCGGGGATCGGCATATCCTCGGCGCCTACTCGGTGGCCCGGCCCGGCAAGGCGCTGCTCCGGGATCGGCTCGCCACGCCCGTGGACGGGCAGCTCTACTTCGCGGGCGAGGCGGTCTCGCTGACGGCCTTCGGCACCGCCCACGGGGCCTGGGAGAGCGGCATCAAGGCCATCGACGCCATGGCGTCCAGGGCGAACGGTTGAGTCCGCCCGGCCGGCGTTGTCAGCGCGGCTTTTGCAATCGTTGACAGCCCTGATTACAAACGCTTACACACGGACATTGGCGCGTTACAGAGGCTGGGTATGTTGTCCCCATAGTAACTCGATCACTCGGCTCTCCGGAATTAGCAGAGTTTCCAGGTAACCACCATGTCCACTTTCAGCCCCCTGTTCGACCCGCCCACCATGCGCACCGCCTCCGAGCAATCCACCCCGCTACATGAACGCGCCACCATCATCGAGGCGTTGCTCGACCCCCGGCTCTTCGATATCGACGGTGTTTCCGCCCTGGATGATCCACCGGGGCTATTCGAGGGGCTGGCATTGCGGTGTTTTCGCCTGATCAGCCACCACGATGCCACGTTCAGGCTGCCGCCGGTGCTGGAGATCCACTGCCTGAATCCCGAAGCGTACGACGTCGTGATGGCCTCCATGGAAGTCCTTGGCGGCCAGGATCGTCTCTGCCAGGCCATGGCCTACCATGGCTACCGGGCATTACGCCTGGTGGACGGTGGCCGTTTTCATCTGCAATTGCTGCGGGACAGCACGCGGGATGCCGGGACCGGGCGGGTGCGCCTGTCCTCGCTACGCAGCATCCTGGAGCCATTGTTTCAGGGGCGAGCCGCGGTAGTGCCCCGCGCCCGGGTAGCGGAATTGCTGTGGACCATGCGCCGCTCGCAACGGCTGGAGAAGCAACTGCACCAGGCGCTCTGGAAGGAGGATCAGGGCAATGGCAACCTGCATCTGACGCCGTTACCGGCCGGCGAGACCGAACTCGGTCTGGTATCGGCACAGATTTTCGAGAACCTGTTCGAGGTCACCGGCGATCCCCGTAAGACCCTGCTCCGGGAAGTGGCCCTGTCGGCGGCGTGGTTGCAGGAGACGGTGATCCCGGACATGGTCCGCGACGACTTTCTGCGTCTGCTGGACAACGCCCCGGCGCTGCGGCAACGGCTGTCGGGGTTGCGCTGGCAGCGCCATGGTCGGCACGGCTCGTTACGGCTGGAGCCCGTCGGGGACGGCAAGGCCGATGCGGTATCGCCCCGGGGGCTCCAGGCCAGTGAGCCCCGACTGGATGCTCTGATCCAGCAATTGCTGCGTCGGGAAAGCCTGGTGGTGCCGGCGGATCTGCGCAGCACCTTCCTGAACCTGCTGGAGACCACCACCGCCCTGCGGGCAGTGGCGGCCCGCGCCCATTGGCGAGTGCATCAGCGAAGCGGTCTGATGATGCTGGAGTTCGCCGGCTGAGGCGGACTCGTGGACCCCGGACGGCATCCTGGAATCTGCTATCTTTGTGATGATCGACCACCAGGATAGAGACCGGGATTGCCAGTCCGCCATGAACACCGCTTCGCGTTTTCGTACCCTTCTCGAAACCCCCGGCATCCTTACCGCCCCCGGCGTGTACGATGCGCTGGGTGCCCTGATCGCCCGGGACACCGGCTTTCAGGCTCTGTATCTCTCCGGCGCCAGCATCGCCTACAGCCGGCTGGGCCGCGCCGATGTGGGGCTGGTGACCCTGCCGGAGGTGGCCGAGGTGCTGGGTGGGGTGCGCGAGCGGGTGGATCTGCCGGTGATCGTGGACGCCGACACCGGCTTCGGCAATGCCCTCAACGTGCAGCGCAGCGTGCGACTGCTGGAACGCCGGGGCGCGGCGGCCATTCAGATCGAGGACCAGTCCTTCCCCAAGCGCTGTGGCCATCTGGCCGGTAAGCAACTGATCCCCACCGCCGAGATGGTGGGTAAGATCCACGCCGCGCTGGATGCCCGGCTGAACGACAACACAGTGATCATCGCCCGCACCGACGCGCTGGCGGTGGAGGGCCTGACGGCGGTGCTGGAGCGGGGCGAGCGCTATACCGAGGCCGGTTGCGATATCCTGTTCGTGGAGGCCCCCGGTTCCCGCCAGGAGATGGAAACCCTCTGCGAGCATTTCGAGGGCTGGGTGCCGCTGCTGGCCAACATGGTGGAGGGCGGGCGCACCCCCAGCCTCGGCATCCGTGAACTGGAGACCCTGGGTTTTTCCCTGGCGATCTTTCCGGGCGGGCTGGTGCGGGCGGTGAGCCGGCTGATGCAGAGCTATTTCCAGAGTCTCCAGCAGCACGGTTCCAACCAGCCCTTCGCCCACCGGATGCTGGATTTCAATCAATTACAGGCGTTGCTGGGTACCCGGGAACTGTTGGAACTGGGCAGCCGCTACGATCCCAGGCGCCATGACCGCGCCGGGAACTGAGGCGCGGCCCGGGCCGGTGGCGGGCCGGCGATGATCCTGATCCGCTTCTGCAAGGTACTGCTGGTGCTGGCGGTGGCGCTGTTCCTGAGCGTGGTGGTATACGACACCCTGACCCGGGTGGAGGCCCATCTGACCCTGGTGCAGCGGATCATGGCCATGGAGTTCGCGGCGCGGGATTCCTCGGCGCTGATGCGCGCGGTCACCGATCCGGAGGTGCAGCGCTACGCCCTGCTGGGGCTGATCGGCACCCTGTGTTTGGCGCTGGTACTGTGCTGGGTGGGCACGGCGCGCCTGACCCTGAACCTGTTCGGCAGCGACGCCCGCTTCAACCGGGCCAAGGGGCCGGCGGTGCTGGGCCTCACCCTGGGGTTCTGTTACTACGCGGTGGGCTATCTCACCGCCGCCGGGGAATGGTTCGGGCTGCGGGGCAGCAGCCTCTGGGACGGTGCCTCGCTCACCCGCCTGCTGGTGTTCTTCGGGCTGGTGTTGATCTTCCTCACCCAGAAGGACGAGACCGTGGTGGAGGATATCTACTCGGCGCGCCTGTGACGGCAGTTGTGCTAGGGTAAGCGGATTAGTAATCCTGTCCCGGAAGTTCCGCGGAGTCCGCCATGCCCGAGTTTTTCAGCCAGTGGTTGCCCACGGCGGTGGCTTTCATGCCCCACGGCTACTGTTTCCAGTGGATGCCGCAACTGCTGTCCCTGCACGTGATCGCGGACGTGTTCATCGTCCTGGCCTACTACTCCATTCCCATCACCCTCTGGTATTTCGTGCGCAGGCGCGCGGATCTGCCCTTCAAGTGGATGTTTCGACTGTTCGCCGCGTTCATCATCGCCTGCGGCACCACCCATCTGCTGTCCATCTTCACCATCTGGTATCCCGCCTACTGGCTGGAGGGCTGGTCCAAGGCGGTCACCGCCGCCGTGTCCATGCTCACCGCCGGGATGCTGGTGCCGCTGATGCCGCGGGCCCTGGCGCTGCCGAGTCCGGACGAGCTACGCGCCTACAACAACACCCTGGCCGGGGAGGTGGCCCGGCGCACCCGGGAGTTGCGGGACAGCAACCGGCTGCTGGAGACCAAGCTGGCAGAACTGCAACAGGCCCAGACGGAACTTCGCCGCACCCGGGAGGTGGCCGAGCGGGCCAATCAGGCCAAGAGCGCCTTCCTGGCCAATATGAGCCACGAGTTGCGCACACCGCTGAACGGGATTCTCGGCTTCGCGCAGATCCTCAGTCAACGGCAACCCGATGAACGCGAGGCTCACGGTCTGGAGGTGATCCAGCGCAGCGGCGAGCACCTGCTGAGCCTGATCAACGGCATCCTGGATCTGTCCCGGGTGGAGGCCGGGCGATTGGAACTCCAGGTGGAGGATGTGGACCTGGAAGCGTTACTGCGGGGCGTCGTCGAACCCATGCGGTTACAGGCCGGGCAGAAGGGGCTGTCACTGGCATTTCAACGGTCGGATCGGCTGCCCCCGGCGGTGCGGACGGATCCCCTGCGACTGCGGCAAATCCTGGTGAATCTGCTGGGTAACGCTATCAAGTTCACCCGGGAAGGCCAGGTGACGTTGCGGGTGGTCCCGGAGGGCGAGACCGTCCACTTCCAGGTGCGGGATACCGGCGTGGGCATCGCCGAGGCCGATCAGGCGAGGATCTTCGAGCCCTTCCAGCAGGGCGCCGGTAGCGGCGCCGGGGGTACGGGGCTCGGCCTGTCCATCACCCGGGAACTGGTGGCCCTGATGGGTGGTCGACTGTGCCTGTCCAGCAGGCCCGGGCAGGGTAGTGAGTTCCAGGTATCGTTGCCCCTGCGCCGGTCCACCGAAGCGACGGCGACCCGGGAAGCTCCCGCCATCGCGGGCTATCATGGACCGAGGAAGCGCCTGCTGGTGGTGGACGACGAAGTGGAGAATCGGGACGTGGTGCGGGAATTACTGGAGCCGCTGGGTTTCCAGGTGGTCGGGGTGGCCGATGCCGGGGCGGCGCTGGCCGAGAGCCGTCGTCTGCGCCCGGATCTGATTCTCATGGATCTGGTGATGCCGGGGGTGGACGGCCTCACGGCCATCCGGCAACTGAAGGCGGACCCGGCGCTGGCGGCCATCCCGGTGGCGATGCTGTCGGCCAGTGCCTTCGAATCCCACCGGCGGGAGAGTCGGGCGGCGGGTGCCGGTGCGTTTCTCAGCAAACCGTTCCACCTGCCCGACCTGCTGGCGGTACTGGAGGCGCAACTGAGGTTGCAATGGCGCCATCGGGGCGATGCCGGCGCGGTGGTGGATTCCCCATCCGCACAGGACGCTTTCAGTCTCTCCCCGGCCCAGGCCCGCCGCCTGTTCGAGCTGGCCACCCGTGGCCATAGCCGGGGTTTGGAGCGCTACCTCCGGGAACTCGCGGGCGATCCCGCGCTGGCCGACACCGTGGCGCATCTGCGCGACCTCGCCCGGCACTACCGCCACCAGGCCATCTGCGATCTGGTGACGCCTTTTCTGTCGCAAGATGAAACCCAGTAAACCGGAGAACACCTCGCCCATGGAGCAGGCAGGCGTCGAGGAGACCATTCTGGTGGTGGACGACAATCCCACCAATCTGCAATTGCTGGTGGATTCCCTGAGCGATCGCGGTTTCACCGTGCTGGTGGCCCAGGACGGTCAGCGGGCCATGCATATCGCCGATCTCCAGCCCCCGGAGCTGATCCTGCTGGATGTGATGATGCCGGGTATCGACGGTTTCGAGACCTGCCGGCGGCTGAAGGCGCGCCCGACCCTGAAGGACGTGCCGGTGATCTTCA